>Ga0209181_10002492_pt1 | contig 30047 bp, 13 predicted proteins | sample MAT05_FD_187208 | JGI IMG/M metagenome (GOLD analysis project Ga0209181, IMG submission 187208) | Freshwater microbial communities from Lake Fryxell liftoff mats and glacier meltwater in Antarctica - MAT-05 (SPAdes) (version 2) | ecosystem: Environmental > Aquatic > Freshwater > Ice > Liftoff... | reverse complement strand
CCACAACAAAAGTTCAATTGAAAGTCAATGTCGAAGATATGTACTGTCGCAAAAAAAAACTTGCACTTAACTCATAAATATGCGCATGTTTCGGCTTTACCCAAATTTCCATTTCGCACCTATAAGTTTGATTGCTAAAGATATATAGAAAAACATATTTAAAAAGCGTAAGTTTCAAAAACTTGCGCTTTTTAAATATGTAAGTACAAGCATATTTAAAATACGCAAGTTTTTACAGCCCCTTTTTACGCATTATTTTGTCCAGCGGGCTTTCTATTTTACTGGCATCCCGGTTGCTTACATGCGTATAGCGCAGGGTGGTTTTAATATCGTTGTGGCCCAGCAACTTTTGTATATAGGTGATATCAGTACCGTTTTCGAGCAGGTGCGTAGCGAAGCTGTGCCGCAAACTGTGAAAACTGCATTTAGCCGGTAATTTTAATTTTTTATAAGCCGCCTTAAATATCTCCTGAGCCGATCGGGTGCTATAATGTTTACCGCTGTATTGTCCTTCAAAAAGCCATTCTTTTGGCTTGTAAATTTTGTAGTACTCCCGTAGTATTACCAATATGGTGTTACTTAAAGTTACCAACCGGTCTTTTTTCCCTTTTGCTGCTTCCAGAAATATTTGCATCCGGTCGCTGTTTACATTGGTTATTTTTATAGAAACGGCTTCGCTCACCCGTAACCCTGCACTATACGCCAATAACAATATGGTGCGGTGCTTTAGGTTTCTTACAGCCAGCAAACCTTCCAGTATTTTTTCTTCACTGATTACTTTTGGCAGCAGTAACGGTCGCTTTGGCCGGGGTACTTCCCAAAAAAACTTTTCTCTGCCTAGTACTTGCTCATAATAGAATTTAAGAGCATTAATGCGGCTATGCAAAGTGTTTTCAGAATGCTTTAATACATCAAAACAATATACCAGGTATTTTTTTATTCGTTCCGGCGTTAAATCGTCTGCCTTTGTATTGCCAAGCAACTGTAGCAACTGGCTCATCTCGGTAAGGTAAGTGTCTATAGTATTCGGGCTGAGTGCTTTTAAAAGGAGGCGCTCTTTCATAGCCGGCAATATATGTCTATTCACCTCCTTTATTAAATGCATACCAGTTTTTGCTGTCACTTTTGATGGCTGCTTTGTATTGCACTGCTTAACGGATGGGGTGGGGGGTAATTTCTCCACCGGTTGCCTCGGTAATTGTTCCGCTGCTGCGCCTGCTTTTAAGGTATTTTTTTTCCTTTCAGTTAAATAGTCGTGGAGTGCCTTGTTATCTGTTTCCGCCAATCCATCAAAGGCTGTTACTATAGCCTGGTAATTTTCCCGGTTAAGTGGCACATACCAGCACTTGAATGTTTTTGTCCAGTTACTGCCGGGGATGTTTCGTACTGCTTTATTCAGCAACACAATATCCTCAAAATAAATTCCGATGCAATCCATGCTTTTGTGCTGAAATGGTCTTAATGTAATGATATCCATACCAAATTTTAAATGGTGGGTAATGCATTATTTTATTATATACCGGAATTTAATTTACTGTATGCCATAAAGATGTGCCCGTTTTTTTGAATGGCATAGCCGTCTCTCAGTCACAGTAGTGCGGATGGGAGTTGGTAAAACAGAACGCTAAGCTAAAGTAATTGTTTTTAAATATTTTCGATTTTTTTCTTCAAATTATTTCCATCAGCGGTGCAATTTTCAAATATGTTTTGCCTCCATTAAATAATTTCAATTGTAATGGCAACTTCAGTTTTTCGGGAAAGTAAAAAGGCCCTGTTTGGTTATTAAAGTAAACATAAATCTCACATTAAATATTTATCCATTAGCCCCAGTCGTTTTACTTACCAATCTAAATCAATAGCGATATCCGATGGCCACCGGGTTTGAAACGCACCCATCAAAATGTAAGCGATATTTTCGCTGCCCCAGTGCTTAAGAAACCTGCATATAATATTTTAATTAACCCAGGTAAATTTATAACTATAAATGTACCTGAATTTAGCCGTTAAAGAATGGGAAAAACACCAGCAATTTTGGGTGAAAACACCAGCTATTATTCTTTAGAAGCTGTTTAAATTTAATTGGAGTAACTGAGTCGGAAAGCCGATGATGCCATAAAAAACTGAACTTAAACGGAGCGTCGCCAATGTCGATGCCATAAAAAACTAATGATGGTAAACAAATTAATCATTTTTAAAGAGCTTCTTAGGGATATTTTTAGTTTTAATGGATAGTGTAATTACCAGGCTGAATGGGTTTTGTTATGTTTAACTTGTATGGCGTTGCCCATCTCAGTCACATATTGTTTATGGCTGTAGTAGGGTAGAAAAATTATAAACAGCAAATTAGATAAATAAAAGAGTAGCATAATTTTTAAATTAAGTTTCTGTTCGTTTATAAATAATATCGTTCCATTCCTGTATCAAAGCAACCTAACATTTACTTTAACCAGCGTTTACCCCCGGTTTGGCTTGCCATAACAAAGTGATTTACGCTGATATAGTGAACAAGGAATAAATTAGTGAATAAATTTTTTTATGAACCAGGCAGAGGTGCCGATAGCAATCGCATTGGCGGCAAGTTCACTTTTGACTCCATTTGCCCATGATTCAATGTGGACTTAGTTTTTAAAAATTTTGATGTTTAAAGAAAAGATGATGATTTGCCTGCCTGACTGCCTCAGGTACACAGGGAAGAACAAATGTTTATTAAAGATATAAAGCACCTCTCTTTCTCCGCAGCATGAGTTAATAAAGCTACCATCGGTAAACGTAGTGTAGAAAGGGGTATCGATGAAAAATATCAATTCTTAGCTTGACGCCAATGCGATAGCTATCGGGATCAATTAAACTTCAGTGGCAGCCTGTGCCGGTTTTTATCGGCATCGCAGCCAGTAGTGTCGGCTCTTGTACATTTTATCAATAAGAAGCAAAATACCAACTCACTAATTTATCCCTTGCGCAGTATATTACCTTCCATCGTCACTGTTTTTATGCCACTAATAAAATTCCTCAATCCGCCAGGCTCAAAATACCCAGGATGATACACTGAAATGCCTGTTTTTTTTGTTCATTTTTTAATCATATTTGTGGGTGTAATTTTCACCTGCCGGTAATTAATCCCCTATCTTTAACAACAAAAATTGATTATCCCAAAGAGCATATTTTGAATAATTTTTTTGATAAGTTTAGGCTTCATACCGAGATAGAAGAATTCCCGTCTGTGATAGTTAGTATCGAAAATGGGGTGGTCTTTCGTGGCACTAATTTGTGGGTACTTATTTTTGCCATATTTGTAGCGTCACTGGGATTAAATGTAAACTCCACCGCAGTGATCATTGGAGCAATGCTCATATCTCCACTTATGGGTCCAATTATGGGTATTGGCCTTGGGATGGGTATCAATGATCTTGCATTGCTTCGGAAAGCCATCAATAACTATCTTGTTGCAACCGGTGTGGCTTTAACTACCTCTACCATTTTCTTTCTGGTATCTCCCTTAAGTGATGCTCACTCAGAAATTCTGGCAAGAACTTCACCTACAATTTATGATGTGCTGATCGCTTTGTTTGGCGGGTTTGCAGGTATTGTTGCTACATCAAGCAGACTAAAAGGAAATGTAATTCCCGGCGTTGCAATTGCTACTGCTTTAATGCCACCACTTTGTACTGCAGGTTATGGCCTGGCAACATTGCAATTTCATTTCTTCTTTGGTGCATTTTATCTTTTTATCATCAATACCGTTTTTATTGCATTGGCTACCTTTGTTTTTGTAAGGTTGCAGCATTTCCCTTTTAAACACCTGCAAAATGAAAGGGCTGAAAAAGTGGCTAACAGGATTGTTTGGGGTGTAGTGTTAACAACCTTACTACCAAGTATCTATTTTGGCTACGATATGGTACAACAAAACCGGTTTACAAAAATTGCCAATGATTTCGTTACCAATGAGGCCCATTTCACCAACGATTATTTACTTAATAAAAAAATTGATGCTAAAAACAGAACAATTTCGCTGGTATTTGGAGGTAATGAAATACTTCCGGAGCAAATTAAACACCTGGAAAATCAATTAAAAAAATACGACCTGAAAAATTCCTCTTTAAGTATAAAGCAAGGTTTTGCATACCTGTCAGATAGCAAGGATAATACATCAAATGACCAGCTTGACCAATTAACGCAGGCATTGGTGGCGAAAGAAATTCAACAAAAGGCGTTGCAGTTACAACTGGACAGCATTCACAATCAGCAAAAACTAAGTGCCCAGGTTTATAAAGAATTAAAAGTTCAGTATCCCACGCTAAAAAATGCAATTATACAACCGTTCTTTTTACTAAGTGATAGCACTGGTAATAATCAATCTTTCCTCGTAATATTATCACTATCCAAAAATTTGCCGAAAAGTGAGAGAGCAAAGATTGAACGCTGGCTCAAATTAAGGTTGCATCATACTACTATTAAAATGATTTTTCAATAGTAGTTATTTTCAATTTTATCTGGGAGCGGGAAAAATGGCGGGTTAAAGTAATGTCTTGATTAACTGTATTGCCCGTTTCCCGTTTTTTACTTAGTTCAAATGATTGCATTCATTACACCCGGTAAAATTTGGAATGTATTGTCAATCACCATGATTTTGTTTGGTGAGGATACTTGCCGCAGACCGATCCCGGGGTAGTATTGGTATTTTGGTTAAAAACAATTGTCATTTCTTTTCTGTACTTCTGTGCCTTCTATGCCAATTGTCATTTGCTTAAAGCACGAGGCAGCGGAATTTATTAAAAAGATTTATTGTTATACCCGTCGAAGCCCCCTGGTTTTTCCAAATATTTCGAAGTGCCAGTATCCTCTTACTTTCAAAATCCCCTGGGTATTTATCCAGGCTTTTACATTCCAGTTCTTACCCGTTCTGGAATCATAAATTGTTCCATCCTTCCATTCTTCGTCGTCTGCGTCAAATACTAAACCATGCATTATTTCCATACCAATAATCTTCCTGGTGCGTAATACTTTACTGGGGTTTTTGGTATCACATCGCTGATTCATGGGCTGGCTTTTATCATCGCTATCGTCAAACCAAATCACGATGGCTTTATACTCCCTGCCGGATTTAAATACCTCCACCTGAAGGTTATTTTCCAGGCTCATCCATTTACCTTCAATTGCATTGGCATCAGTGTTTCCTGCATTGTTAAATGAACATATTGGAAACAGCAAAAATGCAATAATGATATTTTTCATCTATTATCAATTTAGTCAGGTATCTTCTACACCAATAATCGTACTACTTAGAGTCACCGGACGCATCTGTTTTGCCTTTACCTTCTTCAATCCAATTCTTTAAAATTTCGCTGTATTTCTTTGCGTCACTATTATCGGGGTCAAGTTCCAGTATTTTTTCATAGTATTCCAGTGAAGCGGTAAAATCTTTTGTAGTATTGGCTTCGTATGCACCCAGGTATTCATAAGCCCTTACCAGTAATTGTTTGTTTTTCGCAGTATCGTTCGAAATTAACCCAATTAACTTTTTATAATGAGGAACTGCAAGCCCCATTTCCATTGTAGTATCTATCAGCGCATTACTCCTGGCCCTCCACAAATATCCATGAATCTGTTCGGGATATTTTTCTTCGTAAATACCAAATACGCTGTCTGCCTTCACATAGTCTTTATCCGAATACAAAGCCATGCCCCATTTATATATATCAAGATTGGTAGGTTGATCCTTTACCTCGTAAATTCTTTCTCTCCATACAGCCTCTCTTTCCCGGTTCCCCAGGTCGTTTTGTAAATCAGCTACGCTTACCATGTAATTCAGTGATTCTTTTTTGTCCTGCTCTTTTGCCAGGGCTTTCTTATACCATTCAATAGCTGCCGATTTATCCGGGTTTAACTTTTCAAGCAGTTTTGCTTTCATTTCAAAATCTTTCGCCACCCATGCTGAATCGTTCTGCTTTTCGAAGTATTCATTCATATATTCTAAGGCTGCCGATGAATCGCCCAGGGCCGCATTGCTATAGGCAATCAGTTTGTATAATCGTGGCTCCGCCTTTGCCTTTTGTCTTTCTAATATGTCTTTTGCTCCTGTAATAGCATCATCCCATTTTTTTGAAACATAGTGCAGGTCGGTAAGCATGTATGCATGTTCGGGAGATGGGTCCGCATTTCGGATATACGCTTTTAGGAACTGGTCTGCTTTTACCACATCCCTGAAATAATGGTAATAGTAAAGTTCATACAAAGCCGGTGTATAGGCAGAGTCTGCAACCAAGGCTTTTGTAAACCTGTCTACATAAATTTCCGGGTTGTTCTGGCTTTTATAGATACGCCCTTTTTTAAACATGGCTTCTGCAAAAGCCGGGTTTATTTTAAGCGCTTTATCATAATTTATAATGGCATTTGACCCATCAATTAGTCGTCTGTATGCATCTCCCAAAGCTGCATAAATCACTTCGTTTTTTTTGTCTCGTTTTACTGCTTTTTGTAGCAGTTCTACTGCCCATAAGCTGTCACCGTTTTTACTGTCGATATTGGCCCTGGCTACCGCCCACAATGCAACCGGATCTTTGTATTTCCCTGCTGATAATACTTCTTCCATTTGCTTCCTGGCTTCATTTATCATGCCTGAGTCAAGTAAAATATGAGCCCATCCGATATAAACGAGGGGGCTTTCTTTTTTAGATATCTTTTGATTAAGCAATTGCTCCGGCTTGCCTTCCACAACAGACCAGGCTGAATCGGTATATTTTTGTTTCAGGTAAATTTCACCAAGCCAATACCAGGTATCGGGTGAGGCATTGCCTTTTGCAACCAGGGATTGTAAAATATCCTTTGCTGTCTCGTACCGTTCATAGTAAATATGCCTTTTTGCTTCATCAATGGTCTGAGATTTGCCTGTTGCAAATGTGAATGCTGCCAGTGTTAGAACGATAATTTTTTTCATGTCATTAATTAATTTGGTTCATTTAGATAATTAGTTTAACCATGGGTTACAGTAAGTATAGGTGGCATGGCGTATTTCCGGATAATACTATATACCAGGGATGTAAAGAAGCCTGGCATGTTAGTTTGGGCACCTGGATGGAGTATAACCATGTCCCCGGATTTTAATGTGGAATATTTATTCACGGCGTCTGCTACATTATCGCAATACATTGTTTCCAGTTCAACTTTTACGTTACAATTGTCACGTATTAACCTGTACGCCTTTGCCATATAATATTGTACGCTCTCTTTTGTTTGTTCGTTTTCTATGCCTAACAGTTTTATAGATGTATTATTACCGGCAGCGATGTAAATGCCATACATTAATTTCCTGACGGGTAAAAAATCAGTGATCGGGATTACAATGGAGTATAAGCTGGCTATCTTCCGGTTGGCAGGTACTGTAATTACCGGGACATTCGTATTTACTGCAATTTTATCCGGATTTATCAGCATGTTTCTGTTACCCATTATTTTCTTCTTTTGGCCAACCAGAACCAGGTCAAAATTTTGTTCATTAACCAAATCAATAATTGTTTTGTTCCAGGTGCCTTCGGTAACACCAAACCCGATTTTAACTGAATGGCCGGCCAGGCGTTTTGCATATTCAGCATGCTTTTCCAACTGAAATTCAAGTTGCAAATTTTTGTCAATGATATTGTAAGGAGTACCAACGGGGCTCTCACCTATTGAAATTAATTCGAAAGGCGAAGTGGTTACTACATGCAGCAGGTAAATACTACAATTGTGTCGGGTAGATATTTCAACGGCTTTTTCAATAGCACTTTTTGACTTTGATGAAAAATCAACCGGTACCAGTATTTTATTAAATAACTTTTGCATGTTGATGATTTAATAATGCAATACTAACTGCCGCATATAAAAACCAGATTAAGCGCTTATTAAAATCTAATTAAAAAGATTACAAATAGTACTGCCCGGGCAATCTGCCGTTGATTCGCCAATGCATTAAAAATTTGGCTTCGGTTAATTTTAAAAGTATATAAGTAGTATTTAATCCTGTTTTAATCATCCATTAATATTCACCAAATAACTTTGCCTCATTATTTATTTATGGAAAAGTAATTTTATGAGGGAGATTTTTGACTATGTTTTTTTTGGAAATACTGTAATGGACTACAGCATAGCTGCTATTAGCATACTTGTAACATGGATTGTGTTAAAATTAATAAAACGGAAATTGCTGGTTGTATTGAAAAATTTAACCACCCGAAGCAATACCAACCTCGATGATTTGCTGGTTGACATTGTGGAGCGGTTTGTAATACCATACGTATACCTGCTGATCAACTACAATATCATCAAACAACTGGTGCTGGTACCCAAAGCGGAGAAAATAATTGCTGCGGCCTTTATGTTTATCACTACTTATTTTGCGGTACGCTTAATCAATTTCTTTATTCATCAATCTGTGGTGGGATATATGCGGCAAAAAAATGAGCCGGTAGAAAGAGTGAAACAGGTAAGTAGTATGCTGCTGCTGGTGAAGGTTTTTATTTGGGGTATGGGTATGGTGATGCTGGCAGATAATCTTGGTTATGATGTTACTACCATTATTGCCGGCCTGGGAGTAGGCGGTATTGCCATTGCTTTAGCCGCTCAAAATATACTCGGCGACCTGTTTAGTTATTTCGTTATATTTTTTGATAAACCTTTTGAGATCGGCGATTTTATTGTAGTGGATGGCAATAGCGGCGTAGTGGAAAAAATAGGTATAAAGACATCTCATGTGAGAAGCCTTGAAGGGCAGCAGTTGATAATGCCTAATGCGGAAATGGTAAAGTCAGTCATTCACAATTTTAAGCGACTCCAACGCAGGCGAATTGTATTCAACATTGGCGTGGTGTATTATACCCCATCAACTAACCTTCGGCGTATTCCTGCAATGATAGAAGATATTATTCTGCAACAACCGGATGCAACATTTGACCGTACTCATCTCAAATCTTTTGGGGATTTCAGTATCAATTATGAGATCGTTTATTTTTTGGAGTCAGCGGATTATTTGTTGTATATGAATACGCACCAGGATATCTGTATGAATATTTTTGAGCAATTTGAAAAAGAAGGAATTGAATTTGCATTCCCTACACAAACGCTGTTTGTAACCAATCAAAAAGCTGATACGCAGCCTGTCCGAAACAAACTCGGGGCAGCGGTACATCAATAGAATGGACCAGGTGATTGAATGATGCGGTGTTATTTAAATACCAGTTCAATCAGCAATAGTGAAAAATAAAATAATGCCACTTCCAGTAAAATAAAAACTGCAAATCGCCTTTTTTGTTGTTTGCCGGATAAGCCTGTTTTTATAAATTGAATACTAACAGCAATGTATAAAATCATGAATCCGGAATTTCGACATGCTAAGACATAGATAAAACATTGGTTAGCTGGATTATGAAAATGGTACCTTTCTCCGGGTGTGATTCAACATCAATCGATCCTTTGTGAAGCGCAAGAATGCGTTTTGTTAACGTAAGCCCCAAACCAAAACCAGGTTTGTTTTGTGCAGATTGGGTACGAAAGAAAGGCTGAAAGATATTCTGTATATCAGATTCTGCAATTACGTCGCCGTTATTTGCTACTTTAATAATAATCGTTGATCTATCAAATACCGCACTGATAATTGATTGGTGATCATCCGCATATTTGCAGCCGTTTTCAATAATGTTTTTAAAAGCAATATAAAGAAGGTTGGCATTTCCAAATATACAAAGCAGCTTTTCATTTTCAGGCAATACTTCAAAATTGAGTGTGGCCTTAAATCCCGTATTTTGTTTTTGTACATCTGATACCACTTTAAGCAACACTTCATCCATTCTTACTTCGGTTAAATCTATGCTGCCCTGTGAGCCGGTTTTTGCAATATCAAGCAGGCTGTGTGTAAGCTGCTGCAGTTCTTTTACATCTTCGCATACACTTTGCAATACTTCCCTGTATTCGTCAGGTGTCCTGTTTTTTTGCATGGCTACTTCCACCTGGCTTGATATGGAGGTGAGTGGTGTTGATAATTCGTGGGAGGCATTGGAAATAAACCGGCGTTGGGTGGTAAAGGAATCTTCTAAACGATCCAGCAACTGGTTAAATGTTTCTGCCAGTATGGTTAGTTCATCTTTGGCATTTTTTATTTTTATTCGTTGGGAGAGATTATTAGAAGTGATTAAATTTACTTCGCTGGTTATACTTTTAATAGGCCGGATTAAGCTCCTTGCAAATACAAGCCCAGCAAGTAGAGATAGCCCTGCGGCCATTACCAGTGCAAAAAGGAGTGTCTTCTTTGCCTGCTGAAGGTACACCTGGCCATCTAAATCTGAAGCAGCCACCGCTATAATAAAATTGCTGTTATTGTCATTATAATGTACGGCTACGGCTTTTTTATTTTTAATCGTAAAAAAATATACCTCCTCAATGTTTGCCTTTTCGATAATGTCTTCGCCCAGGTACAATGAATCGCCGGGATTATCTGAAAACAGGTAGTAATGCACTTTGTTATATCCCGCGATGGTAATACTTTTGTTGTATAACGAGGCTACTGTTGCCGTATTCAGTCTTCGTAACACAGTGTAATTACTATCTCTTATGCCGTCATATACTTTTGCTGTAATCAGCGCACGGTTTTTTAATTTTGTCCTGAAATTATTCTGCTGTTCCTTTAAATTAAAAAAGTAAACAAATACACTACCGATAGTGACAATAAGCGTTACCAACGCTACAAATAACAGCACTATTTTATTTTTTATACTCATACCGGGTAATTTCTTAATGGCAATAAAATGGTTTCATACGTCAGTGAACAATAATGAACGATCCGGCAATAATGGTTCAACATTCACACAGGTTATTTCTCTTTTAACATATATCCCATGCCCACCTGAGTATGAATCAGCTTTGGTTCAAAGTCCCTGTCAATTTTATTTCTTAAAAAATTTACATATACATCAATCACATTTGTCTTTGTATCAAAATCAAGATCCCATACTTTTTCCGCAATGTCGGCTCTTGATACAACCCGGTTGCGGTTGCGCATAAAGTATTCCAGGAGTTGAAATTCCTTGGCGGTTAAACTAATTGGCTTACTATCCCTGGTTACTTCCTTACTGTCAATATTCATTTCAAGGTTCGCTACCGTTAATATATTTCCGGTGGGTAACTGCTGATTCACTGTACGTTTTAACAATGCCCTTATTCTCACAAGCAGTTCTTTAAACTCAAAAGGTTTTACGAGATAGTCATCGGCCCCTGAATCAAAGCCTTCAATCTTGTCATCCGTTGTACTTAAAGCCGTCAACATAATAATGGGTATATGCTGATTACGACTTCGGATGGTTTTGCACAAATCATAGCCGTTGATCCCTGGCATATTGATGTCAGTAATGATGAGGTTAAAAGTGCCTGATTCAAATAGCCGTAACCCAATCTTACCATCGTATGCTGTAGCTACCAGGTAATCCAGTTCTTTTAATCCTTTGGATAGGGTGTCAGCAATTTTCTTTTCATCTTCTATTAATAAAATCTTTATTTCTTCCATAAATGAAGTTTAATGAACCGGGGTAGCAACTCCGGATGATTGATATTTTATTTTTTTGGTTATTCCAATCTTAACAACATAACCGTTTTTTCTATTCAACTCCAAAAATACACGGGGTTGCGGAACTGAAACCAAAATAGTACAGCAATTAATCCGCCACCTTTAACAGGCAATGAAAAATTCGCATGTAGAAGGGAAGTTCCATTTTTAGATAATATATATGATGTGCTGAGTATAAATCACTGCCATCAACGTTGTATATAAAATAAAAAATCATCACAGTCAGTACAGGGCTTTCTGAAATACAAATGGTGGAAGCACAAAATAAAACAAGAACGCCGGTGGGTTGCACAGATGACAGATATCTAAGCAATGCTATGCTGCATCAGCCGGTGCCGGAATTATTAAAAGGAAGTACACTTCACTTTATTTCAAAGATGATAATATGGGGTAAAGGCAACATTAAAACCACATTAAAAACCAATTAAAAAATCAGGGAAAATTTTAAATCTATACTGATGATTTATTAACCTAAATCTATAGGGTGCATTTAAAATCCGATAGCAATCGGATGTCGGGTCCGTTTTCAAACGGTGGGGACAACGACCGAGGCTGGGTTGTGGTTGGTGTCTTTTACCACTTTGGTTGCCGGTAACAAAACAAACACAGTGCGCATTCATTTGTCAGTCTGTTGTTAACCGGGTAGCACTTTATTTTTATCCTGGTAATTTTTGCTCTTCCTGGCTGGCATATTCTTCTTCCGGATCAGGTAACACTTTTACAATTACCTCTTGTAATGATAGCACGGATGAAGCGGAAAACAATCCAATGCCGGAGCCACTGTATGTGTAATCAATCAATGTAAGCTTTACTGCACCATCAATTGATAATTCAATATAGTTTCCATAACGGATGAGCCTGAACCGGAACGATTTGTTTTCATTAACAGTAAATGTACCGTGCTGCAGATTATTAAAAATAAAATTCTGACGGTTATCTAAGGGGTTAAATCCCCATGCCCTTATTTCCATCAAACCATTCGAAACATCCAATGAAATAAAATAGCCATTTCCTTTTTGATCAATATCCGTAACCAGCCCCAGCTTCCCCATTCCTTCCACCGTCAATACGCCTTCCCAAATAAAACTGGCGGATGGTTTCTGAAAACAAAATACTTCATATCCACCCCTTGATCCGCAGGTCCATTTATCAGGTTCAATAGTGGAGTATGCTGTGGGATTCGAAAATAAATGAACTACATCTGCCAATTCATTTTGCCGGATGGTCTTTTTAACCATTTGGTCCCAACGATAATACGTTTTTAACAACAACCGTCCCTTCTCATCTACATCCAGTTCTTTAGGTGGCGGCAGTACCCTTAGTGAATCATTTTTTCCCTGTGCATAAAAAAAATTAAATACCAGCAGGTGTTTCCCATCCAATACAGTTCGTGCAGCATAATTACCATGAGGCAATACCACATCATCATGAAAGGAGTGATACTCCGCCAAAAATTCCGGCGCAAACCAATAGCGCACACTGATATCTTCCCTTATAGACCCCAGCAAATAATACCGGCCATGCAATTCAAACACACAGGGACATTCAATATCATCATACACCAGGGGATATAGTAAAGGTGGCAATAGTTCCACTACATCATTGGTAATTTTAACCATACCTACACATCCCCTGCGTGATACGGGACCAGTAGTAGTTCGGGCACAAAGCAGCAGGTACACTTCATCCTTATAAACAAACCGGAAGGGATCACGGAAACTCAGCCATTTTCTTGGGTTGGCTTCAGACGTTTCATAATAAATGCCTTTGGGTTTAATAGGGAAAATATTTTTCCTGCTTTTTTTCCAGTCTAACAGATTATCTGATTCCGCCAATCCAATTCTTGAAATTACACCCCGGTCTTTCCGCTGTAATCCGGTATAATACATTTCAAATTTTTCATTTACTTCACATACATGCATGGTCCATAACATGTCATCATCCCATTCACCGGGATGGCCTACAAATAAGGCATTGTTAACCCTTTTCCAGGAAATGCCATTAGTTGATACAGCATGGGCTATATAATCATGGTTTGGAATGATAAGGTGAAACAAATGATATACTCCCTTGTAAATAATTACTGTAATATCGCCTATTTCCCAATCGCTGAATCCTGATCCTGAGTACATAAATTTTAATCTGTTTTTAATATGTAAAATTACCCTTCTCCTGTGAAGTATCCTATTTTTGCATTTATTGAAATGTGAAAATTGGTATTATGAAAGGTTATTACATACAGTTATACAGTCCTCATGGTCTCATCCGTTTTACAGACCCGGAAATTGGCAGGGATAAGGATACGGGAGGACAGGTGAAATATGTACTTGAATTGCTGGAAAATCTTTCATTGCATCCTGAGGTGAGAAAAGTAGATCTTTTTACGCGGAGAATGATTGATAAAAGAGTGGCGGGTTCTTACGAAAAGGAAATTGAAACAGTAAATGAAAAGGCTCGTATCATAAGGGTTACCTGTGGTGGAAATACCTATCGCCCAAAAGAAACTTTGTGGGATCACCTGGATGAGTTCATTGATAAAACGATCCGGTTTATTGATGAGGAGGGCGACTTTCCGGATGTGGTGCATGGCCATTATGCGGATGGTAATTATCTTGCCAGCCAGGTTAGTGAAATATTCGGGATACCTTTTCTTGCCACGGGGCATTCACTGGGAAGAAACAAAAAAAATATTCTCCTGCAGGAAGGGATGCCGCCTGAAAAAATTGAGGAGAAGTTTAATATGGAGCGGCGGATAGCCGTTGAAGAAAGTATACTGAAAACAGCAGATGTATTTATTGTTAGTACACAGCACATCATTGATACGCAATACGCAATTTATGAAAATGCGAAAGCAGGCAGGTTTGAAGTAATACCTCCGGGCGTTACCCCTGAAATATTTTATCCCTTCTACAGGTTGGAAATGCCTTCTTTCAAGATGTCAGCAGAACAGGAGCAGGCCCTGTACAGGGTAAATTCAGATATCGACCGTTTTTTATTCAACCCCGCAAAACCACTGATCCTTTCTATTGGACGGGCAGATAAGCGGAAAAATTTTGAAACCATCATTCAGTCTTACGGCCAGGATAAGGAACTGCAGGCAATGGCCAACCTGGCCATATTTGCCGGTGTACGAAAAGATATCAGCCAGATGCCGGAAGACGAAAAGGATATTTTAACCAACCTCTTATTGCTGCTTGATAAATATGACCTGTATGGAAAAATGGCCATTCCAAAGAAGAATGATCCCAAGCTGGATGTGCCTGAAATTTACAGGTTGGCTGCCCGTAAAAAAGGTGTATTTGTAAATGCAACACCGGGTGAAAATTTCGGATTAACGATTGTTGAAGCAGCCGCATGCGGATTGCCTGTAATCGCTTCACCAACCGGTGGGCCAAAAGAAATACTGGAACAATGTGATAATGGATTACTGGTAGATGTGGAAGATCCAAAAGCCATTGCTGATGCGTTGAAGAAAATTATTGCTGACCAGGCATTGTGGGAAAAATACTCAGGTAATGGAATTATGGCAACCAATCAACTGTATTCGTGGACATCTTTTGCAAACAGGTACGTGCAGGTGATTCATGACCTGTTTAAGCGAAAAGATACGGATACACCGGTTTTTGCAAATAAAACAGCTTATGGAAAAAAACTGTCCAATGCGGACCTGTTCATCATTTCAGACCTTGATGGCACATTGGTAGAAGGGAAGGATTCGCCCGGATTAAAGGAATTTACACAATGGATAAATCACAATAAAGACAAAGTGGTATTTGGAATTGCCAGTGGCCGAAACAAATTGATTACCGAAGCGGCATTGGCTGAATATGACCTTCCGGTACCTGATATTTTAATTTGCTCTGCAGGCTCTGAAATTTATTACACCAATAAATTTATCCAGGATAGGGGGTGGAATAGTCATATTGATTACCAGTGGAAAAGGAAAGAATTACAGGAAGCATTGAAAGATTTTCCGGGTATCCGGTTACAGGAGCCTGCAGCCCAGTGGCGTTTCAAACTGAGTTACTATTTGTCCGATGACTTTAATGCCGATCATCTTGCCAATTTGTATAAATTTTTAGACGATCGAAAGTTGCGGGCCAAAGTATTGATAACTGAAAATCTGTACCTGGACCTGTTGCCTTTTAGGGCCAGTAAAGGCAGTGCGGTGCGTTACCTGAGTTATAAATGGAAACTGCCACTGGAACAATTTATTACCGCCGGTAACAGCGGAAATGATGAAGATATGTTGAAAGGAAAAGCAAAGGGAATTGTGGTATCCAATTACAGTCCCGAGCTGGAAGAGTTAAGAAAAAACAAGTTCATCTATTTTACAAAACAACCGTTGGCTACCGGTGTGCTGGAAGGAATTCAGCACCACATTGCCACTGACAGTTTTTTAAGTACCAATTTAAAACAGGATAGTAAGGCCTTATAAATTTGGTCAACATTTACCCCAACGTCTATGGGTCCATTTCAAATCCGATAGCTATTGGATTTCGCTCCCGTTTTCGGTAGGTGAGACACCGACCGAGGCTGGGCCGTGCTTGGTGTACTTCACCACCACCTGGCGCTGACATCCGGGCTATCGGATTATATATACACGATTTCTAGGTGACTGATAGCTATTCGAATACAATTTCGAACTTTCAGAGTCAAGCTCCCCTCTCCTTGGGAGAGGGGTTGGGGGTGAGGTTAAACGGGCGGCGAAATAAGCGAATGTTTATAATCTTTGAAAGTCCCTTTTAAAAAAAGTGTATACTGCTTTTGTTGCGCCCGGAGCAGGATGATCCGATAGCGGATTGGAATGCACCCACGTCTATGCTGTAACCTGATCTATCAATTTTAAGGTAGCTTTTAAAGTTGAAATTTACATCAACACTTCTTGCCGGTAACATCTTCGATAGTGGTAGTATATTACCAAAGCCCTGGCAGACGTTCTTGTGAAGATTACAGGAGCCGTCCTTCATTCATTTTATTAAATATTTTACAATTGATTCACCGATACCGTCCCTTTTTAATTTATAGTAATCATACAATAGAATAAATCCGACAAAATTGTTTTGCATTTTTAATTACTCTTCACCGTGTTTACTGTTTGGCAGGATGCTGTTTCATTTTTCCATCATATTGTTTTTGCAGGTCAGTAATCGCAGCATTATATCCCGGGAGATCTGTAAAGGCAGCAGGATCGTATGCATCGCCGGGTTGATGTTTATCATGCAGTTTAAACTGGCTGGCATGAGATGCAAGCCATATATCAAACCGGATATATTTCATAGCCTTTAAGGTATAAGTATAATCGCTGCTTATTTCAGGATAAGCCGTTACCTCGGCAAATGGCTTTTCCGTAACGATGGTAGGCATATTAGCGATCAATACCCTGTAAGATTGCTGATTATCTTTTACCGTAAATAAAAAACTGCAGGATCCTTTTGTATGACCGGGATGATGCAACATTACCAATTGCATATTGCCCAGGCGGATGGTATCACCATCATGCAGCAGGCGGTTGGGTTTTACCGGCTCAAATGTGCTGCCATGGCCACCCAACGCATAATCTGAGCTGCCGCCATCTTCCGATACAGCAGCATCTTTTTCATTCACCATTAGTTGAGCACCGGTTGCCTTTTTAATGGCAGCCATGGCGCCCATGTGATCGTAATGTGCCTGTGTGGTTAAGAGTATTTTGATGTCAGCAAATTGAAAGCCCAGGGTTTTGATGTTCTTTTTAATTTGTGCTGCAGAGGCCGAAAGGCCGGTATTGATCAGTATATTTCCTGCAGATGTGGTGATGAGATAACATGCCAGGTCGTAAGTACCCACGTAATATAAGTTGCCTGCTATGCGGAATGGTTGATAAGGCATTGACCACTCTGCACTCATGGGTGTTGGCTCCTTAACTTTTTGTGCAGTTGCTATAGATGCTGTTAAAGAAAAAATAGCAGCAAGCGTTATATTCTGTAGTGAACAGTTGAACATAAAGTAATGATTGTATAAAAGTGATGATTCAAATTTATCAGTTTTTTCTTATAGTTGCACTTCATCTTAATTTCTTAGGTGGAGGGCGCTGTCCGGTGTTGTTACCGCACTAAATAAAAAGGGAGGAACTGTTACTTAAAACGATGGAACGCCGGGTTAAAAAAATTGACTGTTTGCCTCTTACATCAAAACTTGATTCAATAAAAAACCAAGTCCTCCAGTAGAAACAGGAGGACTTTAACGATTGCTTGCTATATGAAAATCTTAATGTCTTGTTAGATTTATTTTTGAGTTAAATTGCGAACCCACACGTTTCAGTTAGTTAACTGATTGATTGCTCATTTACGCTAATTCAATTTTCTACATAATTTATCTTTTAATTGGGTGATGCGCAGACGATAATTGCCAGGTGATAATGCCAGTTATTTAAACCTTCTTTTTTACCCGGTGGATGTGGGGCACAAGTTGTTACGATTGTTTTATTACTTTGATGATGGTTATCTTGCCTTCAGTATTAAATATTTCAAGTTTATATATCCCATTTGCCATGCGTTTTATAATGGTGATATCCCGGGTGGCGCTACCGCCGGTATGTACAATGTCTTCAACCAACAATACTTGTCCAAGTGAATTTGACAACCGGATTTTGTATTGGCCTTGTGGCATATTTTTTATTTGAAGACTTATAAGGCCTGCGGTTACCGGGTTTGGATATACTGTTATATTGCCGCTGCCTTTTTCCATATTTACTTTTACCACTTTGCTGTAGGCAAATGATCCGTCGAGGTCAACATTGCGGATGCGGTAATAATTATCGCCGCCTACTGCATTTACATCGGCCCAGTTATAAGTACTGGTATTGGTTCCTGTTACTGACTGTGTACCTACCTTCACAAAGTTGCGGCCATCTGCACTCTTTTGTATTTCGTAGTGCTTTATATTTAATTGCTGCTCCACTTTCCAGTGTACTTCAATATCATTGCCTTTTTGCCTTGCCGTTATATCGGTATAGGTAACGGGCAATACACCTGCCTGGCGGAACACAACCCGAAAACGATCGGCATTGATGGAAGCCGCTATGTTGGCGATCGTAAAATTGAGGGTGGTGCTTCCCGCCATATTGAGCGGTGTGGATATACCTGTGTAACTGTCTTCCAGCACAGCCAGTAATCCCGGAACAGCCATATTATTCATCCGGATCACAAACTGGTAATTTCTTACTGTGGTTTTTAGCAGCTTAAAGAAAAGCGTATCGCTGGCAATGATCACTGGCCTTCTTTCTATTGCCAGTTGTGTGCCATAACGCAACAGGCTGAATGTTTCATTGATGTTGGTAAACTTGAGGGCATCCTGCTGGTTTACCCCTTCACTGTAATTATCATTGAATTCGGCGAGCACTTCATCCGCTACAACGGTAGAACCATCCGTAGCCAATAAATTCAGGCTGGCATTAAAGGATTTAACCGTTCCAAATGGCCTAAAACCAACATTGGTGGACGAACTGCTCTTACTGCTTTCGTAATAGGTAAGGCTTGCAGCACCTGCGGTGTCTGTAACTACAAAGAAAGCCTGGCCCGATTGAATGTTTTTATCCTGTAGACTCGAAGGATGGTCAGTGGAATAAATTCCATCTCCATCCAGGTCATCCAGCACCACATAACCACCCACCTGGTTCAGAAGTGGATCCCATGCATAAAAACGTTTCATGAGGTGCGTTCGCACTATATTATTGAAATCAACCGGGGAGGCGTACGGATTGCCCATAATGGAATACTTATCATACGTGCCGGATGCGGGGAATACCTGCTTACCCGTTTGCAGCGTACCAGTACTGGTGAGCGTAGTGATATTGTTGGCGTAACCATTTGTGTTAACCGGGTTCCTGTCGCCCCGTATAAAAGTAAAGTACCCGATATTGTCTGCACTGCCGCTACTATTTGAAAGCAGGGAGGTTTTGGTATTGGTGATATTGATGTATCCCTGTGTTGCAGAACTAAAAGATTTCATTGATATTGAGTTAAAGGGGCTGGCATCCATGCCATTTGCAGCAGATGGATTAGGCCCGGTTATGAAAGTTCCTTTTCCCGCTATATTAACGCCGGCATTCTGCCATGCATTATAGATGTTGCCTGTATTGGACAATGGTGATGTAAGTAGCCGCCAAGCTCTCCTGGCAGGGAAATATCTTTCAACAGATACGGTTCCGGAAATATAGCTGGTAGCCAATCCTGCTCCATCCACTGGCAGCGGCGCTACCCTTGCAGTGCCGGCAGCGGTGGATTTTAAGGTAAGCATGTTGCCCGTACTAAAGGTTTTTCCAATGCTTTCCAGGGTTAGCGTGCGGGTAACGGCTGTTGCACCACCCAGCGTTACATTATTATTGATCACCAGGTTGGCGATACTGTTATTTAAAAATATGTTTGCGGCAATGGTTTGGGCAACGGAACCATTCATGTCAATCGTTCCTGTTCTTACATCAAATGTACCTGTATTGCTGATGGTTCCACCAATCATCAATTTCCCATTTACAGTTAGCGTGGCGCCACTTGCAATTGTAATATCGTTAATGGCATTGGTTCCGGTTAATACCGGGTAATTGCCAAGGCCTGAATTAAGCACCACATTAATGGCAGAAGTAGGGATTGCCCCGCAAAGCCAGTTGCCTGCAGTATTCCAGTCTGTATCAACGGCGCCCGTCCAGGTACCCGGTGTAACAACAGTAATATTTGTGGTTGTAAAATAACCGGAACATGAACCTGAAGCAGCAACGGTATAGTTTACAATGTATGATCCCGGGGTACTTAAAGCAAGGTCTACGGTACCCGTGGCGGCATTCAGTATTAATCCGGCATCTGAACTAAACACTCCCCCACCCGTGCCGGTAAGCATTACTGATGCCGTGCCTCCATTGGAACAATAAGGGGTTGCGGGATAAGAAATGCTGGTAAAAGCGTTACACACCGTACCTATGGCAAGGTCGCCGATATTGGTAACACCCGTAGCCTGTATATTGGTAGCATTCGGCGATGCCGTTACAGGCATTACCCAAGACGAACCGTTGTAGAGCCCTACACCAAAAGTAGCAGTGTTTGCACCACCATCCACATCAGCTGCAACAAAATTGCAGGTAGCAGAATAGTTTGTAAATACAATTCCACTATTTGTTAAGGTCCAGAAACGGTTTACACTTTTGGAAGCGTCAATAACTGAACTACCGATATTTGGATGATCGCCTGCAGTGGTAAATGCAGTAAGGTCTCCCGAAGTGGATACGTTTGAAAATGCAACTGCTAAAGGTGTGTAACTAGTAGCATCACCTACTTCAAATGTTTTTACAGTGGCGCCTGTTGCAATATTTTTCTTTAAATTGCCAATTACCCAGCCTGTATTTTGTGCTGCTCCCACCACTGTACCAAGTGATGGCTGGATAAGAAAATTGCTTCCTGTTTCTATTTTTCCCGCAACAAAATTTAATGCCCCATTTACGGTGGCATTAGAAAACAGTGTGGCTAAACCTCCGGTTTTATTGAGGGTAAGATTATTAAAGGCTGATGTATTATTAATATCCTGGTGATTTGCTCCATTTAATGAAAAAGTAGAAGTACCGCTGTTGATGGTACCGTTGTTTATTATATTTCCACCCAGCAGATAAGTGTAGCCGCCCGCATTGAAAATTGAACCGCTGTTTACAGTAAAATCATTTGCCACGTTCCATCCCGATGCAGGTGATATGCCTGCAATGTTTGTATTAGAAATTAACACATTATGCAATGAGCCCGGGTTACCCGCCAGCGTTATTGCTCCTGCACCCCCAAATATCACCGTGCCCGTGCTTGAAAAATTAGTACCAAGGTTTACATTGGCAGCAGTAGCAGGTATAAAATTTAAAACACCGCTGCTGGTGATGGTTCCATTATTGGTTAAATAACCCAGTATATTGTGTGTAGCAGTTCCCCCGTTGAAGGATGCCCCACTACCTACCGTTAACCCGTAAGCAACCGTCCAGCCTACACTTGGATTTACACCACCGGTATTATTAATATTAAGAAAGCCATACTGCGGTGCAGAAGTTGAATTAAGTACCGGCGAAACGGTTCCATTGAAATTTACAGTAATAGCTACCGTTTGCACCGCATTTATTAAACTCAGTGTTTGTAATGCATTTCCTGTAAATGTAGTGGTACCGAGCGTATATAAGGTGCCGCTGTTTCGCAAATCGCCGTGCATTGTAGTGAGGATAGTTGAACCTGCATGTAACGATCCTGTAGTAATATTTAATAACCCGTTAAAGGTCATATCATTCAAAAAGGTGTAAGAACCCGGAACCGTTACCCGGTTAAATGTAGTAACGCCTGAAAGGTTTTTTGCACTGCCGGTAAGTAAGAGGGTGCTTGAAGAAGGAATAAATGTTCCGCTATTGAGCCAGTGTCCATTTAATGTGATGGTATTTGCGCCGCCATTAAAAGATGCTCCACTTTCAATTGTTAAATTACCATTCACTGTTATGGGGGCTGCCAAAGTTTTCACTCCTGCATTTCTTATAATCAGGTTGCCTAAACTAATGGGTAGAGGTAATGACTGGGCGCTTATTCCATCAAAAATTACAGTGCTTGCATTGGCAAAGGTACCACTTGCAAAATTTGTAGGCAGATAATTGGCGCCAAAGATAATGGTGCCAAAATCAGCAAGCGTAAAAGCTCCTCCAAATACATTTCTGTTGAAATCAAATGTTTTAGTATTTAATGTGCCGGATAGTACGTTGAGATCTCCTTTTATACCAATATTACCGGTTAGTTCAGCAACGGAACCCACTGGTTTATTTATATTTAAATTATTGAACGTGCTCGATGAAATGGTTTGTGTGCCTGTACCATCAAAAAATATACTGGCGGACGTAGCCGTAAACGATCCATTGTTGAGCCAGTTACCTCCAATGTGCAGGATGCTAAAGTTTTGCAGTATTGCTCCGGGATTAATGGTAACATTCCCTGATATGGTTGTATTAGATAGATTGTTTATTTCTCCGGCAACCACAGTAAGGTTTCCACCGATATTTAAAGGGTTACTGATTGAAGCTATTGCCGCGGCTTTGTTGATTAAAAGATTATTATAACTTACCGTACCAATCAACTGGTTATTGAGGCCATTATAGGTTACGCTACCGGTGGCAGGTGTAAATGTTCCACTGGTATAGTTGTAATCTCCGCCAAGGTTTAAATTTCCTGCGCCTGTAAAAATAATATTTGCACCGCCAGATTGAGAAAGAATGCCCGAAACATTTACCGTTCCCGATCCAATATTCAAATTAATTTGCTGGCCGCTTACACCAGAACTCATCAGCAAGTCGCCACTTATAGTTAATATTTGATTATTTACGCTAATGGAATGTACCACATTACTGCTCCAGTTTCCATGTACATCACCCGTTGTGAGCGAACCACCGCTTGCCATAGTTAATGCAACCGCCTGCACGCTGCCAAAATTTATATTTTTAGCACTCGCCGTGCTGCTAATAGTTGGCTGATTTGTAAACGCCACTGTTCCCAGGTCAACAATATCAGTAGCCGTTGGCGGCCTCGAGGCTGAACCCTGCACCACAGTCCAATTTGCTGCAGTATTCCAGTCGCTACTTACACTTCCGTTCCATTGCACCACATTAGAATTATCCGACAGGGTATAATTGTTGCTCATATTTGTAATCCCGCTCTGTTCACCATAATTGGCAGTGGTACTGTTACCGGATTTTCCAATAGCGCCCCATAGAGATCCGTTGTAATTCCACAATCCCATCGATGTCTCAGTATTGCCATTTAGTTCATTATCCTCATAATGCAGCCGAAGGGTTGCATTATAAGTACCAGATGGTACCGAAATAGTATAAAGCCTGTTAATAGATCCTCCAAAAGGGAAACCACTTACACTTGCCCGCTCAACAAATACGGTTATGCTGGTTACAGAAGTAACGGATGAAAACGTGATCGTATTATCCGGGCCTTCAAAAGCATACGCAATACCAGTAGTAAAAGCGTGGGTACGTTGAATATGTCCATAAATAAAACCAATGCCCGACCTGGTACCCGTAATGGTGATGGTATTTGCCCCGGTTGAAATGATACCATTGGTCATATTGACCGTAGTAGCCGAAACATTATTATTTAAAATTAAGACCGTTGTTGAGCTGCTGGTATTGCTGGTAAGAATATTAAAAGTGGTGGCCCCGGTAATAGATGCGGTAGCGGGCCCTAAAAATTCTGCTGTGCTGGTGCCGGCAGTAAAAATTCCGCTATTGATCCAGTTTCCATATATGGAGAGGGTGTACGATGAAGGATTAAATGTTGTGCCGCTGCCTATATTGATATCATAAGTTGTGGTAATGTTGCCTGCGGCGGTTTTGGTATTACCGTTTGATAAAAGAAGGTTGCAATAGGTAATGGCATTGATACTTTGAGCCCCAGTGCCATTAAAGTTTACCGTATTGGGTGCGGATGAAGTTACATTTAAAGTGCCTGCTGTTATTGTAAACACATTGGCAATTCCTACAATTGAATTGGCCGATAATTGCAAAGAAGTTCCATTGATGGTAAGGTTGAAAAGATTGGGCGTTCCGCTTAAGGTAGACGTGCCCGTAAAGGTGCAGGTTCCTGCTGATGCCGATAAGCTGCCAACAACCGAAAGACCTGATGCGATTGAAAAATTTGCATCCGTAGTAACTGTTCCTGTAATATAAAGTGTTGCAAAACTTTTGGTTCCGGCGCCCGCTATGGTTTTTGAAGCGCCACTCATTGTAATGATACCGGCGCTTGCAGTGAAGCTTCCACTAACTGATAAATTACCGGTAATATTTAAAGATGCCGTAGTGCTTACAGTGCCGCTAATGGTAAGATTATCCGGGGCAATGCCTGAGCCGCTAATGGTTGTGCCGGTACCTGTCATCAAAATGGTACCACCCGAAGCCTGGCTGAAAGAACCTGTACCGGTAGTGGCAAGGTTACCGGTTAAGGAAATGCTTCCCGTGGAAAAGGTAATGAGCGATGCTGCTATAGTAAGATTATTGAAATTTTGATTTCCTGATCCAGTTACCGCCGTACCGGGGCCTATATAGGTTATGGTGCTGGTGCTACCCGTAAAGGTTCCGCTATTAACCCAGTTTCCGCGGATGGTGTGCTCAAAACTACCACCGTTAAATGTAGTGGACAGTCCTATGGAAACATTTCCACTGATGGTAATATTGGAACCTGCAGTAAAGGAAACCGAGCTGCCTGCACCAATTGTGCTGGTTAAATTACCCAACACATCCAATGCTGTTCCAGGAAAAGTTTTTACAACGGCGCCCGTTGAACTACTGAGAGTAAGGTTTCCGTAAGATTGGTTTGATACCGTTTGATTGGTACCTGAATATTCTACTGTACCAGCAACGGATAATGCACTGGTAGTATAATTTGCAGGGAAAGAATTGATGCCGCCTATTTTAAGGGTAGCATTATTCGAAACTGATAAGTTGCCGCCTGCGCTTGCACGGTTAGCTGTAAACGTTGCAAGGTCCAATGTGCCCGTGTTTACAGAAAGGTTGCCATAAACAGCGGCGTTTATAAGTAGTATTACCGTACTGCTGGTAGTAGCGATAGTAAGATTATTAAAAGAGGTTGTAAAAGTACCGCCAATTGTTTGTGGTGAAGTGCCACCGAATGTAACTGCGGCTGTACCTGCTGTTAAGCCGGCAACGGACGAATTATTTATCCAGTTTCCCTTTACAGTAACATTAAAATTATTGGCATTCAATATTCCCGATGCAACGGTGAGATGATTATTTACTGTAATGGCAACAGGCAACAAAAGCCCGGCAGCATTGCTGACCGTTAAATTATAGAATTGAGTTACACCGCTGAATGTTTGCTGACCGGATGTGCCGTTAAAATTGGTGGTGCCACTGTTGGTGATAGTTCCGCTATTGGTAAGCGTTCCTGCAATATTCAGCGTGCCTGCTAAGGATGTGGTGAGTGTGGCGCCGGCATTAATAGTTAAATTATTACAGGCAACATTTGTGATAATGTTTGGCATATTAGCTGCGCCGGTTGCAATAGTTACATTCGTAACAGAAGTTGGCACCGTTCCTGAACACCAATTACCGGCATTGGACCAGTCAGTACTTACAGCACCTGTCCATTGGCCTGCATTGGCTGATGAAGTACCCGTGGTATAGGCGGTGGAAGTACAACCTGCAGCCGTTACCTGTAAAGTGTACACACCAGCATTAACAGCAGTGTAAGTAAACGATGGATTTTGAACCGCGGAAGTAAAGCCGTTAGGCCCCGTCCAACCGTATACGGCCGATCCAACTGTTGTTGCAGTAAGATTTAACGTAGAACCACTGCATACCGGGCCATTACCACCTGCACCACCTGGTGACACATACAAAACAGCTACCTCCGCGGGGGTAAGCGTACGGTGATAGATCAGCGCATCATCCAGTATACCATTAAAATAAAAACTCGTAGGCTGTGAGGTCCAGCTTCTATTATTATCATACCCTATCCTCCAGTAACCCGTATAATTTTCTGCGGTGGTAGTAGATGTATTCGATCCAACAAGTGCCCCATCAACATACAAAGCCATACCCGTTGTGGACGATAAGCTGGCTGTGGCAAGGTGCCAGTTATTGTCATTGTAGGATAAGGCTGAATTAACGGTAACAACTGTGTTGGGATATACCCCAAAATATAGCTTGCCGGCATTGTTCATATAAATATGCCGATCGTACTGACCGCTCTGGCCCGTTTGCGATTTTCCAAAGCCGATTAGTTTACCCCCAGTAACAGAAGCTGTTTTAAACCAGATGGAAATGGTAAAATTCCCGGGATTTGAATATGAATTTTCAGTTGAGACATAACTACTGCTGCCATTCAAAGTATATGCACTATTTGCAACCCCAAACCGGTCAGTGGCTGAAGCAGGGCTATTTTGAAGCGTACCATTATTAATACCAAATGCATCAATTGCATTGCCTTCAAATTTATAATTTGCTATCCGGCTGGTTAGTGGTAACTGGGATATTGCGGGTGAAGCACTGATGGTGATACTGGTAGTGGCGTTCACTATACATGCGCCTGAGGTTACGGTGTAAGTAACCGTATAAGTGCCTGGTGAGCATGCATACAAATTCACTAAACCCGTACTGGCATTTAAAAACATGCCGGTGGTTGAACTATAAGTTCCGCCTGCAGTTCCGCTAAAAGTAACAGCCGCTGTACCCGCTGAAGTGCAATAGGGACTTGCCGCATAGCTGATAGTTGCAGATGGATTTTGATTGAAAGTTATTACCACATCATCCGTAGATGCAGTACATTGGCTATTTGAAATAGTCCATCTCAACGTATAAGAATTTCCAGCTATTCCGGTAAATGTTGATGTGGCGCTTGTGGGTGTTGTAACGGTTCCTCCACTTCCTGAAACAATACTCCATGCTCCTGTTCCTGCTGAAGGTGCATTTGCCGCAAGCGTAACTGTCGTTAATCCGCAGGTAGCAGCCCCTGTTTGATCTGCACCTGCAGCCGATGTTGTAGGAGTAGCATTTATAACAACAGCTATAGTAGCATTAGGACTTACACATCCACCCACTATTTGAGTAACGGTATAATTTGTAGTTCCAGGTAATGTAGTAACAGGAGTAGGTGCTGTAGAAGAACCTGTCCTGGTAAACTGGATATTGTTAAAGCATCTGAAGGTAGCTACTGAAACCCCGGTAACATTTATTGTTCCCGATATTTCAGTTATTGGAAAGCCGGGATTATCACTTCCTATATTACCAGTACCTGAGGAAATGCCAATACTATAATCTCCTGCAATTGTAATGGTATAATTAAAAGTGTTTGTTATTGTTACCGCCGAAGCTCCCGCAGTTTGTGTAGTTGTTGTTGAAGATGTGGCAACGGCTGTGCCTGAACTATTAAATATCGCTAATTTAAGACCGTTCACTGTTTGGTTGGCAGGAATATAATAATCCACCGTAGTAATTGTAACATTAGCCGCGGTAGTGGTGAAATTTGTTTTTTTATTATTGTTTGTATTTACACCGTCCACATATGTTGTCGTGTTTAATGTAGTTGTCCCACCTGCAGCTCCGGAAGTTGTACCAGTATTCCATATAAGATTTGATCCGGTGGCTGTTAATTGAGTCGCCGTTGCATTCTGACAATAGGTTACAGGGGTGGTTACGGTTGGTGCTGATGGCGGACTCGCACAGGTGGTAGCCTGGGTACCTGAAATCCCTGTACTTAGGCAGCCTTCCGTAACGGCAAATACTCTCCAGTAATAAGTAACCTGTGCTGTTAAACCAGTTTGTAAAGATGAAGTAGCATTGGCTGCTGTTTGGGCGATATAAGAATAATTTACGCCATCAGTTGAGCCGTAAATTACAAACCCTGTTTCATTGGATGAATTATCAACCCAGTTCAATGTCATTGCTGAAGCCGTGACACTGGAAAATGTAAGGCTTGATGGAGCCGTTGGAATAGGTGGGGTGAAGGTATAGGTTTGTCCTGTTGCAGGTTTGGTGGCTAAATTATTGGTTTCTGTAGTGGAACTTACCGAAGGTGCAGTTCCCGTGCCGTTCAATGACAAAAAATTTCCTGACCCCGTGGCGGTACCAGTAATACCGATAGATGCTGAACCAGCATTTACAGCAGTAGCATCCTGCCGGTAAACATATTCTATTTTACCTGTGGCCTCATATAACTTTACCTGGAAAGAAATAGTATTACCGCTTGAAAAAGCATCCCATTTGTTGTTTAAAATCTGCAAAGTAAAAACCCTGCTACCCGTAGCTCCTGTTGTAAGAAAGGTGGCGTTATTACCTGTTTGCACGTCTAGGTTATCCCAGAGAGGTGCTAAAACTGGTCTGGGACTGCTCGCAGTGACAAGATTGTTTCCAGGTAGCGGAGTGGAAATGGGTCCACCCAAGGTGAGCCATCCATTTGTACTAACAGCGACTGTTGTGTACCGAACGCCCATATAAAAAAAATCAAAGCCGATATCGATGCCTGACCAGTATCCTTCATCCACACTTCCAGTGATGCCGGGGGAACCATTGGCTCCGCTTAGAGTAGTGAATGTACCACTGCTTGCACTAAAAGCGTAATTGGTAATGTTTTGCGAAAAACTTTGGTATACGAATAGGGTAAGTAGCGCGGTTATTAGGTAGATCTTTTTCATGGTTTTCGGTATTCGGATTTTATAAAAGCACCTGGTTGTAAATTAAATATTAAGGCTATATTTTTATGTATACAAGAAGGAATATCATTGCCCTTTTACAGTACACTTGCCTGCAGATTGGCAGCAGTAATACTGATAAATACAGGGAAATTCGTAACAGACCCTGTTCGAACTTTTGAATCATCAATAATAATCGCTTTGCGAAATAGCCAACTGGTATTGTACCACGATTGTCCCTGCACCCTTTCCGACAAAATTAAACCCAATAAAAAACAAATAATTAGGGTAGTGGTTTGTTTGTAAAAAATAGAATGGCGCATAGTTGGATATTTGGTTTCAAAGACATGAATAATTTGAAGAAAGGCCGCGACCTTGCATTTGCATCTAAGTCATTGGAATTATCTGTAACGCTGATAAACCAATATTAAGATTGGCACAAATTTATACCGTACGGAAATATTCAATTGTAGCCGTTTTAAATCGATTCTTGTAGATATTATACGATAGATCGATCATCGAATTGAAGCATCCAGCCATAAAGATAAATTTGTATCGTTCATCCCCCGGGGTAGTACGCATGCGCCATTCCATATCCGGAAAATAACAGTAGCAGGCATAAAAAACTTAATCTATTTCTAAGGCGTTGGGCCGGTTTTATTATTTGTAAGGGAATGCTGCCTATCGAAACAGCAGGTAAACATACAATTAAGTAGATTTTATATAGTTTATAATTTGTGTCCAAAGCTGGATAACATAACGTGGTACGGTTTTATTTGAGTATTCTTTTATGATTGCACAAAAATAAAAAATCACGTAAAACACCATGTGGTAAAATCCTTGCTATCTTTAAAAATACTTGTTACTATATTATAAAATGAAAGTGTGACTGGCCTGGCGCTGCTTTATAATAACAAATATTGGGGGGTAGGTCACACAAGGGAACTGCTAAAATATGCTGATGGGCTGGCAAAATATTACAAATCAATATAGTTGGTTATCTACACATGATACCTTGGTTGGCTTACCTGGGTAATGAATATTTCAAAACACTCCTGTCAATCGGAAAAGGGTATCAAAAAAAAATTCAAGTTCTTTACATAGGTGATTAGGTTCCTATAATTAATGGGCAGGTTTTGTTTGTGTTTACCATTGCGTAATATTGTATAGCTCCATGTCTTCAATTATCCCGGCATAGATGGGAAGGTACATTTGTGACTAAAATTTCCGGCAAAATTGAATCAATATGTCAAGGAGAAAAATAGTGGGCTCC
>Ga0209181_10002490_pt1 | contig 30050 bp, 21 predicted proteins | sample MAT05_FD_187208 | JGI IMG/M metagenome (GOLD analysis project Ga0209181, IMG submission 187208) | Freshwater microbial communities from Lake Fryxell liftoff mats and glacier meltwater in Antarctica - MAT-05 (SPAdes) (version 2) | ecosystem: Environmental > Aquatic > Freshwater > Ice > Liftoff... | reverse complement strand
AGCGAGGAATCTGACGATAAAGACCAAAAGATTCACTCTACATCACAAGCAGTTTTCGGCCTCAGATTCCTCGCTGCGCTCGGAATGACACGCTGCTCTTGGGGTTTGTTTTATCAAACGGGCTTTAGGAACGCGGCACCAATAACTTAGTCATTTGATGCCACCCTTTGTTCCATCATACGGCCGCCATTTTTCTTTAAATAGCCCCACTATTCGCTCAAAAAGATAGCCCATCTGAGCAAAAACCAATCTATCTGAAACTTACAAGTTATTATTTGCCCGTTCCCAACCAAGCAACGCCATGCATCTCCACACAATTGTTTTTTTGTTTTTTATTCAATTTTTCGCTGCCTGTCAGCAAGATCCGAAACAAGTCCGGATATCGGAAGCCAGATTGGGATTTTCATCTGATGCATGCGCTGCACAGGACATGAAAGCAGCACCGCCGTCAGCAGCCAACATCGTTTTTTGATCCGCAGATGGCGGAAAAACATGGCAGGATATCAGCGTGGGATTGCCTGAAAAACTGGAGCCTGAAGGGGTTTACGCCGCCGTCGGCGAAATCTTTTTGACTACTTCTAATGGACTATATCAAAGCAATGGTTCGGTGAGCCCGCAATGGGGAAAGTCGTTTTTGCTGGAAGGGCGGATCACAGGTGTTTACCCCGGTCGGAACGGACTGTACGCCTGTAGTTACGGGGGCGGCCTTTCTCAAAACGTAGCGGGTACAGGCGTTTGGAAGAACTTTCAAAATGAATTGGAAGAGAAAATGTTACGGACCGTTTTGGAAACAGCGGACGGCAGCATTCTGGTCGGCTGCGACCACGGCATTTATAAATCAACTGACAGCGGAAAAACCTGGAAACAAGTCTTTTCCGGCGGCATTGTTCTGGACCTCGTCGCGTCGGGTGATGTACTGATCGGCGGCGGTGTGCAAGGTGTGCTGCGTTCGACCGATGGCGGTGAGCACTGGGATTGGGTGCTGGATGCAAATATTTTGGCCAAAAAGACGGGGCTTCTCCACAATGGGGTGCTGGTCACCATCCTCGGCACTCAGGATGCCACCAAAGTCAATCCCGATGGCATTACAAGCCGGCTGCGCACTTCCGCCGACGGCGGCAAGACCTGGCAACGCCTGGAGAAGCCCCTTCTGCCGCTCCAGAATACGTATGACACGGATGCCAAACTTTCAAAGATGCTGGATATCTACGACATCGTACAGGCGGGCGACCAGCTCTTTTGCAGCTTCGACGCCGGGATTTTTCGCTCCGACGACCAAGGTAAAACCTGGGAACTCGTGCTCGCTTCCCCGGATAAGAAAGCTTTTAGACTGGCCGTTTCGGGTCAAATCGTTTATGCAGTAGCAGGCAACAGTGGGTGCTAAAATCTTGTGGGTTATCTGGATGTATTTAATTTCACACGACGACACGACGACACAACGCACTTGGTAATTCATCTTCGTCGTGGCGTTGTGAGGTCGTGTGAAACATATCCATTAGAAATGCACCAACCGGGTTGAATAGGTCATCGGTTTGATGCTCTCTTTTGCCAGCGTCTTTTTGGGTAAAAACTGCCAGGGCGTTATCTGGTTGGTCCAGTCGAATTCATTTTTTTCCAGGTACCGCCGCCGGTATTCCACAGGGGTACAGGAGCGGTATTTTTTGAACAGCCGGTTGAAATTGGCGATATTGTTAAATCCTGATTTGCTGGAGATCCGGTTGACCGTCTCGTCCGTATCCAGCAGTAATTTGCAGGCATGTCCGATCCGGATATCAATCAGGAGTTCAGTGAAACTCCGGAACGCGATTTTATGAAAAAAATGACTGAATGCGGAGTCGCTCATATTCACCTGAGTGGCTACATCACCGATTTTCAGGGCAGGGTCAGTAAAATGCTTTAAAATGTACCCGTACGCCACCTGTATGCGGTTGCTGTCGGAACGAAGTGCTTGTGGCGAAAAGCCTTCGCTGGATAGGAACGTGGTATCAGTGGATCGGGAGAGCAGATCGAGCAATTGCAAAAACTCGACGATGTTGGTAAAACCCTTGTCTTCCGTGAGATTGACCATGATTCCCATCGCTTCCTCGAAGGTTTTCCCGTGAAATTTGATGCCCCGGCTGCAATCTCTCAGCAACTGCCGTATTTTTATAAATCGTTCTTTCTGAAAGAGTTGACCGTTGAATAAATCCATTGCAAACTGGATTGTGATGACGCGGTATGGCTGGCCGCTTTGTTGCAGGTGGGCATCGCCATCCCATTTATGATAGAGGTAAGGCCCCAGGAGCACCAGATCATAATTGGTATATCGTTCGGTAGAATCGCCTACAATACGGGTTCCGGAGATGCCTGCCACCAGGTTGAGTTCGTATTCCGGGTGGTTGTGAATGGGATAATCGAAGCCGTTACAGGCAGAATCCAGCACCACAAAAACATCTGGTGGGTTGAGGGGAGTGATTTCGCGGTAAATGTTCATTGTATGAATAATGCTGCGTTTTTATGCTTCAAATCTTCTCCAATAGGACCCGTGCCTGCGCATTTACGGTGACGAGTATGGCAATGTCCTCAGAGCGAACCCAGATTTTTTGTGGTCGAAGATCCCATCGTTCAATGATAAAATCCATCTTCTTTCCTGCTTTTCCCCGTTCAATTCCTTGCATGATGACCTCTGGTATTTTGACAATTTTCTCCCCTAACGGGATACTCAACACCTCTTTCATCTGCTCTTTGAAAACGCTGTGCAGCAGCCAATCCGCACTCGCCAAAAGGGCCTCTTCTGTTCTAACCTCAAAATTAAAACTTTGAATGATGATTCGCTGTGAATCCGGATCAAAGTGCGGGACGCCTTGAAAATAAATATCGCCCCGTACACTGCCGCCTACGCGAAGATGCAGGACTATATTGGGACCGCAGCCCCAAATCTTGGCACCTTTTACCTTGACTTTATGCCCAGATATATTGAACACTTTGTCCTTGAGTTTTTGGTCAAGAATTTCATTGATGTCTTGATAAGAAATCTCTGAAAGCAGGTAGGCGTAGACCTGATTGGGCAAAGAGGAGCGTTTTACAAGGGGCGGCAGGACGGAATCAACGACATATACGGGATCATCTCCTACCAAGGTTTCGGTGGTGGCAGACAGGCGCCCTTGAATCACTAGGTTACCCGCCTCCGTGGTGATGGTGCCTATTTCAAACTGAATTGGATGGACCTTGAGCCACACCATTTGCTCTTTCCGATTGATAATCATGGGTTTTTGAATGTTTTGCCAAATGCGTTTAATTGCATGATCCAACCGGACTGTGCTGCGGATCACATGGTCCATGTTTTGCAAGATATCTGGCATTTGACGGATGAGCCGCCGCTCGATTATTTTTTTGATATCAATCAGACCTCCCAACGCTTTGACTTCGCTCAGCCATTCAAAGGAAATAAACTTGGTTTGAGGCTGTATTTTCCAATCCGACCCGATGTCAACCGTCGTTTCAACGACCAGGCGAAGGCTGAACTCTGTTTTGAGCGCGAGTGACTTGGACGTAGGCAACAATTTTTTGCTTACAATTTGCCGTTCGATCAACACGAGCAACGGAGCCTGATACCGGGCCACATTGTCCTTCCAGGTCACCTGAATGTCGCCAAGCCGGATGACTTTCAGTTTGAGTTTGTCCTTTTTACCTTTCTTATTGAGATTATCAAAATCCTCATCATTTAAGATGTCTTTCTGGATCGCCTGATTGAGCTTGTCCTCAATCAATTGCGTCGGAATCACCAGCGGTGTACTCAAAAAAGACGTGTCCTGTGGAATGACAATATCCTGTGTATTGCAGGGCAATGGCACAGGTTTGATTTTTTTACAAGCAAAAAGGCCAACAGTCAATAAAATGAAACCAACGAAGTAGTATCGCATATAAAACGGTTTGGTGAATCTTGGGCAACCATAAGCATATAAAAACACTGTTCCACATAAAAGGGCATGCTCCATGAACAGATGTTCTTCCCTTGAGAAGGGATGTTGGTTGATTGGCATAAAAAGGAAAAGATGGTGAGGCGAAAATGTCACAGTCTGGGAAAGCGATGAGCACTTTGTCCCCAGGCCAAAAAGTATTTGCTACTTGCTTTTGTCGTTTATATTCAATGAGTTATGTGTTTACAAAGATAATTGGCTTACTTTTTTTTCTAATTGGGTATCCTTCACCATAAAATGTATTTCTATGTATCAGAATGAAAAAATGGCTGGTTGGTTGAACGACCTCGTTCGTATCAATCATGACCGCATCAAAGGTTACGAGTATGCTATTGAAGAGCTGGGAAATGGTAATCACGATCTTAAAACTGTCTTTCAGGAAAAAATCAGCCAAAGTAAAACCTACGTAAACAACCTTGAAATCTACGTCCGCTCTCAAGGTGAGAAGCCTGCCGAAGACACGACCATTTCAGGAAAACTTTTTCGAATATGGATGGATTTCAAAGCCACCTTAGCCAGCGATGACCGGACAGCGGTGCTGAACTCTTGTGTTTTTGGTGAAAACGCTGCTCTGAAAGAGTATGAATCGGTGTTAAGTGCTGATACAGAAATTCCAGGCGAGGTGTTGCAGATGCTGGTAGAGCAACGAGATACGATCCGCCAGTCACATGCATATATCAAGTCCCTGGCAGAAATGCAGGAGCAACTGGTGGAATAAAAATTAGATAAATAACAGCATAATAATTTAGCCGTTTTTTATACTTTTCTTAGTAAAGTCTGAAACAACATAACCGGCCACATATTTAAGGCGCTATTCAAAGGCAAATTAGTTTATAATAATAAGTAGATATAACTTTGTAATTATAGTACTGTAAAAGTAAGCCTCATATACCAAACGACAAATCAAGTCGGGAGCAATTCAGTTTGTTCCCGGCTTTTTTTCTAGCAGTTTTTTTCTACTCCTCTATTTCTTATGCAATGAAAATACCCTTGCTTTCCGGCCTTTCCCCGAAAAATATTTGGAGCAGAACGACTGCCTTTGGCCGACTGATGCGCTCGGCTGCACAGGAGTTTAGTTTAGATAGTGGTCCGAAGTTGAGCGCCTCCCTTTCCTATTATACGCTCTTTTCCATGGCGCCGATGCTGCTGATTGTCATTTCCATCGGCAGTGTCCTTCTGGGTAAAGAAGCCGCTGAAGGCTATTTATATAAACAGTTTGAGGGTCTGATGGGCACAATGGGTGCTTTACAATTGCAGGAAATGATCAATAATGTACGGATTTCGGGCGATACTCCCTGGGTAACTGTGGTAGGCTTAATTACTTTTTTCCTTGGCGCGACAGGGGTTTTTATAGAAATTCAGGATTCCATCAACACAATATGGTCGATCAAAGCAAAGCCCAAAAGAGGCTGGGTTCGGTTTATCACGACGCGACTGATCTCTTTTTCAATGGTAGTCGGCATTGGATTTTTATTAATGGTTTCGCTGGTTTTAAGTGCTATGTTAAGTGTCGTAGATGATTGGATCATTGGGAATTTTAAGGCTTTTGCCTGGTTGGGATTCATTATTAGCAACGTGATAACGACTGGGGTCGTACTGCTCCTTTTTGCTGTTATTTTTAAAGTATTACCCGACGCTAATATTAAATGGCGCGATGTACTTATTGGAGCCTTTTTTACGGCTGTACTATTCTTAATAGGTAAGTACCTGATCAGCCTTTACCTGAGCCGTTCAAGTACTGTTTCCGCTTATGGCGCAGCAGGAGCAGTCGTGCTTATTATTCTTTGGGTGTACTACTCTGCTATCATTCTCTACTTCGGTGCAGAATTTACGAAAGTCTACGCAAATCAGTATGGCGGTAAAATTCACCCAACTGATTTTGCGGTTTTTGTAGAAAAAAGGGAAGTAACCTCTTCAGAACCGATATTGAAAAAAGATGAAGTAAAAGTATTAAATGATAATAAGAATTTGGGACCTAAAAATTCACCCGAAAGGTCAAAGATTCACTATATAACTTTTCATCATTAAAACTATTTAACCATGACTTCACATGTTTTAGAGCCGAACTCCCTTCATAATAAAGAGTCGGAACGAGCCCAATCCCCACAAAGCCAAAATTCCGTTAAAGCGGATGGTACTACGTCTACTGCTGAAAAGAATTCACGTTCGGATAGCCAGTCTTCTGCAAAAACAAATACTCCGACCGGCGCAAACAAGGCTGCTTCCAATACGGGTGCAAAGAAACCCACCGAGCAAAAATCGTCCAGTGGAAAAGCAACTGGTAGCGTCCAGAAAACAACTGGTGCAAGCAACAAGGCCTCTACTCAATCGAAAACTAAATCCGATTTGTCTTCATCCACCGGCAAAGCTACTAAAGCCAAAACATCTTTCCCAGATTCCAGGACACCATCCTCCGCCAGTCAGGGAGAAGAAGAAACGCGCAGCCGCTCTACTTCTAACCGCAGAGAAGATGATTATGAAGAGTCCCGCAATAACGGTAGTCAAGGTCGTTCCTCCAATCGCCATGAAATGAACGATGATGATTATCAAAGCAATCGTTCTTCGGCTTCCAACCGCAATCGTGGCATGGACTACCAGGATGATGATCGCCAGGGCAGCCGCAACAATTCTTCGAACCGCCGTGAAATGGACGACGACAACCGTTCTTCCAACCGCAACCACAGCATGGACCACGACAACGACCGTCAAGGCAGCCGCAACAGTTCTTCCACTTCCGGTCGCAGAAATTCGGAAGGTATGGACGACGACAACCGCTCTTCCAACCGCAACCGCGGCATGGACTATGACAATGACCGTCAGGGCAGCCGCAACAGTTCTTCCAATTCAGGTCGCAAAAATTCGGAGGGTATGGACGACGACAACCGCTCTTCCAACCGCAACCACAGCATGGACCATGACAATGATCGTCAAGGGAGCCGCAACAGTTCTTCCATGTCCGGTCGCAGAAATTCGGAGGGTATGGACGATCACGACCGCTCTTCCAACCGCAACCACAGCATGGACTATGACAACGACCGTCAAGGCAGCCGCAACAGTTCTTCCATGTCCGGTCGCAGAAATTCGGAGGGTATGGACGACCACGACCGCTCTTCCAACCGCAACCACAGCATAGACCATGACAATGATCGTCAAGGGAGCCGCAACAGTTCTTCCATGTCCGGTCGCAGAAATTCGGAGGGTATGGACGACCACGACCGCTCTTCCAACCGCAACCACAGCATGGACCATGACAATGACCGCCAAGGCAGCCGCAACAATTCTTCGAATAATGAACGGAGCGGTTCCTCTGATCGCAACCGAATGGATTTTGACGACAACTATCGCAGCAACTCGCGCAGCCAATCCTCCGTCCGCAGCAATACATCGAATTATAACGATGAATCTCCCACCTACGGCCCGGATGGTAATTCCAATCGCCGAAGCGGAAAACAGGAAGAGGAATATCACGGCGAACGTCGTTCCGGCAACGCTGGAAACCGCCGGGAAAATGAGATGGATCGTGGCGATCACGACGGAGGTCGGCAGAACTCCCGCAACAACATACATGATGAATACGACAAATCCGGCCGCGAAGGAAACAGCTATCGTTCGGCCAATCAGGAAGGCCGCGACGACGATTACCGCGGCAACGATCTTCGCTATGGCTCTCAACCGCGTGGCGGAAGCGGCGGCAGGAATGATCGCCGGTAAAATCGTCGAATGAATCCCACACCCGAAAAACAATCGACGTAGGGCTTCTCCCCTTCTGGGAGCGGCTCTACGTTTTTTTATTTAACCTGTTGCGCCATGGATCTACATACCGCTTACCCTTATTGGCTTTTAAAAAACGGGTTTCTCTGCGAATATCCCGCCCTTCGCAATCCACTGCAAGTGGATTTTCTCGTCATGGGCGGAGGCATCACGGGCGCGTTGGCAGCGTGGCACCTCGCCCAGGCAGGAATGGATGTAGCCGTGGTGGATCGCAGGCATATCGGCATGGGAAGCACCTGCGCCAGCACAGCTTTGCTGCAATATGAAATTGACGTGCCGATGCACCAACTGGCAAAATCGGTCGGTGAAAAGAACGCCGCACGCAGCTATCAACTTTGCATCGAAGCCATTGATCAGTTAGAGCAAATTTGTGAAAAACTGGCTTTGCCAACGGGCTTTGAACGCAAACCATCCATTTATTGCGCCAGCAGGAAAGCCGATTTAGAAGAACTTGACCTCGAATTTGCGATGCGAAAAAAGCACGGCATCCGGGTGGAGCGCTGGGACAAAACCGATGTCGCCCGTGCATTTCCATATTTTCAATCGCCCGGCGCTTTATACTCCCCGCATGACGCAGCACAAGTAGATGCCTATGCGCTTACGCACGCGCTGTTGCAGGATGCTTTGAAACACGGTAGTATGCAGGTTTTTGATAAAACCGAAATCGTCGCCATCCGGCATGAAAAAACACAGGTAGTGCTCCACACCAACCATGAACAAACCATCCGGGCAAAACACCTGGTGATTGCCTCCGGGTATGAATCTCAGGAGTATCTGGAGCAAAAAGTCACCCGACTGCATTCTACTTATGCACTCGTCAGTGAGCCGATAGAAGGGGGCGAAATCTGGCATCGCGATGCCCTGATCTGGGAGACCGCCCGCCCGTATCTCTACCTCCGTACCACCCCGGATCATCGGGTGCTGGTAGGCGGCCGGGACGAGCCTTTTTATAGTCCCGGTAAACGCGACAAACTGCTCAATAAAAAGACCCGTCAGCTGGTACAGGATTTTGATAAAAGATTTCAGGCGCTGGCTCCGCTCCGGGTGGATTTCAATTGGGCGGGTACCTTCGCAGAAACTGCTGATGGACTTCCTTTTATCGGCTCAGTTCCGGAGCGACCAAGGACCACATTTGCATTGGGCTTTGGCGGAAATGGCATCGTATTCAGCCAAATCGCAGCAGAGATTATCCGGGATAAAGCACTTGGTAAAAAGAATGCCGACGCCCCTGTTTTTTCATTTGACCGGGCGAAGCCGACATCGCCCGCTGCATAAATTTTTGAATCATGGCAAAAAGATCAGCAGAAAAACGTGCATTTTTCAGAACCAACAAAGGGAAAATACTGCTCGGACTCATCATTCTGATCATTGCGCTCCGCATTGCCTTGCCGTATATCCTGCTCAAATACGCCAATAAAACACTGGCCAATGTGGAGGGTTATTACGGGCATATCAATGATATTGACGTGGCACTTTTCCGGGGGCTTATGTGATTGACAGTTTTTACCTGAATAAAGTGGAGGAAAATTCGGATCGCCAAACCGAATTCATGAGCGCGCGCTCCATAGACCTGTCGCTGGAATGGAAGGCACTTTTTAAAGGGAAACTGGTCGGAGAATTGATTTTTGAAGAGCCGAGCCTGCGTTTTACGGAGAACAAGGTGGAACTTGATGATATCTCCAAAGACACCGCCTCGCCTGCTGTAGATGTCGCAATCACCCAGCTGGATGGCACCGCCACCAACCTGCGCAATGTGTATGATCCGGGAGATGTGTTGCCAGCAAGCGTAGACGCTACAGGCAATATTTACGAAGGAACGATGAATTTTTCCATGAAACTGAACCCCCTCGCTAAAGATCCCACGTTTGACCTGAACACTGCGGTCAAGCATGCCAATCTGGTCTTGTTAAATGGCTAACAAGATCAACTTCAGCGGCAACATTGATAATCCCAAGGCCAATATTCTACAAACGATCGTCATTGTGTTGCAAAACGCTTTTATACAAGCGCTCCAACCTTCTATTGACGATCAAATCAACCTGGGGAAATTGGCAAAAGGTGAGGAGGACAAAAAGGGCTTTTTTAAATCGCTGTTTGCCTCGGATAAGAAGAAAAAATGACATCCAACGTCCCCAGTCCAACGTCCAACGTCCTCAAAACGGATACCCGAAAGAGAAATTCCAGTTGAGATTTTGCCCCCGCCAAACGCCGCTGCCAAAATGCAGGTCGTTGGCGACCCAGCGTTGGCCTACCGGCAAATAAGGTTTGGCCAGCGGGAATGCCAGATCGAGCCGCAGTACAAAAAATCCCAAGTTGACCCGCAGACCCATGCCGGTACCCACGGCTAATTCCCGGTAAAAGCGGCTGAGCAGAAAATTGGACGCATCCGTAGCGTCGGCGCCAGAGGTCAGCCATACATTGCCGGCATCTATGAAAAAAGCCAGTTCAGGATATTTTCCAATGGGCATCCGATATTCCAAACTACTCTCCATCAGCATATTGCCGGTGTAATTGTTCACTGTAAGACCAGTGTTGTCCGTATCACGGGCTTCACTTCCGGGTCCAACCGTGCGCGGAGCGAAGGCCCTTACACTGGAGGCGCCGCCGATGACGAAACGGTCCAACAGTGCAATGGTCCCGTTGGGGCGAAGCGGGATGCCAGCTCCGACGGCAAACCGAAAGGCCAGCACATTGCGCCCATGCGTCTTTTGGTATTGACGGTAGTCAGATTCTATCAACAAGTTGAACGGGCTGGCCAGATCATAATCTTTGGGCAGGTATTTCTCCCTGGTATAACCGCTCGCCTGCACGGCAAAGCGCTGCCGGAAATATTTGGAGAGTCGCCGGGCTGGTTCCAGCCGCTGATCAAGGGTAAATGTGTAGTTGGGTCTGTATTCTATAAAAGTGAGCAGGGAAAGCGAAGCACCAGTCGAGTCGCTGGGAATTTTGGAAATCAATTGCTGGCGAACGCTCTGCTTATTGATGGTGGAGTATTGAAGCCCCAAACTCAGCGGATTGATCTCGTGCACCACCGAGCCACGGCGGTTCTTTTTCCATAAATAGCCAGATTCCGCCTGCACCCGTTGGAAACTCAAGCGGAATTTGTCCAGCTCTGGCAAGTCGTATTTGAACCAGTTGGTTTCATGCTGGAGTCTAAATTGCGTGATACCAAATGCAAGCCGCTGCTTGATCGGTAAGAATAAAAAACGTGGAAGGGTCAAGCGTGCGGAAGCATCGCTGACTATAAAATCCTGGAAATCAAAATTGTCTTTGTTGGTGCGGAGGTAGGCCCCGTTGAGCGCCAGCCGCAGTGCTTCTGCACCGCGGAAAGCATTCCGGTGGTTATAAGCAGTCCCTATCCGGAATCCGGAGTAAAAACTCGGTGAAAACACACCAGACAATGTAGCCTCTATCCGTTCCGGCCGATAAGGGGTCAGAAAGACCCGGGCGATCAGCAACGTATCTGCTTCCGGCGATACATCGAAACGAATGTTGATGAACTTGTACAAATTCAGGTTCAACAGCCGGTAAATCGTCGCCTGGTAATCATCGTTGGAATAGTATTCACCGCAACGCAGTAATATCTGCTGATTCAGTATTTCCGGCCTGGTGAGCATCTGATTATAAATATAAGTGATGCAGTCAAAGCGAAGCGTGTCAGACGTACGCAATGAATCCGGTTTTTTGGCGAGGTCATAATCAGGATACACGATGACCTGAGACAGCTGGTAGCGCTGCCGTTCCTGTTCGCCCACATCTTTTTTTACCCGCAAGGTCAGGTTCACTTCACCGCGTGGACGCAGCGTATCTGCTTCAAACAACAGGTGGTCGGGTGAAAAATAATACCAGCCATAGTTGCGGAGGGTGTCGGCCAGTCGTTGGCGTTCGGCAATAAATTCTTCTAAATGATAGGGCTGGCCGGGCTGCACAAGTGATTTAGGCCGCAATGCCCAGAGGGTACTCGTCAGTGTAGTGGAGTCGTTGGCCGGATAGATTACATCGTCCACTGTTTCGCGCGGGCTTTGTATGAAAGCTTCATGCTGCAACTTGACGGTATGCTTATGCACCTTTTCGGTGGAAGAGATTTTGGTTTTAAAAAAACCGTCGTTGGCTGCCCGTTCTACCAATAATTCCCGGTGTCGGTTGGCAATTTTGGGTTCAAACAAAACGGGTGGTTCGCCGAACCGGGTGGCGATAAAATTACCAAAACTTTTAGGCCGACCATTTTGGAACATATTATAGATCAACAACTTGGGCCGCATCCAGATAATTTTTTTATTGGGGCGGGGTAGTATGGTGGCTTTTTTCAGGTCGGTTTTGAGTATTTTAGTAGACCATTCCTTGTCTGGTTTGGTGATCTTGATTTTAGCACCGGTGTAAAGCCGCTCTCCTTCTTTCAGGTGGCCGGTACCGGTACAGCCCATGCAACACACCAAAAATATCATCAAACCTGTAACCACGCCCACTCCTGTGCAGAGCGGCCGGTTGACGGAGGGGTTCCTGCTCACAAAAGGGCCGGAAAAGGCAGCGATGATAGGGTGTGTCGTTTTCATGATGCAATCCCGTTTTAGTGCTTGCCAAATTCTTTCGCAAAAATGAACCCTGCCCCGGAGTTCCGCAGGTTGCTGGACGAAGCGTTCAGGAGTTCAAACCCCCGTTCTGAAAACACAGTGACCTTCAGTTCACCATTGGATGTCAGGGCGTACTCGATCGAAGCATTTTCCAAAGCGCTGTGGACATCGTCGCCATTGGCGCCTACTGAAGTGCCACCAGAGAGTTTAAATGTCAGCCGGTCTTCAAAAAAAGATTTTTGCAGGCGTAATTGATAGTTGGTCGTGCCCTCTGCCTGACTGGCCCCGGTATTGGTCGCGCCTTCGGTAGTCGCCAGGTCCACGTCAATCCAGGTCAAATATTGGTCGGCCAGCGCATTGAGTTGGCCGGTCAGGAAATTATTCAGACCCGATTGCAACGGATTGCCGCTGGTAGTTGTAGTGATGCCAACAGATTCGCCGATGAAATTGCGCAACAACAATACGCCAAACACTTGCCGCGACAACAAATTTTTATCCTGATTCACGTTGGACAGGGCACTCTCTACCAAGTCTGCCTCCTGGTTGCCGAAACTCGAATTGAGACCTGCCTGCTTTTCTGCGGAAGGATAAATAAACAGGAAACTAACATCCGGTTGTGTCGCCGAACCGCTGAGGCTGGCTTGCAATAAAAATGTTTGGGACTTGCGGTAAACCGCCGCTTCGTCTGCGGAAGCGGTGGATAACTGATTGACCACCAATGGGTATGGTGAGGCTTTGAATTGGTAACGGGCTTTGATATCCAGTTCCGGCGTTCGGATATCACCTGTCCAGGTGATCGTACTGCCGTTGGTGACTTCGAAGCTGCGTTTCACTACTGACTGATAAGAGTAATTGTATATACCACTCACCAGTTCAACTCGCCCTGCCAATGTCATGTTCCCATTGGACAATATATCGAGTTGCAATTTACCGGTGGCCCTGCCACGGAAATCGTCGCCAGTGACCGGATTGATGACACTGTTGACCGTGAGGTTGGAGTCAATTTCGATGCTGGCGCTGAGGGTAAAGGCCTGCGTATTGACTGGCGCATCGTAAATAGCGGGACGTACATATTGGCGCGGGGGAGGCAGGAAATAAACAATCCCCTCATGCTGAAGAGTTTGTGTCGCCACATCATACACGTAGGTGAAGGTGGATTCTTTGGCCGTTTTGACGATCAATTGAATGTCGGGTTGACTCACAGGGCCGCGCACGGTACCTTCGAGCGAGGCGTACAGTTCACCGTAATACACCGGGTTTTGCTGCTTTGTGGAGTTGAGTACCTGCCAGCGGTCGGCATGCAGCGTGAGATCGGTCTGTATGTTTTCCCAGTCTTTAGTGGCTAATCTGCCGTTGATCTCCAGGGTTCTTTTGTACGGATCGCTTAAACTAAGCCCGTCCAGCACAATGCCCGACTCCGTAAATTCGAGCGGTGTTTCACTGAGTTGGTAGCGCACATTGGTGGCTAAGGGTGTAAAAAAGGTTTCGTGCAGTTGAAGTTTGCCGCGCACCTGGGGGGCATCGGTGTTGCCATTGATTTTTAAATGGGCTTCTGCCCATCCACCCAGTTCGCTCAGTACGGCTGCTACAAAAATGTCGAAGTTGTTGTAGTTCAGGCGGTCAATATCCACGGTGAAATCCAGGCCAGTCTTGTTGCCCGCCAATTTGCGCGTAGCGCCCTCTATTGCGATGGACTGCCCGGCGCCGGTCATGGTGAATTTACTGACTTCCACACTCCCTGGCACGATCCGGATTTGATTGCCTTCATTCACCGCCCATTCTTTGAAGTCAATCACCTGGCGGGGGGAGAGCGTGACCAGGGTTTCTTTGGCTTTACCGTTGATTTTTGTCTGTAAGGCCAGCAAAAATCTTTCTTTGCCCTGGTCGTCGCTGGCTTTGAACGACACGTCCGCGACATTTGCCAGAAAGCGTCCGTTCAATCTCGCATTTTCTATAAAATCCTGATCGCCTCGTTTCACTAAAGGAGTCGTCAGGACAAATAATGCTGCCGTGTCGCCGGCATACGCGCGGACGTTCAGCGAGTCTACATTCCACTGCTGATAAACAATTTTGGGCGCCTGAACGACGAGGTTGAAATAGTTACGTTGCCCGATCAGGGAGCCTTCCAGGTGGATGGGACTCAGTTCGGACAAACCGGGTACGAGGCCGGTTGTCAATACCTCTGTGCGGAGTAAATGCAATTGCACCGACAGCGAATCGGTACTGACCGGTGGTACATACGCTGTGCGATCCACTACGAAATATTGTTCCACGATGTTGGAGATGGTAGTGGACAAATCTGCGAATGCAAAATACCCTTTGATCTCGCTTTGCAGCCAATCGGAAGCTATGTTGACACTGTTGTGGCGGTTGTGCAATTTGACGTCGAGCGTCAGGTTTCCCGGGTGAATATGCACCGTATCGTATTGAAGGTCAATATCTTCAATCTTCACATTCGCCGTCAATGTATCAAGCGACAAACCTTCGGAATGCGAAAGAATACGCATACACACCGTAGTGGGGCGATTGGCCCAGCCAAATTCCCGCATGTCTATACAGTTCAAGGCGATATCCAGGTCAAGAAGCGGGACGTCCGTGCTGAAGTCGCCGGAAGCGCGTACCCGCACGGCCGCCCGTTCGTCGGGCGATTGCAGGCCGCCGGTAAAACGTTTGCCGTTTGCGTCGGCATCGAAAGTGATGTCGCGTAAAATGAGGTTGTCCCAAATGAGGGAATCAACTTTGCCGGCCGCCTGAATTTGGGCGGTCTTGCCGAATTCAAAGCCTTTGCCCGAAACATGCGTGGTGAAGCTCAACATTTTAAGGGGGCGCAAAGCAGTATCTGCAGCCAATCGGCCCACTTGCAGGTTAGCCGCTACCAGATCCATTTGATAGGTGCTGTCCCGCAAACTTCCGTTGACATTGATTTGGCCCCATTGGTTCAGCCGGATGCTGGCTTTGCCTGTGGCATCTTTTACGCTGCCTTTGGCCTGACCGGTGATAAAAACCAAATCAGGCAGGTTCAGGCTGTTGGTAATGACTGAATCAGGCACGTAGCCCAGCAGTTCGCGGCGGGTCAGTGATGCATCGAAAGCGACATCGAAGCCCAACTGATCGGGCGTTTGAACATTTTTCAACAGGCCTTTGAATGTCAAACGACTTGTGGCATCGCCCCGGATTGCATTGAATTGCAGGTCGGTTTGGAGTGCGTCCAGGGTGCCGCGCAAAGTGCCCGTTGCCTGTACCAAATCGGGGAGTTCTCCACCTTCCAGTTTTATAAAGGCAAAGAAATTTCGCGGCGCATCCAGGCGATTGATCTGTAGATCCATGCCCATGCGATCCGGGTCATTGACTTCAGTAAGTGTCCCGAATACGTCGAATTGGAGCGCCGGACCTGGTATTTCGGGAGAAAGAGGGCCGGTTTGCAAAGCGCCTGCTTCGCCTTTCAGCGACAATTGAAGCCTCGACATGGCCCCTGTTACAGTGCCGGAGGCACTCATGTGGGCGGGTAAAGGCTGCATCAGAATGCTGTCCATCGGCGTATCACCCAAGGACATAAAACGAACCAGGTCACTGCGGTTGGTTTCCAGGCGACTGATGGTCAGATTCATGCCCAATTTTTCCGGTACAGTCAGTTGTTGCACGGAGCCGGTAAAGTAAGCGACCGTGCCGCTGCCTGCCTGGAAGCGAATATTGTCGGTTCTCAGGTTGTCCAGCCATCCGCTCAAATTGCCTGAAACTTCATAGCGCATATCTCGCAGCCTGGACAAAGCCGGATTTTCCTGAGGTGGCAAAAGAACAATCAAATCGCCTACCATTCCTCTGGCCTGCCGGAGTTGTACCTGCATGCGGTCGAAGGTCGCCTGCTCATTTTTGAACAACATTACATCGCCATCCAGATGCGTCTGGTTCAGACTGGCCAGTGCATTTTTGATTTCGATACTCCCGGGTGTGACACGGGCGGTTGTGCGCAGCGAATGAATTTGCAGTCCACTCTTGTCCTTCCCGGACAATGCATTGGCCTGCACGAATAAAGTATCATTTTGAAGGGAAAAATCAGGCAGATCAGCATTGAGTTGAATCAGGTCCAGATCGCTGGCATTGAAGTGGCCAGGGGTAGGTTGCACCACCGGATCGCGATAAGCCACGGCGCTGCTTTCCACTCGGATGCCTTTGGCCTGAATAGCCATGATATCGTTGGCAGACTGCACGTACAGGTTGTCAAGGGTCGTTTTACCCAAAGTGGCATCCAAGGCCAGTTCAGTGGTAGAATAGACGATGTGTGACCGGCTAATATCACCGTTTTTCAACAGCAATCCGTAGGCCGGACCGGGTTTGCCGTCGTCCACAGATTTTTTCGTTTGCACTAACCTGATATCGGAATCGGCCAGTGTTAAACCATCCAATTCAAAATGCAGGGTTTTCAGATCGGCTTTGGCAATGACTGTTTCTGCTATTCCGATGTTGGCTTGGGTTGTACTGGCTGCGTCATCATCGCGCAACAAAAAATTGACCTTGTTGAGCTTGATCTTAGCCAGGTCCAGTTGTAATTTCCATGCAGAAGCGGTGGTATCCGTTGGCACAGGTGCTTCGACTGTAGTATCCGAAGCGAACGCCTGGACGATGTAATCAAAATTGTAAATGCTGTCTTTGCGGTGGAGATAGATTGCTGCATCTTCCAAGGTGATCTTCTTTAGTTGGATAGTTTGGTCTAGCAACTTCCACAAGTCTGTAGAGACCACCAAGCTCCCTACACGGGCCAGGGTGTCGCCTTGCTGATCTTCCAGCAGAAATTTTTCCAGCGATACGGAGTAGGGGAAGCGCAGGCGAATGGCGCCTATTTCCACCCGTGTGCCAAATTTCTCTTGTAAAAAGGTTTCTGCCTTATTGGTAAGGAGCTGTTGCACGGCGGGCAGGGTCAAAGCATACAGCGTCAGCATCAAGAGCACCAACAGGATGCAGCCGGAGTAAAGCAGGAAGCGCAACAGCCTCCGCCACATAGGTTTCCCCTTTACATTTTTGCGCGCTACACTTTGCATGCCCCTTTATTGCACGATCAGTTAGTTTTTACCTCTGCCCAGCCGGGTTACGAGAAAGATAATCAATACGAGCACAGCAATGATCGCGAAAGCACCGACGCCCATTCCGGCTTTGAAAATTCCTCCAATCACTTCACATGAGCTCATCATGAAAGACATGGATAAAAGGATAGAAATGGTGATATAATTGAATTTTTTCATAGCAAAAATTTTTTTTAATAGATTATTCGTAACTATCCAGCCGCTTTGAAATGCTTTTGCCATACGACCTCGGAGAGGTCAGAGGTTTGTAGAAATGTAGCATTTCAATGTTTTCCTGACCTCGGAGAGGTCGAAGATTTGCAGAAGATAGCGTTGAAACAAACGTTCGACCTCTCCGAGGTCGGGAATTAATTTCAACCCGATGCATTTCTACAAACCTTTGACCTCTCCGAAGTCCGAAATCATAAGTATTTAGGGGCAGCCAGACACTTAGGAACGCGGCACCAATAACTTAGTCATTTTAGGTCAACCATTTTTTCATCAGACAACACTATTTTTCTGCGAATAGTGGGGCTATTTAAAGAAAGATAGCGGCCGTATGATGGAACAAAGGGTGGCATCAAATGACTAAGTTATTGGTGTCGCGTTCCTTACGATTATTCGCCCCCTTCAATCTTGTTGAGCGGTTTTTGCTGGTCAGAGTGATTAACGGGTTTTTCGTCCCCCATTGGTTCGATATCATCGTCTTTGATATCAGGAACAGGTTGTTTGCCAGGATCCTCAATTTTCGGCTTTTTTTCGTCAGGTTTTTCGTCCCCCATCGGTTCTATATCATCGTCTTTGATATTAGGAACAGGTTGTTTGCCGGGGGCCTCCTCCTTTGGCTTTTGTGTGTCAAAGCTTTCGGTCGTTTCTTGATCGAGGCTGCTGTCGGAATGTAAATCCGGATGTTCAACTTTGAATTTCTCCATTTTATAGTTATTTAGTTTACAACAAATTAGTTGAGTTGCTATTGTTTCACGGCGGCTTCTTCAGCCTTCTTCTTTTTCTTAAAATAACGGCGCAGCAAAAAGTTATCCTGCACCGCCCGCAAGTCTTCGTCCAGCTTTTGTGAGCCGGTTTCGAGGTTGCGCAGCGTAGCCTTCAGGTGTGCTGCGGATGCTTCGTCGTAGAGCAACATCCCTATGGGAGCGTTTGGATTATTCAAATTGTCGGTCGCTTTGCTGAGCTGGGTGCTGGCGGTTTTTAGGCTGCTGGTGGCTTCGGCTGCTGTAGTAGTCAGTTGTTTCAATTGTCTGGCAGAAGCTTGCACATTTTTAAAAACGGTGGTGTCTGTAACCAGGTCATTGGCCAGCGAACCTTTCTGATTGAGTTTGTTGCCATAATCAGATATAGCAGCGGTCAGTTTTTCGGCGTTGGCTGAAGATCTTTTTAAGGAAGCCAGGGTAACATCGAGGCTATTATAAAGAGATTCGTCTTTCAGCAGTTTTCCGACCGTACCTTCTCCATCTACAATTTTCTTGCTGATGGTTTTAAAATCAGTGGTGATCGCCAAAAGGTTTTTGTTGTTTTCCTGCAAAGTGGCCATCATCTCATCGGAAGACACCATTTTTTCAATACTCAGGGTATCGCCATCTTCTACAGGTTCCGCCAATGCAGTGCCGCCATAGATGACAATGATTTTATTGCCGATCAATCCATCCGTACTGATCTTTACTTTAGCATCTTTCCGGATAAACTGCTGTGATTTCTCATCAATTTTTACAACCACTTTGACTTGTGAGCGCCCATAAAAACTCAGTTTGTTGACTACACCGATTTTTACGCCTGAGAACCAGACATTGTTCCCGGCTTGCAACCCGTTCACATCGTCGAAAATGGCGGTCACGTGAATTTTTTTAACAAAAGTGCTGTGGAGGTTGCCCACCGCCAGAATGCCTGCCAGAAGAAAGATCAGACCTACTAAAATGAACAATCCCACAATGACTGCGCGCTTATTGGGTTGTGATTTCATAGCTATTGAATGAAATTATAATTATAAAAACTTTTTGCCTGTTCGTCATTTGTATCGAATACTTCGTCAAAACTTCCCTGGCGGGTAAACTGACCCTCCAGCAACATCAGGACGCGGTCGCCTACCAATTTTGCACAGGTTAAATCATGGGTAATGATGATGGAACTGGTATGATAACGTTCCTGCACTTGATTGATCAGGTTATTGATTTCAATGCTGGTAATGGGGTCAAGACCTGCTGTTGGTTCATCGTATAACATAATTTCCGGGTTCAGCATTAAAGTCCGGGCGATACCGATCCTTTTTCGCTGTCCACCCGACAGGTCTGTGGGCATTTGGTTGATTTTATCCAGAAGCCCGACAGCGTCGAGCGTATCTTTTACTCTATCGTCAATTTCTTTTTTACTCAGGTTTTTTACGTTGCGGATCAATGGGAATTCGAGGTTCTCCCGCACGTTCATACTATCGTACAAGGCACTGCTTTGAAAGGAAAATCCAATTTTCATGCGCAATTCACGCAAGGCGGCTTCATCCAAATGACTCACTTCCTGGCCCAAAACTTTCACACTGCCTGCATCGGGAGGTAACAGGCCTGCAATGATCTTGATCAAAACCGATTTGCCGCTGCCCGAACGACCCAGTACAACCACATTTTCTCCTTTGAAAACATCCAGATCAATGCCGCGCAATACTTTTAAATCACCAAATGATTTATACAATCCCTTGATGGAAATGACGGATTGCTCCTTATCTATCTTTGACGGCGTATTTTGCATATTCTAGTAGTATCTGATCCAGTTGGATATTTGCACAATGACCAATTCTTCGATAAATATTAAAAACATGGAAAGCACGACGGCAGCATTGGCGGCTCTGCCGACCCCTTGTGTGCCTTGTGTAGCATTATAGCCTTTATAGCATCCTACTATGCCGATCGTGAACCCGAAAACAGTCGCTTTTGCCATTGAAGTGCCGATATCTAAAAAACCGATTTGCCCGAACGCTTCAGAGACGAACGCGGCAAAACTGGTCTTTTCATTCTGATAAATATTTACAAAAGAACCCATCATACCGACGAATGCGCAATACATAGCCAATACAGGGATCATAAATGTGGTAGCAATGACCCGCGTAACAACCAAAAACTTAAATGGATCGGTGGCAGAAACTTCCATGGCGTCTATCTGCTCTGTTACCTTCATCGAACCGAGTTCCGCGCCGATATTAGAGCCTACCTTGCCCGCACTGATCAAGGCTGTAACCAATGGCGCCAAGGCTCTGATCATGGCGATGGCAATCAAAGAGGGCAACCAAGAAGTAGCCCCAAAAGCGACCAGAGACGGACGTGATTGTTTCGTAAATACAATGCCTGTGATAAAGCCGGTAAGCGTGATCAAAGGCAGGGACTTATATCCGACTTCATAACATTGCCGAATGATTTCCCTATATTCAAAAGGGCCTTGAAATGCTTTTCTAATAAAATGTATAAAAAATTTATAAGCGCTATATACACCAATAAAAAGATCGTCTAATCCTTTAGTGATTATAGTGTTCCTTGACATAGTATTAGATCATTAAAGCAAATGGAAAATCTAAGCACCGCCTTTTTTACCCCGAACCAGTAACACAATGCCTGCAATCACAATAAGTAAACCAACAATGGGAGGCCATTGGATGGTGTGGTTCTTTTCCTTGTTTATTTCAATCGGACCTATATCAACCACTTTTTCATTAGTCACAAAATCGAATCCCGTGTATGCAACCATAATAATACCTATTACGATCACGATAATTCCCAGTGTTTTTCCTTGCATGGTTGTAAGTTTTAAATGTTGGTTTAACCATTATTGTGAAGTCAGCCTGATTTGTAGAAAAACAAATACGACGTCCCTTAGTGGCCTAGTTAAAAAAACATGCCGCCTGCTACTTATAAAAACCGCCCCTGAATCAGGCATTATTTCCCGATTTGAGAAAAAAATGCCCCGGGTCTTGGGTCGAGGCAGTCAAATTGCTTCAAATTGCTTCTGAGGCGCCCCGATATGAGACTTTGAAGACGATCTTTGGGAAAAGATCCGAATTACTGTTTGCTCATAAAAGCATAAGATATTTGCATAATAGTATTAGTCGCCCCTGCAATTATTGGTGACCTTTACCAATCTGAATCTTAATCAGGTTGCTATGGGTACTTATTTTACTGCTAAAATTTTCCGGAGCACGGGCATCTTTCGACCCGTTTACTCAAGTTGCCTTTCCATTTTTTTATTGCTTCTCCTTGCTCAATTTGCTGACGCTCAGACGTTTTCTGTGTCCGGGGTAGTGCGCTCCTCAGAAGACAAACAGCCATTAATTGGCGTGAGCGTACAGGAGAAAGGTGTCAGCAACGGTGCCTCCACAGACGCCACTGGCAATTTCCAATTGACCGTGGCGTCTCCCGCCTCGGTTTTGGTCTTTCGATACGTCGGTTTTGAAAACCTGGAAGTGCCGGTTCAAAACAGGGCGACCTTGTCCATCATCCTGCAAGCGAGCAGTGGCATGCTACAAGACGTCGTAGTGACGGGCTATAAAAAGGAAATCCGCAGCGATATTTCTTCTGCCATCACTTCCATTAAATCAAAGGACATTGAAAAACTCGTCGTAGTCGGTATTGACCAGGCATTACAAGGGCAGGCACCCGGGGTCATGGTGACTCAAGTAACGGGCTCGCCGGGGGATGACATCGCCGTGCGGATCCGGGGCGCCGGTACTTTGGGAAACAACAACCCGCTTTTTGTTATTGACGGGATTCCTACGACTGGCAACATCAATATGTTCTCGCCCAGCGATATCGAATCCATCGAAGTGCTCAAAGACGGGGCAGCAGCGGCCATTTATGGTGCGCGTGCTGCGAACGGGGTGGTACTGATCACGACTAAACGCGGGAAATCCGGCAAACCCACCTTCTCTTTTGAATCCTATGCTGGTGTGCAAAATGCCGTCAACCTGCCGAAATTGCTCAACGCCCAAGAGTATCTGACCATCCGCAATGAGGCCATCGCCAACGCGAATACCCTGCGCAACCCGGCCAATCAGGTGCCCGATTACGATCGCGCTATCCTGGATACGCTCCCCGATGTCAACTGGCTGGACCGCGTTTTTGGTCCTGCCCCCATTCAGCATTACGCATTGTCGGCTGCGGGCGGCAGCGAATACAGCAATTTTTACCTTTCCGGGGAATACCATACCCAAGACGGCGTGTTCAAAGGGCAGGGCTTCGATAAGTATCAGGTGCGTTTCAACGGCGAAATCGGAAACAAATATTTTAAACTGGGCAACAACTTCTCGTTTTCCCATACCGATCGAAAAGTGATCGGTGCCTCAGGCGATGGCTTCGGCCCCGGCAACGAGTTGAGCGGCATCCGATATGCGCTTATTGCAGCACCCGTTTTTTCCGGTAAATACGCCGACGGGAGCGATGTCAACGTCACTTCCGACCTGGGCGACCCTACGCTCTATGGCGACGGCAATGCCAACCCGCTGGTGTTCATTGACAATACGGACTGGCGCATTCGCCGCTATCGCATGTTCGGCAGTGTATTTGCAGAGTTGTCGCTCTGGAAAGCACTCAAATTGCGCACCACACTGGGTGGCGACTTCCAGTTTGAGCGTGAAAAATTGTTCAAAAAACGCCTTTCCGAAGCGGTCTATAGCCCTACTTCGCTCAATGAGGGTCGTGTATTCAACCAGACGCTGGTCTGGAACAACACAGCGGATTTCCAGCGCACGTTTGGCAACCACCGCGTTTCCGCCCTGCTGGGCATGGAGGCCATCCAGAATCACACCGATTATCTGGGGGCTTCAGCGAGCAATTTCCGCCGCACCGACCCGCTGTTCCGCTACATTGATGCGAGCATCCCCGTAGACATTAAAAACGTCGGCGCTTCGGGCATTGCTACCGAATGGGCATTGCTCTCCTACTTTGCGCAGGCGGGCTATGTGTTCAAAAACCGGTACGTACTGAGTGCTGCTGTGCGCCGCGACGGGTCTTCCCGTTTTGGCAAAAACAACCGTTGGGGCGTTTTTCCCTCTGTTTCGGCAGCGTGGAATATTGCGAACGAGCGCTTTTTTGAAAATGTCCACTTCGTATCCAGCCTGAAGTTACGAGCCAGTTGGGGCCAACTGGGCAACCAGGAGATCGGGATTTACCCGTACAGTTCTCTGGTCAGCACAGGCGACCGCGTCTATGTGTTTGGCGACAAAATCGTGACGGGCGCTACCATTCTTGAAACCGGTAACAGCAACATCCGCTGGGAAACCAGCACTCAAACCAACCTGGGGCTGGATGCGAGTTTCTGGCAGGATCGTGTGTCACTGACCCTCGATCTGTTTGAAAAACAAACCGACGATATCCTTGTACGCGTGCCTGTGCCGCAAGCCGGCGGGGCGCAGCGTCCACCTTTTGTCAATGCCGCTTCCGTTCAAAACAAGGGCATAGAACTGGGGCTGATCTACAAAAACAGGGCAGGTAAATTCAACTATACGATTGGCGCCAATATTTCCGCCATTCGGAATCAGGTGACTTCCATTGCAAGCAGCGAACCGATTCTGGGCGGATTTGGCTTGTCTGACGGAGCGCTGACCAAGACGGAGCCGGGTTATCCGGTCGGTTCCTTTTTCTTGTACGAAGCACAGGGCCTTTTTAACACACAAGCGGAAATTGACGCCAGCCCGTTCCAGACGACGAACACGCGGCCCGGCGATGTGAAATTTGCCGACCTCAACGGCGACAACAAAATTGATGACAAAGACCGCAAGCACATTGGGAATCCATTTCCCGATTTCACGTATGGTGTCAATCTCAGCCTCAACTGGAAAAACTTTGATCTCTCGACCCTGATCCAGGGCATTCAGGGCAACGACGTATATTTCCTCTACGGCAATTTTGCCTACGAAACGCAATCGCGCGGCTTCAATTCCTACACAGAAATCCTCAATCGCTGGACGCCGACCAATACCAATACCGACATCCCGAAAGTAAGCCTCGACGACCGCAATGGCAACCGGCGTCCTTCCACCCGATTCCTGAAAGACGGCTCTTATCTGCGGATCCGCAATGTTACGTTGGGCTACAATTTTAAGGACCTGATCCAATGGGACGGGATCAGTGGTTTGCGGTTTTATGTAACTGCACAGAATGCCCTTACTTTCACCAAATATCCCGGTCTGGACCCTGAAATTCAGGCGAATGCCAACGACACACGTGGGTTGGGACTTTCTTCCGATCTGGCCGTGGGCATTGACTGGGGCACAGTTCCTGCGCCGAGGACCTTCATCGCGGGATTGAAACTGGATTTTTAATTTCTTGAACTATGAAATCACTCCACCACATACTCATCCTCCTGGCACTGGCGCTCAGTTCCTGCCAGGGCATCCTCGATAAAGAGCCGATTGCTACACTCGATGCAGGCTCCTTTTTTCAGACGGAAGACGATGCCGTACAGGCACTCAATGCCGCCTATCAGCCATTGCTGTTCAGCAATACGAATAACAACTTTTACTGGGCTTTTGCCGAAGTGACCTCTGACGAGGCAATCCCTGGTGGCGACGGCTCGCGCCCGGGCATTGTGGAAATGGATGCCTTTACATTCACCCCACGGACAGAAGAGTTCAATACGTTCTGGAAACTGCAATACGCGGGTATTACCCAGTGCAATCTGGTGCTCGACAATATTTCAAATATTGAGATGACGGAGAATCGCCGCAACCAGATCACCGGGCAGGCACTGTTTCTGCGTTCGTACTACTATTTTTTGCTGACCCAGGTTTTTGGAGATGTGCCGTTCTTTACCCGGGTAGCACCGCCCGATGAACTGAAAGTCCCCAAGACTGCCAAAGCGACCATTTATGCGCAAATCGAAGCGGATTGTGAACGGGCCGCAGGGTTGTTGCCCGCTCAATATCCGGCAGCAGATGTGGGGCGCGCTACGAAAGGCGCTGCCTATGCGCTTGCTGCAAAGACTTTTTTATACGAAAAAAACTGGGAGAAAGTTGTCGAGTATGTAGGCAAGGTAAAAGGGCTGGGTATTTACGCGCTCATGCCCGACTATAGAGCCAACTTTCGGGAGAACACCCAGAACAACGCCGAGTCCGTCTGGGAAATCCAGCATGCAAACCTCGAACTGGGCGTCGGCAACTTCCTCAATCAGTGGTGGGCCTCCAAAAAATTTGAAGGCTACGGTTTTGCTGAAGTGACTGAAAGTCTGGTCAATGCGTTCGAACTGAACGACCCACGCCGCAAATTCACGTTGGCCTCCAACAACGAGGACTACTTCGGGCTGGTCTACAAAAACTCGTTTTCCTCCACCAAATACAGCCCCCGCAAATACCTGCAAGCCAAGGATTCAGTGACTCAGAAAGCCGACGGAGACATCAATTACACCGCCATTCGTTATGCAGAGGTGCTGCTATGGGAAGCCGAAGCGCTCGTCGAACTGAATCGGACTCAGGATGCGCTGGCCCCGCTCGAACAGGTACGCGCCCGCGCCCGGGCGCAAGCCACGGACCCGGCCACGGCACTTCCACCGGTCACTACCACTGACCAGCAAGTGCTGCGGGAGGCCGTGCGCCACGAACGCCAGGTCGAGTTGGGTTTTGAACTGCACCGCTATTTCGATCTCGTGCGCTGGGGGATTGCCGCTGCTTTGTTGCCCGGTTTTCAGGTGGGCAAACACGAGGTGTTTCCGATACCGCAGACGGAGATTGACTTGAATTCGGCTTTGTTACAGAATCCGAATTATTAGAAAGTGCCAAATTTTTAGACTTTGGACATCTACCCCCTGCAAACGTAACTATCCAGCCGCTTTGAAATGCTTTTTGTCATACGACCTCGGAGAGGTCAGAGGTTTGTAGAAATGTAGCATTTCAATGTTTTCCTGACCTCGGAGAGGTCGAAGGTTTGCAGAAAATGGCATTGAAACAAACGTTCGACCTCTCCGAGGTCAGGAATTAATGTCAACCCGATGCATTTCTACAAACCTTTGACCTCTCCGAGGTCGGAAATCATAAGTATTTAGGGGCGGCTGGATAGTTAGGAACGCGGCACCAATAACTTAGTCATTTTAGGTCAACCATTTTTTCATCAGACAGCACTATTTTTCTGCGAATAGTGGGGCTATTTAAAGAAAAATAGCGGCCGTATGATGGAACAAAGGGTGGCATCAAATGACTAAGTTATTGGTGCCGCGTTCCTTAAAGGTACAACTTGCGGCGAATATCGGTTCTATTCACCGCAGCAGGACATTGGGTTCATTATAGTATCACTTTTTTGCGTCATAAGCCCAATTCTGTTGTTCCATATTTTTGAATATTGACCGTTGTTCCCATTTTCGAAAAAATATTTTTCATGTATAAGTCTACTCCTTTTTATATCCTGCTCTCGTTGCTTTTTGTCCAATTGGGGGTTGCTCAGACCGGACAAATTGCTCTTCCCCGTGTAGAGCAAATGCCTGCCCAGCCTGCGCCGTACAACCTGCGCAACTGGAAGCAGGTCGCCCTGCGCTATGATTCGTTTGTGTACGACCTTCAAAAAACAGGTCAGTATTTACCGCTGTCGTACCTGAAACTGGCAGGCGTGAATGACCCGCAGAATCCGACTTTTGGATTGCATACTTATGTGGGCACCAAATCGCCGTTGGGCAATGAGGCCATCAATGTGCTGCCTTCTCTGGTCGGCGCATCGCTGGCCGGGGCTGACAAAAGCAATCAGTTCGGCAGAAACTGGCTCCTGATGAGCCAGGATTTTTTCAATAAAGCCAACGGCGAAAACCTGTATCTCAATAACCCGGCAACAAGCAGCGGCAACGACTGGTGGTACGACATGATGCCCAATGTGTTCTTTTATCAGTTGTACGACCTCTACCCGAATCTGGGCGGCGAAGCAAACACGCAGTTTACCGCCATTGCCGATCGCTTTCTGGAAGCCGTGCGCGCCATGGGAGGCAGCGATGCGCCCTGGAAGCCTGCCTTTATGAACTACCGCGCCTGGAAATTCAAAACTATGCAGCCCAATGCCACAGGCGTGAAAGAACCGGAGGCGGCCGGGGCATTCGCGTGGGTGCTGTACAATGCCTTTAAAGAAACGGGCAACCCGGAATACTTGAAAGCGGCAGAATGGTCGCTGGAGTTTCTCAACGACTGGCAATCTAACCCTTCTTACGAGTTGCAACTGCCCTACGGCACGTATACAGCAGCAAAAATGAATGCCGAGCTCGGCACAAAATACAACATTGAAAAAATGGTCAACTGGTCGTTCAACCGGGGCGAACTGCGCGGTTGGGGCACCATCGTCGGCAATTGGAGCGGTTACGATGCTTCTGGTCTGGTCGGAGAAGCCAACGACGGTGGCAACGACTATGCGTTTCAACTCAACGGTGTGCAACAGGCGGCAGCGCTCGTCCCCATGGTTCGCTATGACAAACGTTTTGCCCGCGCCATCGGCAAATGGATGATCAACCTGACCAATGCCACGCGGCTGTTTTATCCCGGTTCTTTGCCCGCCAATTTGCAGGACGCTTCGGCCTGGTCGGCCGCCAACGATCCGCAACAGGTCATGGGCTACGAAGCCTTGAAGCAAAAATACCAGAACCTGTCTCCCTATTCCACAGGCGATGCGGTACAGGGCGGTTGGGCTGCTACCAATCTGGCATTGTACGGAAGCGGATCCATCGGCTACCTGGGCGCGTTGACCGACAAAACCAACGTGGATAAAATTCTCCGACTCAACCTGCTGAAAACGGACTTCTACGGCAGTACCGCCTATCCAACCTATCTTTTTTACAATCCCTATTCGACCGCACAAACGATTCAATTTGATGCTGGAAGCCTACCGGCTGATGTGTATGAAAGTCTTTCGGAAACCTTTATACAAAAAAATGTTTCCGGTACCATCAACCTGAGCATTCCGGCCAATCAGGCCATTCTGGTCACAGTCTGTCCCGCGGGCGGAGCCATTTCTTACGAAAAAAACAAAATGCTGGTCAATGGGGTCGTGGTGGATTTTGATCAACACACTCAAGCCTACACGTATGCGCCCCGTATCAAGGCTTTGGTCGCAGACAAAAATCCCATAGAAGTTGGCGACAGCACGACCATTTTTGCTACGGTGGAGGATGTGGATTCGGGCCAGTTCACGTATGAATGGAGCACGTCCAACGGCATGATCTCCGGCTCGGGGGCGAGTATTGCTTTTTTCTCTTTGACAGGTCTGGGCAATGTGGAAATTCGCCTCATCGCCAGTGATTCGGAAGGCAACCGCGACACCGCAATTTTGCAAATAACCGTGGTCGCAGAAATCAATGAGACCCCACAAATCATTGAAATTCAAAAAAGTAAGCCATTCGCCGCTACAGGCGAAACCTTGCAACTTACCTGCCTCGCGACTGATCCCGACAATGATCCGCTGACGTATGTTTGGTCCGTCACAGGCGGCACATTGAATGGTACAGGCAAAGATGTTGAATGGACGGCGCCACCGACACAAGGCATTTTTGAAATAAAAGTGAAAGTGAGTGATGGCAAAGGATTGTTTGCTGAAACGACGACCAAAATTTTGGTGAAAAACTTCGCTGCCGTTCCGGGCGACCTCATCGCACATTATCCCTTCACCGGAAATGCCAACGATGTCAGTGGCAACCAACTGCATGGTCAGGCCAACGGCGTAGTCCTGACGACCGACCTCAATGGCATCCAGCAAAGTGCCTATTATTTCAACGGCGGTGCCCAGCACATTGCCGTACCCAACGATCCGCTGCTCAACTTTCAGGACGGCATCACCGTCAGTTGCTGGTTCAGGGCCAATGCATTGCCGGAAAAAGAGACTTTTCTGCTCTCGCACGGTTCCTGGCAAAATCGCTGGAAACTGTCCATCACCCCGGAAAAATACATGCGATGGACGATGAACACGCTCAGCAGCATTGCGGACCTGGATATAGACCTGCCCGTGAAAATTGAACAATTCTACCATGTCACGGCCACGTACGATGGTTCGTTGCTGGCCCTCTATCTGAATGGCAACCTGCGCACGTATAAGGTTTTATCCGGAAAAATTCGCACGACGACCTTCCCTTTTCTGATGGGACAGATGTTGCCCGCGCAACCGGAATACAATTTCAAAGGCGTGATAGATGCGGTGAAAATTCATAACTACGCCCTGGCTCCGGATGCGGTGAAAACGCTGTATGATCAAAGTGTCAGCGCCGGAGAACCGGTGTTCACCGGAGAAGCGGTACTGGTTTTGTCGCCTAATCCGGTGTCGGATCTGCTGACGGTGCGATTGGCGGCCAGTGAGCGGCTGACTTTGAGCCAGCCGCTTACTGGCCTGGTGCAGGTGCGTGATTTAGCGGGAAAGGTGGTTTTGGAGAAAAACAGCAATAGCGGGGAAACGATTCAGTTGGATCTGAGTGGTTTCAGGGCGGGAATATATGTAGTGGTTTGGTTGAGCGAGGAGGGGTGGTTTTCGGGGAGGTTTGTAAAAAATTGAGACTTGAAGCGAGAGTTCTTAGGAACGCGGCACCAATAACTTCACTGAAAATCGGGGTAACTATCCAGCCGCCCTGCACCATCGGAGCAACATCTTTGTAGCATTAGAGGAATGGGCGGTCCTGCGTGCCGTAGGTACGCTATTTCGCACAGTAGATAGCGTACCTACGGCACGCAGGACTCCAATTTTGGCACTTCTACAAAG
>Ga0209181_10002488_pt1 | contig 30073 bp, 23 predicted proteins | sample MAT05_FD_187208 | JGI IMG/M metagenome (GOLD analysis project Ga0209181, IMG submission 187208) | Freshwater microbial communities from Lake Fryxell liftoff mats and glacier meltwater in Antarctica - MAT-05 (SPAdes) (version 2) | ecosystem: Environmental > Aquatic > Freshwater > Ice > Liftoff... | reverse complement strand
GGCCGCTCCGCGCCGCTCTCAGCCAGGACCGTGGCAATGCGCAAGGCTCCTCGAACTCCGCAGATCCCCTGAGATGCTCACGCCTCTGGCTCGCTGCGGCGCGGAGCGACCGCAGCGAGAGGGCGCTATCAAAGCGCCCCTCCTTGTCCTCGCCGCCACGCATTCTTGGACCGAAAATGAATCACGCCGCAAGCGCCGCGGCAGCCTGAAAACGCCTCGACGCCCGCGCGGCGCGTTCCGCAAGGTGCGAGGATGCAGGTTCCGCTACTCGATCTCCGTGCCCAATACGCTCCGCTGAAGGCCCGCATCATGGCCGAGATCGAGGCGGTGTGCGACAGCCAGGCGCTCGTGCTCGGGCCAAAGACGGAGGCCTTTGAAAATGCCGTCGCCTCGTACTGCGGCGCGAAACACTGCATCGGCGTGTCCTCCGGCACGGATGCGGAACTCGTGCTGCTCATGGCGCTCGGGATCGGGCCGGGCGATGTGGTCCTCACGACGCCGTACACGTTTTTCGCCACGGCGAGCTGCGTGAGCCGGCTCGGTGCGCGTCCGGTCTTCGTGGATATCGATCCGGCGACCTGCAACATCTCACCCGCTGCGTTGGAGGCGGCGCTGAAGAAGCATCCGACGGCCAAGGCGATCATCCCCGTGCATCTCTTCGGCTGCTGCGCGGACATGGCGGCAATCATGGCGCTCGGCGCGCGGCACGGGATTCCGGTGTTGGAAGACGCGGCCCAGGCACTCGGTGCGCGGCATCCGCTCGGCGGCGCGGGCGCGATCGGTGAAGCGGGATGGTTCTCATTTTACCCGACGAAGAACCTCGGCGCTTTCGGCGACGCGGGGATGGTCACCTGCGCGGACGATGCGCTCGCGGCGAAGATCCGCGCGCTGCGGAATCACGGGATGGAGCCGCGTTACTTTCACAAATGGATCGGCGGCAATTTCCGCATCGACGCGATCCAGAGCGCCGTGCTCTCGGTGAAGCTCCCTCACCTCGACGAATGGAGCGCCGCACGCGCCGGACACGCGGCCCGCTATCGCGAACTCTTCACCGCACGCGGGCTGGACAAGTTCGTCGGCCTTCCCGCCGAGCCGTGGAAGGGCACGGCGCACCATCACATCTACAATCAATTCATCCTCCGTTCACCGCGACGCGATGCGCTGCGCAAGCATCTGACCGACGCCGGCGTCGGCAGCGAGGTGTACTATCCGTTGCCGCTGCACATGCAGGAATGCTTCCGCGACCTGGGATACCGCGAAGGGGATTTCCCCGAGAGCGAACGCGCCGCCCGCGAGACGCTGGCGCTTCCGGTTTACCCGGAACTCAGCGCTGAGCAGCAGGACTACGTGGTGGATGCTGTCGCGGGGTTTCATGGGTGACGGGGGAGCGCCGCGCGTCCCCGCCGGCCATGGAAGCAAACGGTGCAACCGCACTTCGACCCCGAGTGCGCAAGAACGGAGCGAGGTGGCCGTCGGGGACGCGCGGCGCTCCGTTTCTACGCCACCACTTCCGTGCCGATGCCCTTTTTGCTGAACACCTCGACGAGCAGCGCGTGCGGCGTGCGACCGTCGATGAAGTGAACTTTTTGCACGCCTTCCTTCAAGGCGTGCGCGGCGCTCTCGACCTTTGGGATCATGCCGCCGGTGATCACTTCGTCGGCGATCAGTTTCTCGATCTGTGCGCGGGTCACGCTGGGGATGAGCGATTCGCGATCGTTCGGATCGCGCATGAGGCCGGGCACGTCGCTGATGTAGATCATCTTCGCCGCCTTCAGCCGACCGGCGATGCTGGCAGCGGCGATGTCGGCGTTGATGTTGTAAACCACGCCGTCCGCATCCTGCGCGAGCGGGCTGATCACCGGCACGACTTCACGCCGGACGGCTTCTTCGATCGCCCCGGTGTGGACGTCGATCACCTCGCCGACGAAGCCGAGATCGACCTTCGTTCCGCCCTCGTCCTGTGGTGGAAGCCGCCTGCCGACGAGGCACGTTCTGCCGTGAATGCCGGTCGCTGTTCCGCCGAACTTCACGATGCGCGCGGTGATGTCGGGATTGATCGCGTTGTCGAGCACGTCCTGGACGATGGCGATGGCTTCCGCATCGGTGACGCGCAGGCCGTTGACGAAGCGCGGCTTCTGCCCGGCGTCGCGCATGCGCTGGGAAATCGCCTTGCCGCCGCCGTGGATGAGGACGGGATTGATGCCGACGGCCTCGAGCAGGACGATGTCATGGAGCAGCCGGTCGATGACGGCGTCGTCCTCCATCGCACTGCCGCCGTATTTGATGACGAAGAGTTTGCCGCGGAATTTCTGGATGTAAGGCAGCGCTTCGATGAGCGCTTCAGCGCGGGCGGTGACGGAGAGGGACATGTTCATTTGCGGGGGATTCGGGGCAGGTGCGGGTCGCTAGCCACCGGTGCCGTCGCCCATGTTCAGCTTCACGTAGTCGGTGGTGAAGTCGGTGGTGTAAACGATGTACTCGCTGCGGCCCTGGTTGAGGTCGATGCAGATGGTGAAGCGCTTCTGTTTCACGATTTGCCGGAGCTTGTCCATCGGGGTCCGCGCGAGCATGCCGCCTTTCACCGCGAGCACGCCGTCGTAGTAAATGTCCACCAGTTCCTCGCGCATCTTGGCCCCGCAGTAGCCGAGGGCATCCACGATGCGTCCCCAGTTTGGGTCCTCGCCGAACCACGCGCATTTCACGAGCGTGCTGTTGGCCACGGCCTCGGCGGCCCGGCGCGCGTCGGCGAGCGATGCGGCGCCGTGGACATGCACCTCGACGAACTTCGAGACGCCCTCGCCGTCCTTCACGATCATCCACGCCAGTTCACGGGTGACATCGTCGAGCGCGGCCTGGAAGGCCTTGAATTCCTTCGTCCCGCAGTTCAGCGATTTGTTTTCCGCCGCGCCGTTGGCGAGGACGATCACGGTGTCGTTCGTGCTCATGTCGCCGTCGATGGTGATGCGGTTGAACGATTGCTCCACCGAGACGCTGACTGCGCGCTGGAGCGTCGTTTTGTCGATGGCGGCGTCGGTGGTGATGAAGCACAGCATGGTGGCCATGTTCGGATCGATCATCCCCGCGCCTTTCGCGATGCCGCCGATGCGGACGTGCTTGCCCTGCACGGTGAATTCGACCGCGAACTCCTTCGGAAATGTATCGCTGGTCATGATGGCCCGTGCCGCCGCGGTGCTGCCGTTGCGGCTGAGGCACTGCGCGCTTTCAGCAAGTGTGCCCTCGATTTTTTCAATCGGAAGCTGCACGCCGATGCGGCCCGTGGAGCAGACCATCACCTGCTGGTCGCGGACGTCGAGCGCGGCGGCAGTCGCGGCGCACATGCGTTTTGCATTCTGGAGGCCGGGCACTCCGGTGCATGCGTTCGCGTTGCCGGAATTCGCGACGATGACGCGCACGTCGTGCGAGCGCAGGTGCATCCGCGAGACGCGGACTGGCGCGGCCTTCACCTTGTTCGTCGTGAAGGTCGCCGCGGCCACGGCCTTGGTGCGCGAGACGATGAGTGCGATGTCCGGGGTGCTCTTGTTGGTCGCTTTCACGCCGCAGAAGAGACTGCCGGCTTCAAAGCCTTGCGGGGCTGTGATGCCGCCCGGGATTTCTGAATGGGACATTGGTGTTCGGAATGGGTCGCGCAGCGCCTTGCGGCGGTTTTGCGGGCGGCTGGTATGCTGCGAAGGTCTGCGGAGATCAAACGGGAAGTTGGACGCGCGCCGCGATTGAGCGGACGTGATGGAAAACGGGGCAGGGAATCGCACGGCGCGCACCGTGGCACAGTCCGTCCCGGCTGTGTGGACAGCGGGCGGGACGCCCGCTGTCCGTCTGGTGGGGCGGTGCCTGCCGAGACACTGCCGGAGGCCGAATCCAACTGCGGGCGGGATGCCCGCTGTCCTCACAGCCGGGACGGGCTGTGCCACACTTCCGCGCCGGCTCCGCTCAGTTTCCGCGCCACTTTCAATCCCGCCACAGGCGATGTTATTTTTGCACTTTGCGGTCTCAGTGAAGTGGGTTACGCGCTGTGACTGCCTTATGAAAACGCCCCTCGCTGCCTCGCTGTGTCTGGGTCTGTCCGCCATCGTGTCTTTCGCCGGTGACGTCGGCGGCTGGCGGTCCAGGGGCTTCGTAAATCTCGCGCTGCAAAAGGGCTGCAAGTTCGCATTCCAGAGCAGCGGCGATCACGGCAGCACGCACATCAGCTATGCGCTCGTGTACGCCGAGGACAACACCCGCGACGCCATCGTCGCCGCGATGAAAAAGCGCCACACGTACTCCGCGACGGACAACATCATCGCCGACTTCCGCTGTGATGAACAGATGATGGGCGATGAGTTCACCACCAGCGAAGCGCCGAAGTTCCGCATCCACCTGAAGGGCACCGCTGCGTTCAAGAAGGTCGTCTTCGTGAAGGACGACGTGGAAATCTTCACCGCTGAGCGCGGCAAGGCGGAGTGCGACGTCGAATGGACCGACCCGAAACCGGAAGCCGGCAGGACGAGCTATTACTACGTCCGCGGCGGACAGGAGAACGGCGAACTCGTCTGGGCGAGCCCGATGTGGATCGCGCACCGGGCGGCGAAATGAAATGTAGCGCCGACGAGTCTTCGGCACCGCACGTGTGGTCCGCCGCGGGTCGTGAAATTGTGCTGCGCGTTCATGGTTCCGATGAGCGTCCTGAATCGTGCGCAGACAGGTACACGCGTTGCGCGACTTTGGTCCTCTCTCCTGCTCTCGCACCATTTTGCCGCCGACTCGTCGGCGCTACATTGCTGCCACGCCTCGCCGCCTCCATCGGGGCGTCGCTGCTCATCTTCACCCTTGTCTGTTTTGCATTTGCGCTCGTCAGCGTCGCAGGCGCACACAACACGGACACCAGCTACGCCCGCGTCCGCATCCTCGACGACCGGCTGGAGGTCCGGCTGACGCTGGACATTTCCACGCTCCTTCGCGTCGCTCCAAACATAGATGCCAACCAGGACCACGCGCTCAGCAAGGAGGAACTCCGGCTCGCGACTCCGGCGTTGCAGCAATTTCTCGCGGAGCACGTCGGCATTGAGATCGACGGCAAGGCCAGGCCGATGGCCGGTGCGAATGATCCGTTCTGGCCACTGGATGCACCCGATCCGATTCCCGGACAGCTCTGGCACACGAAAGAGGCACTGATCTCGTTTCCGTTCACCCTTCCGCTCGCAGCGCCGCTGAAGGATGTCGCGCTGCTCTTCGATATTTTCCGGGCGCTCGGCGACGCGCACACGGTCCTCGGTGTCTTCGAATACCGCGGCACCTCCACGCAGGTCGTCTTCAACCTGGCGGAACCGGATTTCCTCTTCGACACCACATACGCCCCTGCGCCGCAAACGGTCCCGCCGCCGCCCGTCCCGCCGCCCGCGACCACGGCGCCTCCGCAGCCGCCGGTCGATCCGATCCCCACCGCACGCGGTTCGCATCGGTCGAATGTGGATGACTCTCCCGCGTGGCGATTCTTCAAGCTCGGCGTCGCGCACATCCTCACGGGCTACGATCACCTGTGCTTCCTGCTCGCGCTGCTGATCGTCAGCCGGCTGCGTCCGCTCATCGCGATCGTCACATCATTTACAGTCGCGCACAGCATCACGCTGCTGCTCGCGGCGTTCGGCATCGTGACGCTGCCCACGCGTTTGATCGAGTGCGCCATCGCGCTGACCATCGTCTTCGTCGGAGCCGAGAATCTCTGGCGCAAGGATTACGGTCACCGCTGGAAGCTGACGTTCTTCTTCGGCCTCATCCACGGATTCGGTTTTGCAAACACGCTCGACCCGCAGGAGCTGCCCGTGCAGGCAAAGGCGAAGTGCCTCGTGGTTTTCAATCTCGGTGTGGAAGCCGGCCAGCTCGCCGTCGTGGCCGTGCTGCTCCCACTCTCACTGGCGCTGGCGAAGTGGAGGTTCGGCCCGCAGGCGAAGACCGTCGTGAGCATCGTCGTCGCGCTGCTCGGTCTCGCGTGGTTCCTCGACCGCGTCTTCGCCCTCGGCTGGATGCCGTTTTGAACGCAGAGCGCGGAACGCGGAGCGCGGAAAGAAAGATTCGTAGCCGACGATGTGGCGCCGACGACTCGTCGGTGTGGCGGGATGGGCGGAGGTGGCGGGATGGCACGGCGCAGGTCACAGGACGGCTCCCCCGCGCGGCAGTCGCCGCAGCACCAGACAAATGTCGTCATCTGACGACCGTGTCACCGACGGCGCGGCGCGGGAGCGGCTCCGCTCCATCCTGCCGCCTCCGCCCATCCCGCCGCACCGACGAGTCGTCGGCACCACATTTCGGCTCCACATTTCGGCACCACATTTCGGCTCCACATTTCCGCGCGCGCTTCGCGGTTTCCCGCGTTGAATATCCGAACAGCCTTTGGGGCTACGGCAGCCCCGCCTTCACAGTCACCATCTTCGCGGGATCGAGATGCTTCTTCACGGCGGCGTTCACCTGTTCCGCGGTCAGCTCGCGCACCTTCGCGGGAAATTCATCCAGCCACGCAACATCGAGCCCGCGTTCCGCACAGCGGAGAAGCTGCTCCGCGAGACCGTGTGTCGTTTCGAGGGTCACGGTGAATTGCCCGGCCGCCGCGCCCTTGCGGTATTCGAGTTCGGCGACGCCGATGCCTTCGCTCCACCACGAGTTGATTTCACGCCGCGTGCTCGCCAGACCGCGTTCGAGGAGCGCAGGGGCAAAGGTCGCCTTCGTCACCCACACGCCATCGCGAAACGAATCCCCTGCGAGCGCCGCACCGATGCCGTAGGTGAGACCCTCGCGGTCGCGGACATTGCCGACCAGCCGGCTCGTGAAGCCGCGTCCGAGCGCGCCGGTGCCGATATTCACCGCGAGCCAGTCCGCATCGCTCGCGCGCAGTCCGCTCGACTGGCCGATGATGACGCTCACGCTCGATTTGTCCGGCATCTGCACGATCTTCTCGCCCGGCGCAGGCTGCGGCGTCACGGCTGATGCGAGCGCCTTGCCGCCTTTCCATCCGGCGAACGCCTTTGCGATCTCGGCACTGAACGCCGCCGCATCGAGATCGCCCACAGCGGCGATCCGCATGCCGTCCGGGCCATAGTTCGCCGAGTGAAAATCACGCAGCTCCGTGATCTTCGTCCGTTCGATCGCGGCGATCAGTTCAGGAATGCCGGCCCGGCGCGCGGGGTGTCCCTTTGGAAAAACCGCCTGCGAAAATGCGATGGCCGCCTGCTCATCCGTTTCCTCCAGCGCGAGCTGCGCCTCGGCGGCGAGCTGCTTCTTTGCCTTGGAAAATTCCGCCGCGCTGAATGCGGGCGTGCGGAGCTGTTCGGCGAGCAGCGAGATCACCAGGGGCATGTCCTTGCTCAGCAGCTTTGCTTCAAACTCCACCGTGTCCGCGCCGACCTTGAACTCCAAGGCGACGCCCGCCTTCTCCAGCATGTCCGCGATTTGAAATTGATCGTGCTTCTTCGTGCCGCGCTGGATCATCGCCGCCGCGAGATGCGCGAGCGCGGGATTCGCCGCGGCGCCTTCGCCGGCCCTGAGACTGCCCCGCAGCGTGACGACATCCTTCACATCCGAACGGCAGATGCGCAGTTCGATGCCTTCGATCCGCTCCTGCTTCACGAGTCCGGTGAAGTTCGTCTTCGCGGGCGGCGGCAGCGTCGTTTCCTCGGTCTTGGCCGGGACCACGGCTTTCAGCGGCGGCTTCTCGTCGGCCTCGGGTTTGCTGTCGTCGGCTGCGCTTTCCTTTGAAGGCACGAACCAGCCGGTGACGCTGCGGTCCTCGACGAGGAACGCATTCGCCACGCGCTTCACGTCGTCCGCCGAGACCTTGCGCAGCTTGTCGTCGAACGACACGTGGAGCGTCCAGTCGCCGACGGCGATGGATTCATTGAGCTGCTCGGCTTGGGCGAATGATCCGTCGCGTGCGTATGCGCGTTCGGCGAGCAGCTTGGCGACGGCGGTTTGCAACTCGGCGGGCGTCACGCCGGTCTTCCTGATGCGATCGATCTCCGCGAGGAGCTTGCGCTCGACTTCCTCGTGCTTGGTTCCCGGCGTGAGGTCGGCGGTGATGATGTGCAGCGACGGATCGCGGGTGAAACCGAGATGGCCGCTCACTTCCGCGGTCAGGTTCTTGTCGGTGAGCGCGCGGTAGCAGCGGCTGGTCTTGCCTGCGGTGAGGATCGCGCTGAGAACATCCACGGCGGGCCAGTCGTCGTCCGTCGCCCGCGGCGTCTTGTGCGCGATGGCCACGACGCCGAGTTCGCCGCCGCGCTTCACGATCACGCGGCGCGGTCCTGTCTGCTTCGGCTCCTCGGTGTACATCGCGGGAATGGGTCGCGGCGACTTGGGGATCGCTCCGCAGAATTTGCTGATCTCCGTCAGCGCGGTCGCAGGCTCGAAATCTCCGATGACCGTCACGGTCGCGTTATCCGGCCAGTAGAATGTGTCGTAAAACTCCCGCAGCTTCGCGATAGGCACCTTCTCGATATCGCTGCGCCAGCCGATCGTGTCGTGGTGATACGGATGCGCGAGGAACGCCGTGCTCCACAGTTCCTTGTCGAGCGCCGAGCGCGGGTCGTTCTCGCCGCGCTCGAATTCATTCCGCACCACGACCATCTCCGGGCGGCGGTCGTCCTCGCGCAGGGCAAGGTTGCGCATGCGGTCGGCCTCCACCTCGATGAGCAAAGGCAGCGCATTCTTCGGCACGGTGGCGAAATAGTTCGTGCGATCGAGCCACGTCGTCGCGTTCGTCTCGGCACCCACGCGTTCGAGCACCTGGTCGAAACCCGTGCCCTTGCTGCGGTCGAATTTTTCCGTCCCCTTGAACATGAGATGTTCGAGCAGGTGCGTCGCGCCGGTCGTGCCAGTCACTTCATTCCGCGAGCCCACGCGGTAGGTGACCATGAAGGTGACCACCGGTGCGGACTTCACCGGCAGCAACAGGATTTGCAGGCCGTTCGATTCCAGCCGGTATTCGGAGATCGTCCCGACGGTGCGGACGAACGGGACGCCGGGAACCTGCGCCGGCTTTTCTTCTGCGGAAAATGCGGGGACGATCATGGCGAGGATGAGTGCGGGGATGAAGGCTTTCATGGAAGGGAGGGCGGTGGGTGGCAAAGTGGAAGCGCCCCCCACTTCTTCTTTGTCACGCCACCGGATAAGCAAGGGATTCAGAATAAGAGGAAGAGGCGAAGGCTACTGCGCGAACTGGAGATCATAGAGTCTGCGATAGACGCCGCCTTTCTGCACCAGCTCCGCGTGCGTGCCGGTCTCCACGATGCGGCCCTGATCCATCACGATGATCTGGTCGGCGCGCTGGATGGTCGAGAGACGGTGCGCGATGCAAATGGTGGTGCGCCCGACCATCAGCTCCTCCAGCGCGGCCTGCACAGCGCGCTCGGATTCCGTGTCGAGCGCGCTCGTCGCTTCGTCGAGGATGAGGATGGGCGCGTTCCTCACGATGGCGCGCGCGATGGCGATGCGCTGGCGCTGGCCGCCGGAGAGCATCGCGCCCTTTTCGCCGATGATGGTGTCGTAGCCCTCGGTCTTCTCGGTGATGAAATCGTGCGCGTAGGCGTGGCGCGCGGCCTCGATGACTTCCTCGCGCGTGGCGCCGGGCCGGCCGAGGGCGATGTTCTTAAAGATGTTGTCGTTAAAAAGCACCGTCTCCTGCGTGACGACGGCCATCTGGGTGCGCAGGTCGCGCGTGTGGGCCTCGCGGATGTCGGTGCCGCCGATGGTGATTTTGCCGGCCTGCGGATCGTGGAAACGCAGCAGCAGATTCGTGACGGTCGTCTTTCCCGCGCCGCTGCTGCCGACGAGCGCCACGAGATGCCCGGCCTTCACCGTGAGACTGAAGTCGTGCAGCACCGGCTTGTCGTCGTAGCTGAACTGGATGTGCTCGAAGACCACGTCGGCGTCCGCCGCCTTCAGCGGCTTCGGGTGCTCCGGTTCGACGATGTCGCTCTTGATCTCGATCAGCGCGAACACCGACTGCGAAATGGCGCGCGCCTGCTCGAGCTGGTTGTGCAGGCGGATGAGCGCCTTCATCGGCTGATAGAGCAGAAAAATGCTGCCGATGAACTGCATGAGATCGCCCGGCTGGAGCTTCACCGGCGACCAGAATTTGATGTAGAAAAAGAACACCGCGATGCCGACCGCGCCGAGGATTTCCATGATGCCGCTGGGCAGTTCGCCCGAGCGGATGATGCGCATCTGGTGGTTCGCGCCGAGGCGGGAGGTCTGCTCGAAGTCATCCCCCGCCTTCGATTCGAGATTGTAGGCCTTCAGGATGCGATAGCCGCTGAGGGACTCGTGGACGAGCTTGCCCTGATCGGAGATCTGCTGGGCGAGGATTTTCGCCGACTTCCGCAGGCGGCGCGCGTAGGCCACGTACGGCAGCAGCGTGAATGGCAGCACGGTGACGCACAGCAGCGTGAGGTGCGTCTGGCTGACCAGCAGCAGCGCCACGAGGCTCACGACGGTGATGGGCTCGCGGATGATCGTCACCCACGCATTTCCCAGCGCGTGCTGGATGCTGTCCGCCGCCTGGAGCTGCGACATCAGCGTGCCGGTGCTCACGCGGCTGAAGAAGCTGGAGCCGAGGCCGAGCACATGGCGGAACATTCGCACCCGCAGATCCACGATGACGCGCATCGAGACCCAGTTCATGAGATACACGTTCAGATAGCCGAGCCCGGAACGCAGCAGCATCGTGAGCGGGATGAGCGCGACGATGAGCGCGAAAACGACCGTGGAAGCCTCGCCGCCCGACGCGTTAAACCAGCCGCTCGCCCATTCGACAAACCGCCGCGTGAAGCCCGGCGCGGAACTCAGCATTGAGGGCGTCTGTGCGGCGTCGGTACTGGGGAAGACTGTATTGATCGCAAGCTTCACGCTCACCATGAGCATCGGGTTCGCGATGCCGGCGAGGACGCCACACAGGATGCCGGCCACAAGACGAACGGTGTACGGCTTTGTGAGTGCTAGCCCCTGCAGGAGAAACTTGAACATCGAAGTCCGCCAGAGTGCGGAAAACGCGCAGCCAAGGGCGAGAAATTTCTTTTCGAGTCCGCTTCCAATGCGGGGATCGTTTCCGCGCTTGGGCGAAATGGGAATTGAATTGCCTGGCCCGAAGCAGAGAGTTCGAGCAGCCCTCGCGCCCTGCCGAGTGGCTGACCAATTCAACTCTCCATTCGCATGCCCGATCCCATCCATCCCGGCAATATCACGTTCGACATCTCGTTTCGGAAGAGCCCATCGCCGTCAGCCGTCGATGCGGCTGCACCGTTGCGCATTGCGATCCTCGGCAGCTTCAGCGGACGGGCGGACGCCGATGCGGGTCGAGCGCTCCGGGTCGATTGCGATAACTTCGGTTCGGTCTGCACGCAGTTCGGGGCTTCTCTGCACCTGCCGCCGTGCAGCGAGGGAACGGCGGACATCGACATCGCATTCGGGCATCTCGACGATTTTCATCCGGATCATCTGCTTCAGACCGTGCCGGCGCTGAAGGGACTCGCCGATCTCCGCGCACGATTGCTCAACCCCGGCACCGCCGCGGCCGCGGCCACGGAACTGCGCGGGATCTTCCGGGGAGGTGCGACCACGACACCGGGGATGCCCGAAGCCTCGCAGCCGGAATCCACCGACGACACGCTCGCCCGACTCCTCGGCCGGCCTGCGAGCAAGCCGTCCGCACCCGCCGGGCCAAAGTCCATCGTCGAACAACTCATCAAGCAGGCGGTTTCCCCTTCGATCGTACCGGCACCGGCGCCCGAACAGTCTTCGCTCCTCGCGCTGCTCGATTCGGAAATCGCGACACGCCTGCGGCGCATTCTGCATCAGCCCGACTTTCAGGCACTCGAATCCACATGGCGCGGTCTCGATTTCCTCGTGCGCGAAGCTGGCGACGAGGTGAAGCTTCACGCCATCGACATCTCGCGCGAGGAACTCGATCGCCAGCTTGCAGCGCTCGACAATCCTGCAGCGACCAGGATCGGCAGGGAGCTCGGACAACTCGCCCCTGCCGTCATGCTCGGCGCTTTCTCGTTCGGTATGGCAGACGCGGATGCCCTCGCACGTATCGCGCGACTCGCTGCGGCCTGCGGCACGGCGTTCATTGGTGGCGCAAGGCCGGAGATGATCGGCTGCAGCTCGCTTGCCTCACAGCCGAATCCCCTCGATTGGGCCGAGACAGGGGAGGCGGACCTGAAAGCATTCTCTGATCTGCGGCGTGCGCCGGAATCCAGCCGCATCGGTCTCGCGTTGCCCCGCTTCCTGATCCGCCAGCCGTATGGCAAGGAAAGCGACCCCATCCAGACGCTCCCATTTGAAGAGCTGCCGCCGACGGATTCGCACGAATGCTACCTGTGGGCCAACCCCGCTTTCCTCTGCGGTCATCGGCTGTTGGACTCCTTCGCCGCCGATGGCTGGGACATGGAACTCGGCGGCGCGGGCGGAGAAATCGGCGGACTTCCCGTGCATTCGTTCCGAACCGGTGCGGAGAAGGAGACAAAACCCTGCGCCGAGGCATGGCTCTCCGAAAAGGCCGCGGACGCGATTCTCGCTCGCGGTCCCATGCCGGTCCTTTCGGTGCGCGGGCGGGATTCCGTCCTGCTCGTCAGCCTGCGATCGATCGCCGACCCTGCGCGGCCTCTGGCTTTCCGGGCAGGTTGACCGGGCGGACGCGGGTGTGATTGAAAGTGAGTCCAGAAAGAGCCGGGCGCGGAACGTGGCACAGCCAGCTCCTGAGAGTGGCACAGCCCGTCCCGGCTGTGGGGCCTGCGGGCATCCTGCCCGCAGTGCGGTTTGCTCCCCGGCGGCGACGCGCGGGTCGCGCCACCCCTCCTTGCACACACCGGGCGGGACGCCCGCTGGCCCCACAGCCGGGACGGACTGTGCCACATTTCCCGCGTCGGCTCCCTTCATTCTGGACTCCCATTGAATCACGCCGGGCGGACGCAAGGACGATTTTCTCCCTTTTCCCCGTCGCATCCACCTGATAGGCGACAAGCGCGGGTCGATTGTTCCGGATCGAAAATACGAAAACCGGATCTCGCCTGAAAGAAACCCAACGGAAAACCATGAGTGACGAACCCCAGAAAGCACTGACGCTGCAGGAACTCCCCGAACTGCGCCGCCGAACCGAGGGCATCGCGCAATTGCTCCACGATCAACTCACCCACCACCTCGATGTGTTGTGGCCGTTGCTCGCTCCCGAGCGGCTGCTGGGCAAGGCCACCGGCGCAAAAATCGACGTTCCAGGAGCTGACATGGCCCTCGCCGACTTGCAGCGCAGATACAAGGAATTCGTCCCGAAGCCATTTGAACTCCCTTCCGAACTCGATTCGCAGTGGCTGACGCTGATCGGCAACCGCCTGAAATTGCATCAGTGGGACTACATCCACTTGGCGAATTCCGATCGCGAACCCAAGCCGATCACCATGACCTCCCCGGTGCGATGGATCCTCTCCTACGGATCGAACTACACCGTCGCGCAAGCCAAGGCCGTCCTCTCCGGGAAGGAATCCCGCCGGGTGGAATACATCCGTCAGTTCGTCGTGAACGCCCTCGTGATGAATCAGGTCATCGCGAAGAACCCGGGCCTGGTCCACCTGTTCGCCGACCTGCGCTACGAGACCAAAATGGATTTTTCTCCCGAACTCGGCAGGCTCCCGCTGGTGACCATCACGTCCTGCCTGCCGTCATTCCGCCCGGCTGATGATCTCATCATCGCAGCGACCGGCTTCTCCGGCGTCCCGGCATTCATCGAGCTCCTCGATCTGGGCGCGGTGCGCAATCTTCAGGATCCGCTCAAGCAACGCATCGAAGCGATGCTCCAGTAGTTCCCGTCCGCGAAATCACCACACCGCGCACACCCATGGGCAATTCGAAGCATCCATTCAGCCTCGGACTCGGCGATTTGGACCCCGGCCAGATCTGTCCCGCGCGCACTCCGGGAAGTCTCGGGATCAATGATCATGCCGACCCATCGGGCTGGTCCCTCTTCGGCGACACCCCCGGCCCCATTGGGATCTGCAGTTCGCCGGTTCCCAAGGTTGGCTTTGGTTTCGCGGCGCAGCTCTCGCTCGCGGGACAGAAGGTGATGTCCGCGGAAGAACTGGAACTCATCGGAGAACAAAATTGTCCGGAGTTCGTACTGCTCGCGGCGGTTTCCTACGGCGAGGCGAGCTGGAAGAATGTCGCCGAGGAAATGGCGGCTATCGCGAAGGTCATCGTCCGCCAGAAGGAGGCGCGCAAAACGTCGATCGCGAAATTGCTGGGACCGAACAGCAGCTATGCGTTTGCCGCTTCGGACGGCAATGCGCGAACCGGCGCTTTTCTCAAGGCATCGCCGAAGGAGCGGCTGGCAAATTCCGGAATGGTGCTCGCGCTGAAAGCCGCGCAGGGCGCCATGGGCGACGGATTCGACTACTCGAGCGGCGCGTACTTTTGGGACGGCGCGGACATCAAATCCAACTACGCCAATCATCCGAAAGTGAAGTTGGGAATCAAATTCACGGATCCCAAACACAACATCTACGGGATTGCCGAAACCTCCGTGGACAAGACCGAGTACTGGCTCGATGCGAACAAGAAGCCCACCGCCAACGCGCGCGGGAAGTACAAGTGCGTCTATGAGTCCACCGCTGCCTATGGCGGAACGATCTTTTGGAAATATGGCGCCGACTTTTTGAAGGCGACGGGAAACAAGGTGTTCGCCTGAGGCCGCCCAAAGCTGTGAACCGGGGACAGTCCAAGCCACGAAGCCCGCATCTGCGAGCGATCTGATCGGCGAGCCTTCATGAGTCAAGAAAACCAGGATGCCGGTGAACTGAGCCTCAGCGATGCGCTCGCGCTCGCCATTCACGTGCAGCGGCGCGGTGAACTCGATGCAGCGGAGGAACTGTACCGGCGCGTGCTCGCCGTGTGGCCCGACTGCCCGGATGCGCTGCACTTTTCCGGACTGCTGGCATTCCAGCGAGGCAACGCCGGGCAGGCCATCTTGCTGATCGAAAAGTCGGTGGCGCTGGCACCGGAGCACGCGGACTTCTGGAACAATTTCGGGAACGTGCTGAAAGCGCAGGGGCGAAAGCCCGATTCAACAGCGGCGTATCTGCGCGCGATCGAACTGCGTCCGCAATTCGCCGACGCTCATAACAATCTCGGGGTAATGGCGAGCCAGCAGGGAGATTTTGCCGGCGCAGCCGAGGCCTACCAGAAAGCAATCGCGATCAATCCCCGGCACGCCGCCGCGCATCTGAATCTGGGAAGCGCCTTCGCAAGGCTCGACATGCTCGATGACGCCGTCGCGGCCTACGACACGGCGACCAGGCTCAATCCGATGAACCCCGAGGCTTACGGGCGGCTGGGGCAGATTTTTTGGCGGCAGGGGAAATTGAAGGAGGCGACGGACGCCATCGTGCGCAACACGGAGATGAGCCAGGGCGATCCCATGGCGTTCGTTATTCTTGCAGGCATCTTTTACGAGCAAGGCCGGATCGACGAATCCATCGAAGCTTACCAAAAGGCGGTGGAGATCGATCCGAAGGATGGTTACTCAAACCGGTTGCTCGGAATGACGCTCGTCGTGCACGGGAGATCCGCCGAGGCCCACGAGGTGTGGAAAAAATGGCGCGATGCCGATCCCGAAAATCCCGTTCCGCGGCATCTGCTCGAAGTCGGTTCGGACGACAAAGTCCCGGCAAGAGCCGCGGACGACTTTGTGGTGCGCGTGTTCGACGGGTTTGCTGAGAGCTTTGACACGAAACTCAGGGATCTCGAATACCGCGCACCGGACCTCGTCGCAGAGGCGCTGCGCAGCGCGGTGTCCGAGCCAGCGGCTGCGCTCGACATTCTGGATGCCGGTTGCGGAACGGGGCTGTGTGGTCCTCTCCTGCGGCCTTTTGCGCGGCTACTGGATGGCGTGGACCTGTCACCAGCAATGCTCGAAAAGGCGAAAGCCCGCGGCGGATACGACAGCTTGGCTGCAGGGGAACTGACCGCCTTCATGCACGGCCGAAGGGACGCCTACAACGCCATCATCTCCGCGGACACGCTGTGCTATTTCGGGCAACTGGATGCGGTGTTCTCAGCCGCGGCATCCGCCCTCCGGGAGGGCGGACATTTCATCTTCACCGTCGAAACGACACCTCCATCCGCTGGCGCGGCGAAGTGTACGCTCGAACACACTGGCCGCTACACTCACACGGAGGAATACGTCCGCTCCGCGCTGGCCGCCACGGGGCTGAACGTGGTTCAGCTTTCCTGCACGACTCTTCGGCTCGAATACTTCAGACCCGTGGCCGGGATGGTAGTCGCCGCGCGAAAGGCTGGGAAGTCGGCTGCGGCTTGAAAGGACGTGAACTCGGCTGCGGCTGGAATCCGCATTGGCTCTGAGCGGAGCGCGCAGTGGGGCAGGCGACTCGCCTGCCAAAGTCTCATCGGGCACAGTGGGGCAGGCGACTCGCCTGCCAAAGTCTCATCGGGCGACTCGCCCGATGTTCCGGCGAGTCGCCGGAACAGACTGACGCAGGCGGGGTCGCCTGCGCCACTTTACTCCACGAGCAACCCGAGGCGGGCGAGCTTTCCCAGCATCGCGTCGAGATCCTTCTCGGTGATTTGCTGAACAGGAACGGCATCCGCAGTGACCCGACCATCACGCACGGCCTGCTGCAGAGCCTCGCGGAGGGCATCCCGATCCCGCGTGCCATCGAGCAGGAGCAATAATGCGCGGCCAAGCTCGTCGTCCATTCGCACAATCCCATGCAAGAGCGTTGACACCCTGTTGCCGAGTTCGAGTTGGATCCGGGCGAGCGCGCTCGCCTTGGGCTTCTCGCCGGGTTCCAACACAAACTGCGGATTGTCGGCGCGCAGTTCCAGCACACCCGCGATGGACGCCTGCAGGAGAGCCGAGGCCAGATCTTCTGCGTCGGCTGCCGCATGTTCGTCGCCCATTCGCCCCAGATCACTCCTCACCTTCCCGAGGAGATCGCGAAAATGGATGAACGACGGCCACGCGCTGCCAAGCCGTCGAAGCGCCGCCTTCACCAGCGGCCGGTCAGTTTCCAGTTCCGCATTCTTGCGGCCGATGAATAACTCGGGCGAATCTGAAAGTGCATCCCCGTGCCCCGACGCAGATCGAATCTCGCCCGCGATGGAAAGCCCGCCCATTTGCGCGGGACTGAAGCCGCGAGTGAGCCGAATTCCGCGGCGGCAAAGCAGCGTCTGCCGGAACGCCCGGCACCGCACGAAGTCACGGTATTGCTCGCCGCCGACAACGTCATCCGGATCGAGTTGCTGCAGCACCGACCGCACATGCGGCGGACATTCCAACTCCTGCTGCTCCGTGACATCCGCCTCCCCGAGAAACTGAAGCCCGTGTCGTTCCGCGTGCGCCATGAACGCGTGAAAGTACACAGGCCGGTTGTTCGCGCTGAGATCATCATGAAAAAAGCTGGCGTCGGTGTACTTGGTAATCCGCTCCAGCTCCCGACCGAGGATCTGCCGGTAGGGGTCATCCTTCTCGCCTGCTTCGGCCAGCAGCTTCACCAGTCCGCGCGCCTGCTGGATCTGGTCAGCAGGCTTCGGAAAATGCGCCGCGTGGTAGCGCATCATCCCACGCACCAGATCGCGCAGATGATTTCCCGGATACGCATTGTAGCTCACGTACGCGACGCCCCTTGCACTGAGATTCTTGCCGCAAATCTCCATGATTCTCTCCCGCACATGCGGCGGAACCCACGAGTAGAGCCCGTGCGCAATGATGTAATCAAACTCGCCAAGATCCGGCCCTGCTTCCGCCACGTCCCTCGCCTGAAGCCCGATGTTCCGCAAACCCAGCCTGTCAACAATCGCGCTCCCTCTCCTAATCGGCTGCGCCGCGAGATCGATGCCGACAAACTCACTCCCCGGCAGCCCATACGCCATCGAGATAAGATTGAACCCATCGCCGCAGCCGAGTTCGAGCACCCGGCAGCGCTCCACCGGCGCAGGCGTCATTCCAGACAGCGTCGCGACGACGGCAAGCCGATCCGGATGCGTCTGCGAATAAACCGCACTCGGATACGGAACCTCATCATAAAGTGTGGCAGGAGCGTCAGACATCCGCCCCGTTTCAGCGCGCGAGGGAATGGCGTCAATCGGATTGATCCTCAAGAACCCGGCGGACGTGCTCCCCCGGCCCGGTCCCCGCGAGTTCCCCCGTCGCTGTTGCGCGTGGGTGTTGCGCGTGGGTGTTGCGCGTGGGTGTTGCGCGTGGGTGTTGCGCGTTGATTGTTCCGAGCCACGACCGAAGAATCCGACTTCCGAAACTGTTTCCGATGCCCAAGACCATCACAAATTCCGTCGGCGCAGGAGCCGCCAACCGAACAGCGGATGTTCGGAACGTCCAAGAGTTGCTCAATCGTGTGGCACCCGCCTGGGGTGGCTGGCCATTCTCCATTCCAAATCTCCGTGAAGAAGATCGCATCCTTTCATTCCGGCTGAAGCCGCCGCAACCAAAGTCTGAGTCACCGGGACACCGCTGCGAATAAAGTGCTATCGAATAAAGTGCTTGGCCATGCGACCCGGACCGGCATACTCCCCGACAATCAAAGGCATGAATTCCCCTGCTTTCATCATTTGCCATCGGAATCCTGCTATTCGGTGCGGCATGGGCAGCGTGTCTCACCCTTCTTCGGTTCCTCCCTCCCACACCCCACTCACTCCTCCGCCCGCCGCTCGGACCGTTTCGAGTCCGGCGCAGTGAAAGAAAAACCCCTACCAGTTGATATGCCCGCTACACTCCAGATTGGCTCTCTTGGATTCGAAGTTGTCGTCCTGCAAGTCCAGTTGAACAGGAAGATCATGCCGAGTCCGAATCTTGCGGTTGATGGTGCATTCGGCCCTCTGACCAGAGCGGCCGTGGTCGTGTTTCAGCAACGCGCGGGTCTCGTTGCCGACGGCATCGTCGGCCGCAACACCCACGCCGCCCTTGCCCAGGGGCTGACACTCTCCACCGCAAACCACAACGTCACCCACATCGCGCAACCGACACCCACGACCTGCTGGGCGGCCAGCACAGCGATGATGACCCGCTCCACCGTCGCCGCCGTCCGCGCCAAAACACCACCGGAAATGATCGCCTCCGATGGAGGGTTGTTGAACAGCTCGGGGAGCGACCAGGCCGTGGTTACCGGCACACGCTACGGCAACATTCATGGCTTGAGCTGCCATGCGCCCATGAGCTGGAGCGTCAGCGCCTTGGTCACTGCGTTGCGGCGCAGCCCGCTGATGTTTGACATGCTGTGGAGGGCTTCCGAGTATGCTCAGGGCAACGGTTCACCTGGCCACATGATCGTAGTGTCTGCGGTTGTGAGCGACAATAGTCCCGTCGGGAACGGAACGTATTTGCTGGTCCTCGACCCCTGGCCGCCGCATGCCGGCAAGATCTCATGGGTCGAATACCAGCGCTGGATGAGTGAGGTGCCCACCCGCACCTACCGCGTCTTCGAGCGCCGCTAGCCAGACCGCTCCCTCCTTGGCACGGGTGTGCCGCCGATCCGATGTATTGTCACACTGGAGGAATAACGCGATGAAGAGGTTTCAAGGGAGAATACCATTGGTAAACACCTTCGGAAAAGCGTCTCTACATTCAGTCGACGGCACACCCCTTGGCACAGTCCCACCCCCGGGCCGCACGCGGCGCAATGCGACTTGCGCACAATGAATCGAGAGCATTTTAAGAAATGGCGCAGCCGTTTTCTGAGCTTCCATTTCAGACTATTCGCTGAGGGAAGTCTGCATTGGAACGGCTACGACATTATTTAGAATGCTCTAGCCTGCATTTCTCACACTCATGGGATGGGAAGCGACAGTGTGTTGCGCCGCCTGCACTGCGAGCCTGCGAAGCGGGCGGCGTTCCTGTAGCGTGGCTCTCCAGAGCTGCGCCGCAGTGAGCGCCGGCCTGGCGCAGCTCGGGTGGGCTCCGCTACAGACGCGGCCTGCCTGCGGAGTGTGAGAAATGCGAGCCAGCCTGTTGGTCACGCAATCTACGACCACAGATCCCCGACGGTGCTACGGATGACCCTTACGATGGCAGCGCATTCGGCACCTGTTTCTCCGTGCATGACCCCGGCGTTCCTCGTCCCTATTCCGAAGTCTTCGTCACCTTCGCCCTGCGCTATGAATCCGCTGCGTTCGTCAACGAACGCATGGATTAGCTCTGGCACAAATAGTCCGGGTGCTGCGCTCGGCTTCCGCGCGAACACAGACCTTACCGGAGCAAGGCTGGCCGGCGGGATCTACGGATCGGAGGACCGGATTTTCCGAGGCTTTGGACCCCGTCTCCACATCCCAATCCGAGCACCCGGCAGCGCTGCACCGGCATAGGCGTCAGTCCAGACAGCGTCGCGACGACCGCAAGCCGATCCGGATGCATCTGCGAATAAGCCGCACGCGGATATGGACGCTCATCATACGATGTGGCGGATGCAGCGGACATCCGCCCCGTTTCAGTGCGGGAGGGATTTCCGTCAATTGGATTGATCGTGGAAAACCTGCCGGGCGAATCCAGTGCGGTTTTGATCTTCACGTTCGCCTTGCCCCACTTCAACCAGCCCATTAGTATCTGACTGTGATCGGATTCGCATTCACTAACGCTTCGAGGAGGAACTGGTAATGCCCCCTGCTGCCCGAATTGGTGACAAGGTGCTTCAGGATGCCCCTCACTGCCACGCCCCGATCCATCCGGCACTGCCCTCGCCCACGCCGGTTCCTCACCCGGCGATGCCATTGGCAATCATCAAAGGCGAGCCGACGGTCCTCATCGGCGGCATGCCCGCAGCCCGGGTGACTGACGACCCAACCGTGCATGTTGGCCGGTTGCGTGCCCGGCGGTCCTGGGATGATCGCCAAAGGTTCGGCGACAGTGACCATCGGAGGCCTGCCCGCGGCCCGCGTCAGTGATTTGTCCTCACACACTTCATGCGTGGCACCCATTCCCTCACCCACCGGCAAGATCCTCCCGCCCGGTTGCCCGACGGTGATCATCGGTGGCTGACCCGGCGTGAGAGTCCGCCATTTCGAAACGCTCCGGCCGGTATGCCCGGTCTGTCGTGCGCCAGGCGAGCCGGGCTCGACACTGCGAATCGCCCAGGTGGCGCGCGAAAGCGGCGGACATATCCTTGAGGGAGTTCTCCACTGTCCGAACTCAAATTGTCTTCGGGAATTTCCCATCATAGATGGCATTCCGTTACTCGTCGCCAATATCCGCCAATACATCAGCGACAACATCCTGTCGATTCAAGGGCGCGGCGACCTGAGCGAAGTGATCGAGAGCATGATCGGCGATTGTTGCGGCCCCGCCTCGGCGTTCGATGTCGCCCGGCAACACTTGAGTTCCTACGGATGGGACCACTACGCCGATCTCGACCCCGCGGAGCCTGCCGTCGAACCGCGTCCGGGGTCGATGCTCCGCACGCTGGATATCGGCCTGCAAATGGCGGAACCGATTTCATCGGGTCCCATCATCGACGTCGGATGCTCTGTCGGGCGCGCCTCGTTCGCGCTGGCAGACCGCGGAACGGAACTGGTTCTGGGAGTGGACTTGAATTTTCCAATGTTGCGCATGGCTTCCGGAATCCTCCGGCACGGTAGCGTTCGGTATCCCCGCCGCCGGGTCGGTCTCGTTTACGATCGCCGGGAGTTTCCCGCCACTTTTGCGCAGCGTGAGAACGTGGACTTCTGGGCCTGCGATGTCACCGCCCTGCCATTCCCCGCCGGCACGTTCTCGCTCGCGGTGAACATGAACGTCCTCGACTGCGTTCATTCACCGCGGGAAATGCTGCTCTCAATCGCCGGGATCCTCAAAGCCGGTGGCAAGGTGATCCTCACCTGTCCGTATGACTGGTCTGCGGGCGCGACTCCGTTGGAAGCATGGGTGGGCGGGCACTCACAGCGCTCTCCAAATGCCGGATCAAGCGACGCCCTGCTGCGAAGTCTTCTCACGCCAGGCGCGCATCCGAGTTCTGTCAATAACCTCGCACTGACAGCGGAGCGCGACCATCTCCCGTGGCACGTCCGACTGCACGACCGAAGCGCTGTGGGCTACGATCTGCACCTGGTCGTGGCGGCACGGACGGAGTAACTCTCGCGCGGCGGGCCGCTGAACGCTACGCCACCGGCGTCTTGCCACTCGCAAGATCCAACCCGATTGCGATGAAAGGCTGTTGTTCCTTGAACATGAATTCGAGGACCGCGGGCGGCATCGAGGGCGGTGTGACTTGGGGAACAGTGATCTGCGGTGATTCACGCTGGCCGGGGATCGCGACTTCGGGCACCTGGATGGACGGCGGCGTTCGAGTGGACAAATTCGCGTTCGCCGCGAGCGCCGACAGAACGGGCATGGCTCCTCCCAATGCGGGCACGTCCAGTCCCAGCGCGCCGGCCCCGCCAGCCGAAAGCGCCGCTACCGCTTCCGCATAAAGCTGGCCGGCTGCGCCGGGCATTTGCGGAACGAATACATCGGGCACCGCCGGCATCTGCGGCACCGCAAGATTTCGCACCGCGTATTCCGGACGCGCCAAAATCGTCGCCGAAAGCAACACTGCAGCATTCACAGCCTGTGGCGTCAGCCTCGGCAGTTTCACCTGTCCCTCAAGATCGGAATCCGGAACCGACGGCCCGCTTTTCGCCCAGGCAGCAGCCTGGGCAGCCCAACCGCCCGGCCCCTGCAATTCCGTCCTCGCCGCCGCCGTCGCCGCCGCCTGCTGCAATTCCGACGTCGGACTCTTCACCCACGCCTGCGCCGCCTGCATCGCCTGCACCTCCGTCGCTGGCAATTTGTCGGCGACTTTCAGCACACACTGCACCGTCCATGCCACGCCCTCGCGGTCAGGCATCCCGTGCGCCAGCACCTTCACCATGTCCGCCCCCAGGTGCCGCCCCTGCAGTACCGCGAGAAACTGCGCCGGCGTCTGCTGCGGCGTCAGCAACTGCAAAGCACCCGGCTCCGGTTCGCACTCTTTGCAAATCTCCGCCGCCGTCTTCGCGGGAATCCTCGGCAGTTCGGCGGGCACCGGCGGAAGCTGTTGCACCGGAACCCGGGCCGCCGCAGGAGGCGGAGGAGGCGGAGGCATCGACGGCGCGAGCCAGTCCGCAAGTTTGTCGAGAAAACCCATGGCGGAAGCTAATGCGTCACGATTCCGGCGGCGCCCAGGATGACTTTGGACAACTCCCACAGCGGCTTGAAAAGCGGGCTGCGACCAATGTAGAGCGATGAATAGACTTGTCCGAGACCACCCCGCAAATCGTCGGCGCTCCGCCCGTGCGTCTGCTTGAGGACGGAACTGATGTAGCGCTGGTGAAATTCAGCGGCCAGCAGGACGCAGGGGAGCTGACCGTGATCCATATTACCGAACCCGATTTCACGACTCACGCCGACGTCGCGGAGATGATTGAACTCCACGACGTGGTGCGACTGGGGAGTCTGCGTTGCCCAGAAAGTCCGGACATTCTCGTGGCGGTCGCTCCGCCGGTTGATTGCATGCACTCCGTCCCGAACGGGCGCGGCCAACGGCTGGATGCGTTGCGCAGTGAAATCCACGGCGTGATGCACTCCCGTTATCGTCGATCCGTAGCGTTCCTGTCGTGCCACATCCGCTGGCGGCCGGTCGGCCTTTCGCAAACCGAAGCGAACCCTGCAGTCGGTGACGAATTCCTGCAATTCCTCCGAGTCCCGGAGATCGGTGGCAAGCCTCGTCTGGTCCCTGTATTGCCCGATCATCCAGCATGATGGCTCCAGCGTTTCGTCCGGAGGAACCGGCAACAGGAACATCTCCCCGTACGGCCCCGGCGCCCAGACCGATTTGCAACCGGGAAGTGCTCGAATCCAGTTCCACATGGTGGAAAGCTAATATCTTTCGTTGCGGCTTGTCCATTCCTCTGTCTCAGGGCTGAAGCATCAAGCGCGCAGTGGCCTTCCGTCATCGCTGCCGACCTCAACTATGTTCCAGTTGCCGCATCCCATTTCAGGCCATGATTGCGCTTGCGACGCGACGGGCTCAGGGGGCACTTTTCGGCAATGGCGAGCCACGCAAGAGGTCAGGTTCATCTCGACAATGCATCGGAGCCAGCGTCCTCTCATTTACGCCGCAACGCGGCGGTGAATCGCATGAAAGTTGCCTTGCTGCACAACACGCGGCCGATCCTGATGGCCGATGGACTCCCCGAGGACGCCTTCGAGGAATACGACACGCCGGAGACAATCGCATCGGTCGCGAATGTGCTGAGGCGACTGAAGGTCGAGGTCGAACCGCTGGAGGCCCGCCGCGATCTTCCATGGCGCCTGGAGGCTGGCGGTTACGATTTCGTCTTCAATCTTGCCGAGGGGCGAGGACGCAGGTGCCGGGAAGGGATCCCTGCGGCGGTTTGCGAACTGCTCGGCATTCCCTTCACGGGATCGGACATGCTCACTCTGGCGATCACGATGGACAAAGCCGCAGCCCGAAGGCTCGTCTCACCCGAGGTGCCTGTAGCCCGCGCGATGCTGATCGAGGGGGAACCCTGCCGAAAGCAACTTGCGGCGATGCCTTACCCCGTCTTTGTAAAACCCAATGACGAGGGTTCGAGCAAAGGAATCCGCGATCAATCGATCGCCCATGACGTGAACGCCGCATTGGCCATCACGCAATGGTTGCGGGAGCATTACCACTGCCCAGTCCTGGTGGAGGAGTTTCTCTGCGGCGCGGAGGTGACCGTCGGCGTGGCAGGAAACGGCTGCCGGACTCGGGTGCTGGGCACGATGGAGATTGCACCCGCGGCACCTGTCGCCGCCTGGGCGTACACGCTGGATGTGAAGCGCAACTGGCGACAGCGTGTGCGGTATCATGTGCCCCCGCGGCTCGACGCGTTCACTCGCGCGCTCATCGAGGAGCATGCCCTCACGGCGTATCGTCTGTTGGGGTGCAGGGATCTGGCGCGGCTGGATTTCCGTCTCGACGCTGCAGGGACGCCGCATTTTCTCGAATGCAACCCGCTTCCGGGCTTGAACTCCGAGAGTGGCGATATCGCCATCCTGTCGCAACCAACGCTCGCGTACGACGACCTCGTGCAGGGCGTGCTCATTGATGCGGCCAGCCGGTGGAACGTTTCCCTGCCGAACGGGCATGCGTGACAACCTTCAGACCTATTTCGCTGCCACCAGCCCGCACCGCTTCTGCCCGGCTGGAATGTCTGCCTTGGGATGAAAGTCCTCGTGCTGCATTCTCTGCCGCCGCAGGTGCCAGCCGTAGGCCGCCGTCCGTGGGAATTCGATCTCTCGGCCGCCGCCGACGGAATCAAAGTCGCGCTGCCGGAAGTTGCGGTCTGCGGCGTGCGTGGCGAGGTTAGCGAAATCCTTGCAGCGCTGGAAGAGCATCAGCCGGAGGTCGTGTTCAATCTCTGCGAGGCACCGCTCTGTCGGACGGACTGCGAAGCGCATGCCGCCGCGCTCTTCGAACTGCTCGGCGTGCCATACACCGGGGCGCGCAGTGAAACCCTTTCGCTTTGCCGCCGCAAAGACCGCACGGCTGCCGTGCTGGCGGCAGCCGGAATCCCGGTCCCGCGCGCGGGCGTTTTCCCGTGCATTGTGAAACCTGCCGATGAGCACGGTTCCGCCGGCATCGGGACCGATTCGATCTGCGCCGATGCCGATGCCGCAGTGAGGGCGGCAGCACGTTGGAACGGCCCCGTCATCGTGCAGGAGTTTCTTCCGGGCCGCGAGTTCGCGGTGGCGCTGTGGGGGGCGACGGAGCCGCGGCATTTCTCGATCGGCGAAACCCGTTTCCAAGCTCCACTGCGCCTCAACACCTATGAAGCGAAGTGGGAGATCGAGAGTGCGGACTTCGCTCACTCCCCGTTGCTCTACCACACTAAGATCGACCCGGGCCTGCGCGAGTCGGTGGTCGCAGCGGCGCGGGGTGCGTGGAGCGCCGTGGACGCCCGCGGTTATCTCCGCGTCGATGTGCGGCTAGACACCGCGGGAGCACCGAGAGTCATCGATGTGAACGCGAACCCGGAATTGTCTCCCGAAGTCGGAATGCACCGCGCTGTCACCGAGGCCGGGTGGAGATGGGAGCAGTTCGTCCGCCGGCAAATCGAATGGGCGCACTGATCATCCGCGAACTCACCGCCGGGGACAGCGATGCAGTCCGCACGATGCTCGCCGCGTGCGCAGCGTTCACCGACGAGGAAGTCCGAGTCGCGATGCAGGTGCTTGCGGACGGACTCACGGGCGGACTGGATGGCGACTATCCGCTCTTTGGAGCCGTGCCCGACGGGCAACTGCGCGGCTACGTGTGTGTCGGCAGGACGCCGCTTACCCGCGGCACATGGCACGAGTATTGGATCTGCGTTCATCCCGCCGCGCAACACCACGGGATCGGCCAGGCGCTGCAGGCACACGCAGAGGCCTTCGTGCGCTCCCGCGGCGGAGAGCGCCTCGTCCTCGAAACCAGCGGACGCCCGGCGTACTCGCGCACACGGCGCTTCTACCGCAAAGCCGGCTACCGTGTCGTCGGGCGGATAGCCGACTTTTACCAACCCGGGGATGACTGCGTCGTCTTCTGCAAGACGCTCGCATGATCCGCGTCGGCGACAGTCCGGGAAAGGGTCGAGGAGTCTTCGCCACGCGGACAATTCGGCGGGGCGAGACCATCGAGGAAGCACCGATCGTCCGGGTGCCGGAAGAGCAGGTCGCGCATCTGGACGCGACCGTGCTGGGCGACTATTACTTCCTCTGGCGCGAGGATGAAAAAGAGGCGGCCCTGGTGCTGGGCCTCTGCTCGCTGTGCAATCATTGCTGTGAGCCGACCGCGCGCTTCGAACTTCGCCCCGAGAGCCAGACCATCAAGTTCATCGCGTTGCGCGACATCCCCGCGGGCGGGGAAGTCACCTTGAATTACAACGGCAAACCGGACAGCCGCGAGCCGGTTTGGTTTGCCACCTGCGAATAGCCGGGAGCACATTGCCATGTGCGGCGCGGTACCCGCAGCCATCACTCTTCGGCCACCTCGAACCAAATCGGAATTCGATGACGCGGCCCGACATGGTAGTTCGCCGTGTTCTTGTCTCTCGCGGCGACGTCGCGCAGCCCAACGAACCGGATCACCTGTTGCTGCTGACTCTCGGATTATTTCGTGCGTTGAAGTGAATGAAAATCGTTCGCGTTCAGATCAGAAGCAAGCTTGCCGAGGGAGCGGCGATGGGTGCCACTGGAACCGGGTTTGCATCCGACAGGAATCTGGACTGACGCCACTCAGTTCAGAGCGATTTGGGCCCCTTTGACGGTGACGTTTGCGGAACCTTGAATCGTGAGGCTCGTGCCCTTGATGGTGATGGTGCCGTCCTTCTTCATCACGATGCTGGCCGCTCCGGTTGTGATGGAAATCTCATCTCCGGCACTAATCGTGAGCTTCTTGCCGACGGTGAGGGAGTCGTCCTTGCTGATGCTTTCGGTGCGCGCCCCACTGATGGTGATGCTTTCATCCTTATCCACCGTTTCAGTGCGATTGCCGTGGATCGTGATGGTCTCGTTGTTATCCACCGTCTTCTCTCGGTCGTGGCCGACCCAGTGCGCCTCGTCGTGTTCGGCGGCGATGGTCAGGTCCTTTTCGGCCCGCAGATAGACGAGTTCCTCGCCTTTCTTGTCTTCGAAGCAAAGTTCGTTGAACGTCTCCGGATCTCCGCCCTTGGTGCTCCTAGTTAACAGTCCGGACTGGGTCTTGTTATCCGGAAGCTTGTAGGGCGGCATCATTTCAGCGTTGTAAACGCTGCCGATGACGATCGGAGCGTCCGGGTCGCCCTCCATGAAATCCACGATGACTTCCTGGCCGATTCGCGGGATGTGGATCATGCCCCAGTTCTTGCCAGCCGACGGCGTTCCGACGCGTAGCCAGCAGGAACTGTCGGCGTCTTTCTTTCCCTCCCGATCCCAGTGGAACTGCACTTTCACGCGGCTGTATTTGTCGGTGAAAATTTCCTCGCCAGCGGGGCCGACGACTGTGGCGGTCTGGGCTCCCATCACGCACGGCTTTGGCGTCGTGCGCTGCGGGCGGAAGGGGAGATCCTTCGGGATGCAGGTGAAACTGTTTGAATAGACAAAGCTACTGTCGTCGCCAGTGCGGTAGGCATTCCCGCCATGGGCCGAATGATGGATCGAGGTCAGCACGTAACTCCCCTCGGCGTCAAAATGATCCTCCAGCGTGAACTTGTGTCCACTGGTGAACTGGCTGCAATTCGAACTGCCCTGAATCACCAGCGCCGCGACCGTCTCCGCCTGCATCCGGAGCTCGACCGTCCGTGTGCCGTCGCCGGAGATTTTCCCGAGTTCCCCGGACTGCGCGCCGCCGCCCTGGTCAATGCCGTCGAATCGCTGCGCGAACTCGCCAGGATAATCGTAGAGCTCAAGCTTGCTGTTTCCGGCGACCTCCAATTTGTGGGTGACCTTCCCGGCGGCAACGCTTCCAAGCGTGCTTTTCTTCGACTCGAAGTTTTCGCCAGGACGCTCGAAGCAATGATCCCACAAGGTAAACTTTCCGGACCTTACTTCCTGGACCTTTTGCCATTCGTGGATGTGATTCCAAGCGGGCGCGCCGTTTTCCAGGTTGCGCCAGCGCGCCTTCACAGGGGCCGGCACGTCCTCATGCACGCCCGGTGAATTGCCGACGACCATCTTGTGCCCGTCCTCCGTGTGCTTGAAAAAATAGAAGATGCCTTCCTCCTCCATCAGGCGGCTCGCGAAATTGAAATCGGTCTCGCGATACTGCACGCAGTAGTCGCGCTTCTCGAAGTTGCCGGTCAACGAGTAGCTCACATCCAGGCCGGAAAGAACCTTCTTCAGGATATCCGGGACGCTCATGTGCTGGAAGATCCGGCTCTGTGCGCGGCGCGTGAGCAGCCAGAATTGCGGGACGATCTCGGCCTGGTAGGATGTGAAAGTGTCGTCCCGGTTGCCCTGTGAAAACCGGCGGCAGATGCCGCCGAAGTGACGATACTTCGGCTCACTGCTGTCGGAATTTTCGTCCATCACCTTGATGCCCACGACCACTTTCTCCCCGAGAAGCTTGTCGAATTCGATCTTGGTCGAGTTGGCCGCAAGCAAATCGAGCCGGAATGCAAACAGCCCGCTAATCTGCTCGGACCCCTCAAATCCGACGAGCAACAGCTTGTCCGGGCCGAGCGGAGTGCTCACGACCATCTGACGGTTTCCCTGTTTGTATTCGGACATGGTTTCTTGGACCGGCGGGACTGTTCGGTCCTCCCGATCGATCAACCAATGGGGAGGACTTCTTTTGCTTTCCATGCTGCGGAGTTCTTCCTGATCGGGCAAGGTCAAACTTGGGAAAAAGCTGTCGTCCGGGTGAGGCGCAAGTCCACCGGCAGAAGTTTGCCAGCACCGCGCGGTGGCAGATGGCTGCGCGCAGTCTGAGGTCCGCTGCGCAGGAGAGACGGCCATCGTCGCCTCGCCAGCCCCAATGCCTTTCGGATATCCCCAGTCTGAATCCCACCGGGATTCCGTATCCAGGCTCAGGGTTGCGAGGCACGGGCCACCCTGGGAATCGGCTGCAACGCCTGCCAAGCGGGCAGCGTTCACATAGCGTGGCTCTCCAGAGCTGCGCCGGAGTGTGCATCGGCACGGCGCAGCTCGGGAGAGCTACGCTACAAACGCGGCTTGCCGGCGGAGTGTGAGAAATGCGCGCTAGCAGCCTGTTGAAATACACGGGCGGCGGACGGAAGTCAGCCGTCTCGGCTGACACGGCAAACAGGCGTCCCGCCTGTAGAGTCGCACCGGAGCATGGTTAGCAGGCCAGAGGCCCGCATGCCCTGACAGGCCGGAGGCCCGTCCTCCACCGTCGTGCGTGGGCTTTTCAACAGGCTGCTAGCCTGCATTTCTCACACTCCGTCGATGGCAAGTGCTCAGTTCTCAGTTCTCAGTTCTCAGTTCTCAGTTTGCGTCCGAGACTGGGCACTGAGAACTGAGCACTTAAAAGAACCGCGGGCAGCAACACGCTGTCCCCCGTTTACCCAAGCGCGTGAGAAATGCAGGCTTGGCCGGGGA
>Ga0209181_10002487_pt1 | contig 30075 bp, 32 predicted proteins | sample MAT05_FD_187208 | JGI IMG/M metagenome (GOLD analysis project Ga0209181, IMG submission 187208) | Freshwater microbial communities from Lake Fryxell liftoff mats and glacier meltwater in Antarctica - MAT-05 (SPAdes) (version 2) | ecosystem: Environmental > Aquatic > Freshwater > Ice > Liftoff... | reverse complement strand
ACGTATGGCTCAACCCGCCGCCCATTCCGCTCAGCACGCCGGAGATGGATCACGTGTTCGGCCAACCCTACGCACGCGCGCCCCACCCCAGCTATGGCGACGCAAGAATCCCCGCTTGGGAAATGATCCGCTTCTCGGTGAACATCATGCGCGGCTGCTTCGGCGGCTGCACCTTCTGCTCCATCACCGAACACGAAGGCCGCATCATCCAAAGCCGATCAGAAGAATCCATCCTCACCGAGATTGAGGAAATCCGCGATAAGACGCCCGGCTTCACCGGTGTGATTTCCGACATGGGCGGCCCCACGGCGAACATGTATCGCCTGCAATGCAAAGATCCGGAAATCGAACAATCGTGTCGTCGCTTGTCGTGCGTCTATCCCGACATTTGTCCGAACATGGACACCGATCACACGCCGCTCATACAGCTCTACCGCAAAGCACGCGCGCTAAAGGGAATCAAAAAAATTCTCATCAGCTCTGGCCTGCGCTACGACCTTGCTGTGCGCTCACCCGAATATGTAAAAGAATTGGTCACCCATCACGTTGGCGGCTATCTCAAAATCGCGCCAGAACACACCGAAGCTGCCCCGCTTTCCAAGATGATGAAGCCCGGCATCGGCAGCTACGACAAATTCAAAGCCATGTTTGAAAAATTCACCCGCGAAGCCGGCAAAGAGCAATACCTTATCCCCTACTTTATCGCCGCCCACCCAGGCACGCGTGACGAAGACATGCTCAACCTTGCCCTCTGGCTCAAGCGCTACGAATTTCGCCTCGACCAAGTGCAAACCTTCCTGCCCACGCCCCTCGCCATGGCAACAGCCATGTACCACACCAGCAAAAATCCGCTGCGTAAAGTCACCAAAGACAGCGAAGAAGTCGAGATCATCCGCTCCGGCCGACAACGCCGCCTGCACAAAGCCTTCCTCCGCTACCACGACCCAGAAAATTGGCCAATCCTGCGAGAAGGTTTAAAGCGCATGGGGCGCGCTGATTTAATTGGCAATGGAAAACGCCATCTCATTCCCGCCTTTCAACCAGCGGGAACGGGATTACGTGGGGAAGGTACGCGGAAAACTTTAGGTCGTACTGCGGTTACAGCGACGAAGGGGCCGAAGAGACGAGTCGTATAAAAAATGTCTAGTACCCTCCCTCGTTAACATTTGCGCAATGGTTGCTATCCAACAACAACGATGACCGATAATAAATATGCCGAAGAAATTCGTAAAACGGGCTTTGTTCTTGAGTACAAAGTCGCCGACTTACTGCGCAAAGCAGGCTGGACAGTAATTAGCAACAAATATTACGAAGATGACTTTGAAGGGAGCGTCCGTGAGATAGACATTCTTGCGTACAAAGTTAGCAAAGTGCAACAAGTCGATGTTTATACAACTCTTCTCGTTAGTTGTAAAAAAAATGAGTCAAACGCTTGGGCTTTGCTTGCAAGAGATATAAACCTCAAAGATCCTAATACTGATTGGTGGCCATTACATGCATGGAGTAATGACAAGGCTTTGGCATTTGAAATTGCAAAACCCTCCACCGCCAAAACTTACCATGAAGAGGCCATCAAGTTTGGCGTAAAAGAAGCTCTATCCATCCCGACATATGAGGTTTTCGCCTTCCAAGAGATGGATCGGGTTAAGGGAGCGCCTCGGAACGATAAAAACATATTTTCGGCAGTAACCTCTCTCATGAAAGCCCAAGCCTATGAGCTAGGTGCTTTATCTCAAAGAAAAAAGAAACCTTCTGTTTACCAATTCAATCTATTGTCGGTTATCGACTCTGATCTAGTTAGATTGGTTTTAAAAAATGATGATATTTCTCAAGAAATCGTTAACTCAGACCACTATATTTCTAGGTACATAATTAAAAAGAGAGAAACATGTTCTCGAATACGGTTTATCTCTTATTCCAGTCTTGAGGAAAAACTTAAAGACTATATTCAACTACACAAAAATAACTGTAAATGGTTCGATACTGAGCTTCACTCTTTTTACAGTGACATCCTTAAGGATTACACCCGTTCAAACATATTAATAGAAGAATTTAGAAGCGGTGTTTGGTGGAATATTTACTGTGCAATCCAATGTACACACGATTTAAAGAGCAACATGGACAAAATCTCAGTGGGATGGAACCAAGAGTTGGACTGTGCAACAGTTGAAGTCTTTTGTAACGAATCTGTAATTTCTAGACTAAACACTGATACGGCCCTTAAGGAAAAAATTAGGGCTACGCTAAAGAAAGTGTATAGGTACGATGGGGACTTTGTTTTTGAAATAGATGATATTCCATTCTGACCTGAGTCCAATCTCAGATCAAGGCGCACTCTTCGCCGTAAAACTAAACACCCAATCTGCGTAACTCTTAGCGGAGGCGCACTGTTCGTCTCTGGGCAGGAATCCACCGCTCTTCATGGGTGCGTCAGTGGACTGGCTGTGGACGCCCGTTATACGGCCTTGTTGGAGCATGAGCGCCCATTCGTTGCGGTTGGTAATCGGGTCTGGATAGAGGCGGCGTAGGTGACGAAGGGGTTCGGGGAAGCGACGATCTAAAACGAGTTCTTCTAGCGTTAATGGAGAGCGCGGCGTGCCGACTGCCGATGCGTCGTAATAACTTTTAAGCGCTTCACGATATTGGTTGCCGATGGCGAGTAGTTCGGCTTCGCGTTCGCGCCTGGCGGTGGTGTGCCAAACCTGCCCGGCGGCGGAGAGTGCGAGGCCCATTGCGGCGATGGCAAATAACAATAATAGAAGCGTTAGTTGGTTTGGTTATGCTTAATTTTATGCCCTAAACCCGCTTAGACATTTCTGTTCCCAAACCTCAAAACTGTCACATAGCCGTCATCTTGCCTGTGTAGCCTCATGCAAAGATTTGAAAATCTAGATCGTGCTGGAGGCTCTTTTGATTTTTTCAGTTAATGATTCAAAGCCAATCTCAAAAATTTAAGGGCAAAGCCCTTTGTAACGAACTGGATTACGTCTTACTCGCGCCGAAGCAATTCATGCAGTAGATGCTAATCCACGCCAAGCTACCTTGCTTAAAGACTGCGCCACCCATTATATTTTTGCAGGTCGAAAAATCAGGAGGCAGCATTAACTCTTCCGTTCTTGATTTCAATCTATGAAGCAAGTCAGAGCCATTTTCCTCTCCGACATTCACCTAGGCACACGGGCTTGCAAAGCAGAACAATTGCTCGATTTTTTGCGTCACTACAACACCGAGTATTTATTTCTTGTCGGCGACATCATTGATTTTTGGGCCATGAAGCGTGGCGTACATTGGACAACTGATCAAAACACTTTTGTTCAAAAAGTTCTGCGACGTGCTCGACATGGGGAAAAAGTTTTTTTAATTCCCGGTAATCACGACGAAGCCCTCAGAGATCATCTCGACATTTCGTTTGGCGACATCCGGATTGTGAAGGAATGGGTACACACCACCGCAAATGGAAAGCGCTATCTGCTACTACATGGTGATGAGTTCGATCAAGTCACCCGTCATCACCGCTGGGTAGCCATTCTGGGCGATGTCTCCTACAACTGGTTAGTTCGTGCGAACGGTTGGCTATCTTGGCTACGACGCAAACTCGGCATTTCTGGCTATTGGTCTCTCGCTGGTTACGCTAAACGCAGAATAAAAAAGGCGATCAGTTTCGTATTTGATTTTGAGGATTCTGTCGCGCATGCCGCACGTGAACGCCAAATGGACGGCGTAATTTGTGGCCATATCCACGTCGCCGCCATGAAAGACTTGAACGGAATTATGTATATCAATTGCGGCGACTGGGTGGATAGCTGTACCGCTATCGTTGAACATCTTGATGGACGTTTAGAATTGATACATCACAAGCAATCCGCCGTCGCAACCATTAACGACGCTGTGCACGCAGTCAGTCCTTAAGTCACTCCTTAAGCCAGCCACTAAGCCAGCCACTAAGTTTTCAACATCTCTTTAGGCCAGTCTTCTCGAATGTTGTTCCCGTAGGGTTTCATAAAGCGTTTTCAAGCGACGCGCCATCGCAATATCCGACCACTCCTGCGCAAAAACTCGTGCTTCTGCTGATAGTCGCGCATGACGCTCCTTATCTTTGAATAACGCCACCAAACAACGTGCAAAATCTACAGGGTCATTTTCCGGCACAACTGCCCCCCGTCTAGACGCAAGAATATCCGCCGTACCCATAGCAGATAAGGCAACCACAGGCACACCCATAGCCATAGCTTCCAACAAAACAAGTCCTTGAGTTTCTGTCACCGAAGAAAATACAAACGCATCGGCAGCCGCATAACAATCTATCAACTCCCGCGAACGATCTAAGTAGCCAAGAAAACGCACGTTTCTACTCAAACCTAGCGCAGCGACTTCTCGTTTAAGGCTTGCTAATGCAGGGCCTTCGCCCGTAATTAGCCAGAAAATCTCCGACATCTCGTTACGCGCACGCAGCGCTGCCTGCAACAAAAAGCGGATATTTTTCTCATGTGCGACACGGCCGACAAACAAACAAACGTGTGCATCTAGGGGAATATCATGACGTTCACGAAATGCTCTGCCATCGCCACTAGAAAAGCGCGCAAGAGGGATACCTGTAGGCAGCACATGCAGCGGCACAGTCACCCCATAGGCACCCAAGCGTTCCCGCATCGCCGTGGACGGCACAATTACACCATCCAAAGTATTGCACTGCCCACGTGAAAAACGTCGCGCTAATCCGCGTGTCCAGCTCTTGGGGAGGGCCGGAACATAGTGGTACAAATACTCTTCAAAAAAGGTGTGATAAGTCGCAATCACCGGCACATCCAACCGACGGGCAAGGTGAACACCTGCATAGTGCGCAACAAAGGGCGTTTGAATGTGCACCACATCAAAATCGCCACGCTTTAAAGACGCACCGTGTTGCACAATTTTTTTGTAGCTCATGAACCTGTCTTCAGGATCAAGGGGAACTTGCCGAGAAGGGATGCGCGTTACACGATCAGATTCGCTATCTGAAGCGGCCTGTTTTTCATAACTTGGTGCGATGAGCGAAACCTTGACATCCAACTCACTAAGACAAGACGTGAAGGTTTCAATAGAAGTTGAAACCCCATTGATTCTGGGGAAATAAACATCCGATACCATCAAAACATTCATGCAGCATCTCTCGGAAGTGACAGAAGTCTCCCAATGTATGCTGCCAATATCTCAATTTGGTTACGACCGAGCGACTAAAACAGGCTAGTAGGACTAAGGAAGTATGAAGAAGACGCACACGGGGCCACCAAATCTATGGCTCATAGGGGATACCAAAGCGACTCTGCATGGCTCGATTACATTTATCGAAATCTGCCTCGGAAGGTGTGGGGCTCAAACCCGCCTTCTTCCTTTGCATTGTGCCACCACCATACATAATATCTTTGAGATCAGGCGAGTGAACCAGCCCAATGATGTGTCCTAGCTCATGCGTCGTTGTTTGGTCCAGATTGGCAGAAAGTGCATCACTATCCGCGCTCAATGTAACGCCCCCACGTCCAATTTCAGCCACTGCTAAGGCTTTTTTACTCACGGCCAATTCTTCGTCCCAGCCAACAATATGGTCGTAATAACCAATAGATTGACAGAGTCCAGCATATTCAAAATTCACGTTACAGCCTGCATTCCAAGCGTTGGCCGCATTGCTTATTGCTGACACCATATCCGAAGTTGGTATCGCCTTACTCGCTCTTGATGGGTCGTAGCACAATACGAGTTTTTTGGACTGGGATGATTTTCTGAATATGGCGGACCTCAGATTTTCTCCCTTGGGTGCAGCAATAGCAGACGGTCTTGTTACTGTAGGTGTCGTAACAACATCAGAAAGTGGCGCCATTCTTAAACTTCCCTTAGACACAGCGCCCACTGATTCACAAGGCTGATCCATGTAGACCACTTTTCCTGAAGAATCGGCACACTTATTCACTGCCCACGATGATGTGGGCAAAGAACAAATTAGGACTAATAGGATTCCAAGGAGGGCGGGTTTCAAGGCGGTATCTAATTTGCAAATATCGGCTGTATTCTTTCGAAACACGACGCGTAACCTTATTGCAACCAGAACGCTTCCACACAGAACACTAAGAAAGTATGAATGGCGGAGAGGGTGGGATTCGAACCCACGGTAGATTTGCACCTACGCCTGATTTCGAGTCAGGTACATTCGACCACTCTGCCACCTCTCCGGAGGCGCGAATTCTACAGGAAACCGTCAATTCTGGCGATGTGATCTGCCATCAAAGAGTGGAAGGAAGCATGGCACAATAGCAATCCCTGAAGGGAGGTAGCGCATATGCGTTTCTTGCTCTGTATAGTCCTGTTGTCTTTACTTGTAGGTTGCGACAAAAAACCGCTCGCTCCGCCTGCGCAGTTGGGTAAGCTTGTTGTGGTCACGCGTGAGGGGCCCGCAACGTATGAAATTGATGTCCAGGGCGTCCCGTCTGGCTTTGAGCATGATTTAGTCAAGTTATTTGCAAAAGAAATCGCTTTGCCCGTTGAATTCATCACAGTGCGTGATTATGCGGAAATGTCGGCTGCCATTCTGGAAGGGCGCGCGCATTTTGGGGCCGGATCACTTTCCCCATTTGTAATGTTGCCGACGACGGTTAATCCTTCTAACAGCTCTTCCGCCTCTACTCACCCTTCCATCGCATCCTCTCCGGTCTCGTCTCCTCTTGCTGAGCAATCCAACCAAGCCATACCCACTTCTACCCCCATCTCAATAAGTGCTCGCCTACAAGCCGCGCTTACTACCTCTGATCAACCCAATATCCGCGAACTGCGTTACACCGCGCCTATTCGTGAATTAGCTCAAGTATTGGTTCAACATGAAGACGCACCACGGGTTGAAGAAGCCCAAGATTTGGCTGGGAAAACTATTGAAGTATTGGCAGGCTCAGCAGCATTCAGCACATTAAACACCCTCAATCCACAGCCAGTAGGGATGCGTGTAATACCACTGACGGGAATGAGTGAGATGCAATTATTAGAACGTGTGTACAACCGTCAAACAGATTTAGCTGCCATCGATTCCGCCAATTTTCAAATAGGGGCCAATTTCTTTCCAGCACTTCAGCGGGCTTTCGTTCTGCCTGGCAAGCGCCCACAGGTTTGGGGCTTTCGCCAAAAACTCGTGGCACAGGATGAGGATGTTTTATACAAAAAGGCTGAAATCTTTATTGCACGCATTCAGAAGGACGGAACACTCCTCAAACTCGTTGACCGTTATTTTGGTCATGTACAACGCTTAAACCAAGCGGATACAACGCAATTCATGCAGAAGATACAAACCGTGCTACCACGCTATCGGCGCGACTTCATGACGGCGCAAGAACTCAACGGTGTCGACTGGCGCCTTATCGCTGCCCTCGCCTACCAAGAATCTCATTGGGACCCCCTCGCCACTTCGTTTACCAATGTGCGCGGCATGATGATGCTGACTGAAGATACGGCCGACCACTTGAAAGTGGATGACCGACTCAATCCGCGTGAAAGTATTTTAGGCGGGGCGCGTTACTTTTCGGATTTGCGAGACCAGCTTCCTTTTGAGATTAAAGAGCCGGATAGAACATGGATAGCGCTGGGTGCTTACAACCTGGGCATGGGGCATATGAATGGGGGTCGCTCCATTGCCAAAGCACTAAAACGTGACGCCAACTCTTGGTACGACTTGAAACAAGTGTTGCCACTGATGTCACGCCCCGAATACGCTGCCCGCCTGAAGAGTGGCTCTGCGCGCGGTGGAGAGGCCGTTATCATGGTAGAAAATATCCGCACCTATTACGATATTTTGGTGCGCCATGAAAAAACAACAGTGCCGCCTGAGAGCTTTTCATCAAGCACCAGCTCATCCGCAAATGCCCCCGTAGCAAAGCGAAGTGGCATGGGCTTATCAATGCCTTCTTCTAAACCCCAATTACCCCATTCACCGCAATCACCTCTAGCCCCGCCATATAAGGGCGCAACACCTTAGGAATGTCGATACCGCCATCGGCGCGTTGATAGTTTTCGAGGATCGCAACCAGCGTGCGGCCAACCGCTAAACCAGAGCCATTGATGGTGTGCACCAGTTCCGGTTTGTTCTGTTCGTTGCGATAACGTGCCTGCATGCGACGCGCTTGGAAGGCTTCAAAATTGCTGCACGAAGAAATTTCACGGTAGGTATTTTGTGCCGGCAACCACACTTCGAGGTCATAAGTTTTCGCGGCGGAAAACCCCATGTCGCCCGTACACAGGGCCAAGCGACGATACGGCAATTCCAGTTGCTCCAAAATAATTTCTGCTTGGCGCGTCAACTCTTCCAACGCTTCCCACGATTTTTCTGGATGCTCAATTCTGACTAGCTCAACTTTATCGAACTGATGTTGACGAATCATGCCGCGTGTATCTTTGCCGTAGGTTCCCGCTTCGCGCCGAAAGCATGGTGTATGGCTCACAAATTTAAGCGGCAACTGATTCAATGGCACGATCTCATCGCGCACAATGTTGGTCACTGGCACTTCGGCAGTGGGGATCAGATAAAAACCGTCCGCCGTGATGTGAAACAAATCTTCTTCAAACTTGGGTAGTTGCCCCGTCCCAAACATGCTGGCGCTATTCACCAGATACGGCGCATACACCTCGGTGTAGCCATGTTTGTCGGTGTGCGTATCCAGCATGAACTGCGCAAGTGCACGATGCAGCCGCGCCATTGGGCCCTTCATTAAGCTAAAGCGTGCGCCGCTGATTTTTGTGGCTGTTTCAAAATCCAGCCCACCCACGCCCTCGCCCAACTCCACATGATCTTTGACTGGAAAATCAAACACCCGTGGGGCGCCCCAGCGATGCACTTCCACGTTATCCGCTTCTGATTTACCGACTGGCACGCTCTCGTGTGGCAAGTTAGGAATCACCGACACAAACGCATTGAGACGACCTAAAATTTCTTCGAGTGTCTCTTCGCTTTTCTTCAACTCATCGCCAAGGCCAGCCACTTCCTGCATTACTGCATCGGTGTTTTCACCTTTTGACTTCAACTGGCCAATCTGCTTGGAAAGCGCATTCCGCTTGGCTTGCAGCTCTTGCGTGCGTATTTGCAAACCCTTGCGTTCGTCCTCAATTGCTTGAAAACCAGCCACATCAAAACTCACGCCACGCGTGGCAAGACGAGCAGCTACTTGATCAGGTTCATTGCGTAAAAGCTGAATGTCCAACATGTTTGTATTTACTTTCTTCTCAATTTTCTAAAACTTAATTTTCTAAAGCTCAAGTTTCTAAAACTCATTCGCTCAGTTGCACTCAGTTGCTATCGGTCGGTTTGTTTTTTTGCCTTGCGATCCAGCTCCCGCAAATGCGCCATTTTCTCGGCAATCTTTCCTTCCAGCCCGCGTGTGGTGGGCTTATACCAACTCACCTTGGGCATGCCTTCAGGAAAATAATTTTCACCTGCGGCGTAGGCTTCGGGTTCGTCGTGGGCATAGCGGTATTCGCGTCCGTGGCCTAATTCCTTCATCAGCTTGGTTGGCGCATTCCGCAAATGCGGTGGTACTTCGCGCGTGCCATCGCCGCTCACAAACTGGCGGGCTGAATTATACGCGACGTACACCGCGTTCGACTTCGCCGCACACGCCATAAAAATCACCGCTTCCGCCAAGGCCAACTCACCTTCAGGCGAACCAAGCCGTTCGTAAATTGAAACAGCATTGAGTGCAATATCCATCGCACGCGGATCGGCCAAACCAATATCTTCAACCGCCATGCGCACAATGCGGCGGCCCATGTAGAGCGGATCTGCACCGCCATCCAACATACGGATCAACCAGTAGAGCGACGCATCCGGGTCTGAACCACGCACGGCTTTATGAAGTGCAGAAATTTGATCGTAAAAAGAGTCGCCGCCTTTATCAAAACGACGCAGATTGTGAGCCAGCGCATCCTGTACGAAGTCCGCCTCAATTTTTTTGAGATCACTGCTACTCGCAGCGGTATGAATAATTTCCAGCGCGTTGAGCAGGCGACGCGCATCGCCGTCCGCCAAGCCAATCAAGCGTTCTCGGGCAATGTCGTCGAAAACCAAGTCCGGAAAAATCTTGCTCTTAGTACGATCAAAAAGCTGACCCAGCTCCTCGCTCGAAAGACTTTTCAGCACATACACCGCCGCGCGTGACAGCAAAGCGCCGTTCACCTCAAACGACGGATTTTCAGTTGTCGCACCAATGAAAGTAATGAGTCCCTGCTCAACAAAGGGAAGGAAGGCATCCTGTTGGGATTTGTTAAAGCGATGAACTTCGTCCACAAACAAAATCGTGCGACGCCCAGTTTGCGCCAACGTTAGTTCCGCGCGCTGCACCGCCTCGCGAATATCCTTAACGCCAGAAAGCACTGCAGAAATCGCAATGAACTCCGCATCAAACGCCTGCGCCATCAGTCGCGCCAACGTGGTTTTTCCCACGCCAGGCGGCCCCCACAAGATCATGGAATGCGGAGTGCGTGACTCGAAAGCCAAGCGCAGCGGGCGTCCCGGGCCAAGCAAGTCAGATTGCCCCACCACTTCATCCAGCGTGTGAGGGCGCATCAGCTCGGCGAGCGGGGCGTGCGGTTTAGGTTGAAACAGATCACTCACGATGATTTACAAATCCGGGTAACTACTCAAAACAACAATCAGATTAAACATACAAACATACGACTGGCTTCCATAGTCCGTCATCAATCTAGAAGTAATACATATACCTTAGAATTTCATTCCCTCGAAAATGAATTGAGTAAGACCAACGTAACCACGCTCCTCGTCATTCCAGCGCAGGCGGTAATTCAGGAATTTTAATACGACCTAAGTGCTCAACAAAAACACTGAATCCCCGCCCGTTCGAGGATGAGGCCCTAAGGAAGTCACCTTAGATAACATGTGATGTGAAACAAGATAAAACGTCGTATCCACTACACATATTGCGTTTCAGTTCGGATGCTGTAATGCTTCAGCCTTAACTGATGGCGCACCTAAAGAAGCTGTTTTGAACGCTGTAGTGTAGAAAAAGCCACCCCACATGCGTTACTTTATTAATCACGGATAATCATAATGTTACCTGCTTTGTTTTTGTTGTATACACCACCATTTGGGAAGTGGACACCTGTAATGGTGTTTACTAAACGTTAGATTCGATGAAAGTCGCCGTTTCAATGTTGCTTGTCCTTGCTGGCAGTCTCGCGGCGAGCCTCACGTTTTCTCAGGAGGTTGCAACGAGCCAGTGCACACGTTCTGCCCAGCCGACCGTGTGCGTCGCAATGAAGGCGCGAGCGGACAAGGCGAGAGCGCTGGCGAATGGTGACCAGGAGCAGTGGGCGAAGGTCGCTTACCATTTGATCGAGAACGCGCGACCGCCATTCGTGTCGTTGCCGAATGGGGATACCCTGAATATCTATTCTGGGGAGCAACGGCGTACCGCAGGCTCTCATGCGGAGTCGCGCGGCGAGAACGAACAGACTGAACGACTGAAGATGCAATGGCTACTATACGTTCAGAAGATACTAGAGCAGCACAAACGCGGCGTTCTCACCTACGACATGTATGCGTGCACCGACGTATGTGAGGAGCACCGCAGGGGGTTCGAGTGGGCTGAAGCGAATACGGTGCGCGAGTTCCGAGCCTGTGAAGGCGATTCTCGGTCGTTTATCGAGGGCTGCACCGTATCGGTAACGCGACGAAAGGGTCTGGTCCTCCCGGATCCGCAATAACGTATGAGTGCATCTCGCATCGAATCTAACTTGGCAATCGACACGGACGTCCGTTCGGACGGCTTTCGCCGGCCTATTGTCCGCCGGTCATTTCTACGATAGGTGTCGCAAGTACCATGTCCGACGAAACCGACCAGCTCTTCTTTGACGATCTTGCGCGCGAAGACGACCTTGGTTTGGTCGTCAAGGCGCATCTCCATATCGAGCACCAGATCCTAAAGTACATAGAAGCGTACATGTCAGCACACTCAGATTGCGACTGGTCGCGAGTCGGATTCGCAGCAAAGCTTGAAATAGCACTTGGCCTGGGTCTTCCAACTCATCTGCGCAAACCGTTGGTAGCTGTCGGAAAACTTCGAAATTTGTTCGCCCACAATCTTCAGTACAGCCTGGCAGAATTCAATGCCATCGCACTACACAACGGGCTCCAGCCGCCTCTACATGCTGGGGTCAAGGAAAGTTACAAAAGCATTCGCGGAGCCGAACTGAAGCCAAGCGAGTTGTCCAACCGCGACCTTCTTGTCATCGTTCTACTTAATCTGCGCCAAGCAATTCGGGCAGAAGTCATCAAGCGCCATGGCGACGCCTAACCCTTCAATCGAGAGGACGTCACCCGGCAAGCCGGGCGCCGACCCCAGCGGATATCGGTGATCCTCTACGTGACCCGGCATCCGAAATGGAAGCCATCTACCAAGAGAGCGAAGTGCTTCGACGCAATGGCATTTCTGAAGATGCAATTCTCACTCGAGTTGACGCTACTCGCTCTTGCCACAAACTATTGCGCCGCTTTGGGGAATTACGCTATCACCCAAAGCAAGCAGCAGCGATCATGTGACCTTTTACACCCAACGTGACAACGCTCGCGCGGCGCTTAGCCGCATGGCTGCGATGGTGTTTGAGTAGGCGTTGCGCGCACTTCAACAAGTACAATATCTAAGTAAATAACTGCCCCAAGAGCCGCGTGGTTATTGCCTCTCAGGGCAGGTATTTAGGGCTAGAAAGTGCAAAGCAGGAGGAATTAACAGGGTGAATTAGTTTGCTGCAGCCACTTGCTCCCCACCTAACCTGTACCCAGAGTTTTGCCGCGAGAGTATAGTTAGGCACGCACTGACAATTATGTGGAGTCTTTAGCCATGACCCAAATCGCTATTCAAATTGATCCTGAAATTCAAGGTGGAACCCCGGTGTTTTTTGGTACGCGTGTTCCCGTAAAAACGCTATTTGATTATCTGGAGGCAGGAGATTCGCTCAGCACGTTTTGTGACGATTTCCCATCAGTTCCCCAGTCACTTTGTATTACTGCTCTTGAGCAAGCCCGTGAAGCAATAGCCCCCGATGCGCATCCTGCTCGATGAATCGCTGCCGCGCCGCTTGGCTCGGGCGCTGGGTGAGCACACGGTTTCCACAGTGGTGGAAGCTGGTTGGTCAGGCGTACAAAACGGGAAGCTTCTGGCCTTGGCTGCAGGGCAATACGATGTTTTTATTACTGCGGACCGGAACCTGCAATATCAACAAAATCTGACAGCACTTCCGTTAGCGGTTGTCGTACAAGTAGCACATGACAACAGATTGCCTACGCTACTTACACTCGTGCCAGAATTGCTCGCTTGCCTTGCAAAGCTGCCACCCAAGTCTTTAATTAGGGTCGGGTAAGTTAATACTTCAACTGGCTACTCTTCCCGAAAGTGGGGAGTAGCTCAAAGCTTTACCCCACCCATTAGCCAGCCTTCATTCCCCCAACACATCCGCACCCTTAGGTGGCGTAATGGTTCAGCGCTGTGCTAGCGCTACAATTGAATTTCGTTGCGTTAGAATCGCCTCATCCGACCCATATAAACCTACGGGTAATAGTCCAGATCGAGACATGAATCGAAATCCTGGAGTTGCTTCAAATCAAGGGCAATTCGGGTCAAAGCCGAACGAGCCAATTCAGATAAAACATGAAATAAATATGCAGCAATCAGAAGATATTTATGCTGAGCTAAAGAAGTTGAAGGAGCTTCTTGATGAAAAAATTATTACTTAAGAAGAGTTTGAAATGAAAAAAGAACAAATATTGGCAAAGTAAAAAACCTAACAAGGCGTTGCAGCATCGTTCTGCTTCGCTCCACTGGACAGTTCGTAAGTCGCGCATTTAGCGAATCGCTGCGCGAAGTTTTTCGCACATGCGCAACTTACAAACTGCCGCTGAACTTCACGTTATAGAAATCTATAGGTGTTCTAATGCTGCGGCAGGTTGTCCTAATACCTGGCAATCCAGCATTAAAATGTGGTCTGTGGCACGCTTGGCTATGTCGCACTCTGCCGCGCGCGGCGCACTGCAATAAAGCTTTTAATGTACACCACCAGGGCGAACAGACTGGCGGCCATCATCACCCCCACCCGAAACACAGCAAGCATATCCTCGCGGCCGATGGAGCCTACCAGGGGCATGATTAGCGCTATCGAAATCAGTAGGGTCAACCCGGCAACAACGTAAGCAACAACTTTATTGTCCTTTCTAAAAGGTGGAACCAACAATGCGAGAATGACGCCAAAAAACACGGGTATCAATATGGTCATAGAGCGCGACTCTGCGGCCACATTCAGATACGCCCAAAGACCGAATACCACCAAAACGGCGGCGTTAATAATGGTTGCTAGATATGGCTTCATTTCTTTCTCTCAGTTTCTCAGTGAATAAGCTGTGTCGGAATAGATTACAACCATGCCCGCGAGACGCTATCGATCTTACGGGCACAACTCATAGGTCGAGCCAATGTAGGCTTTAACTGTTTACCGTAAAACGTAGAAGGGCTGCGAACAATCGTTATCGAACACTAGATTAGTGTACCCCAATAGCATCTGTCTGGCGTCAACTAACTTGGTCGACCGGCCATCCTAATTGTCGCCGAACAAGCATCACCAACCTATTATTATTCGAGAACTGAAATAATGAAAATTGTAGCCTCAAAGGCTACAGCGTGGGAACCTCGGGTATTTACATATTATGGCGATGGCAGCTGGAATAAGAAAGCACGCCGAGAACTGGGTTTTAATTTTGTATTGGTTTGCGTTGGCAACCTACTGACACATGCACCAAATATTGTAAACTTCGAACCCATCAATAGAGTTTTATCGTGCATTGGGTTATAACAATCAAATCAACGCCGACCTCCGTAAAATGCCTTCTTTTTTGCAGAGCAAAAAAAACAGCCAGTTCACTACGGCGAGTTATTTTGGCGTTAAATTTCGCAAATGGTTTTTTAGTGGTGTCGGTGATTTCTGTGCAGAGAATAAGCATCCAGCAATTAGCATCACGCGTAATTCACAGACTTTCCCATTCGTTCCGGTGCCTTCAATTGAGTTCGCGCAAGACATCAAAAAATTCACATTCTTCGTGGTGTGCCACTAAGCCAAATTCGAGTATCGTAAATCTCCGCTATCTTATGGGTGCCATCGTTGGGTTCGGCTTCGCTGGCGCTACGCAACGTGCTTTGTTTCAATTGCAAACCGGCGCAACTTAACCAGTTTATCAAACATCGTTACGGCCACAAAAATACGTGGACTCCACTGGACGCGCTAAAAGCAGCGCGCCGTTTATAAAAGCGTTATGCATATCTCGTAGAGAGAACAGGATGTTAGAACTTGCCATACCAATCAAAGAAACCATTGAAAAGTCGATTTTTGAGGAACTTGTCACGTGGTTTTCTGAACTTCCTGACAATGCAGAGTGGTATGTAATTTCTGACTATTGCTTTGAGGACAGAGAAAAGAAGAATGATGTGGCCTCCTTTTCCGTGCTTCTAAATCATGACAAGCTTAAAAATATCAAGGAGTACATCAACTCATTTACGCCAAAAGATATCAAATCAACCAGAACCGTTTCTCCCGCATTCCTTCAGTACGTAAACTCCCCGGTCATTTTTACTTTTACTTTTGTGCTTGATAGAAGCTCTAAGCTCCTCCGAGACTATGCAGAAAAAGACAATATGCAGAGCTTTCTGCCAGAGTTCCATAATTTTGTAAAAATTATTGAGTCGAATTCATCATTTGAAAAGGGCTTTGTTGAATCTGTCCTTAGAAGAGCAAAACAGTTTCACGAGAGCTTCAAAACTAAGAACTTCAATGCTCGCCTGTCCAGGCAGATATACCTTGTCGCTACATTTGCAAGTTTAATATTTCTCTATCTCAATAAAGTTAAAAAGCCATCACATATAGCATGGGTATCTGATAGGGATGCGCTGGTTGATAAGTACGATGGTTTTGTTTATGACCTCGCATACTTTATGTTTTTAGCGGAATATTCACAAGATACGTCAGTAAGAGAGGGTGCAAAACCGCTTAGAATTGATAAGCCTCACTTCATTTTTCCATTACCTGCAAAAAGCGGATCCAATGAGTACGATGAACTAATCAGAATTCCTGACTACCTCGCAGGCACTCTTGCAGATCTCGATATTGATGCAAACGAGTTTACGAAGGACAAATACTATACTGTGCTTAAAAGCTCTTTAGTAAACTCTAAAAATCATGCAATTATTCACCTACGTGGGAGCGGTCCGGATATTTGGTCTAGGCGTTTGGTCTATCAGCTGTAAAGAACAGTGCGGTTGTCGAGAATAGAATTACGATGCATAACAAGGCGCTTTTGTCGGACAATTTTTCCACCGCTTTGCGGTTCCAAAATCGCCGCAAAGCTTAGGCGTTAAGTGAATATGAACTACGACCTTCCGAGCGAGAAAGATAATAAGAGCCTGAGAATCTATGGCCTCGCACTATTTATTCCACAGCTCCTCATCTACATACCAGCAATGATTTATTCTGGCGCAACCGAAGAAATGGTGACACGGCTCTATATCGAGGCTTACACGCATTTTATTGTTGCGGCTTACATGGTGGTATATTTTATTTTTGTAGGTATCAAGTTTGTTCCATACAATATTACGGCTTACAAATCTGAGAGGTGGCCACCACCAAATAGCAGAGTTATGTATAAATACCTTGTCCGCACCGGTAATCGGGCTAAGGTCTACGCGGTTTTTTGCTGCTTGGCACTAGTCTTATTTTTGTTAGTATTAGCTGTGCCGCCGATCCAAAAGGGACGGCATTTACTTTTTGGTGCAAACGAAATTCAGAGGCTTGGGCGTGGTATCTAGTGCATCACTTAACAATCGCAAGCACGGTCGCCAGCAAGCTGGCTGGACTCGTCGCTGCGCTCCTCGCCCGTGTCGCGGGCGTTAAGCTACTGAAAAATGAGCAGCATTGAATCAATAACATTTTTTGGAATAATGGTTGTACTTGCCGCAATGCCAAGTGCAAGTGTAGCTCTCGTCGTTACCCGTTCTGCCACATTGGGCATTGCAAATGGTCTTGCCGTATCCGTTGGTATTGTTCTGGGTGATTTGGTTTTTATAACCCTCGCCATATTTGGTCTATCCTTAGTGGCTGAAGCATTGGGTAGCATGTTTATGGTTATAAAGGTTATTGGTGGTTTATATCTTCTATGGCTTGGTTTCTCATTATTAAACGCAACGAACCCAACAAAAAACACAGTGACCAAAACAAGCAATAAAAGCAGTTTACTTACAAGTTTCTTGGCTGGCTTTTTGCTAACTCTCGGAGATATTAAAGCCATTATTTTCTACGCCAGCTTGCTTCCAATTTACATTGATTTGTCGGCTGCCAAAATGTCAGAAACATTTTCTATTATTTTTATAACAATAGTCAGTGTCGGAGGCGTTAAAGTTCTCTACGCTGTATTTGCAAATAAAGTGGCCTCCTATGCCCAAAACATGAAAATGGAAAACACCGCAAGAAAAGCCGCTGGCGGTCTTATGGTTGTTGCAGGAAGTTACTTAATTGTCAAAGCCTAACAAAGCAAATCAACATGGATCGTTAAAAGTATTGCGCCAAAACCGCGCAACACTTTTAACACCCAGTTATTTGCGACGTTAAATTGCTTAAATAGTTTTTTTAGTTTGTGTCAGGCAGCAGAAAATCTTATGCGCAAAATGAGCATCCAATATTTAGCATTGCGCGTAATTGCTATCGGACAAGGCTTTCTTGGCAGGAGTCGTTAATATCTCAAGGTTCGGACTAAGACTAACAAACGCCCTTCTTTTTTGGACTTGAACAAAACACAGCGGCGTTGATAACTTTTAACAAAGAGCCTGAATGCATTCCTTTCTACCACTCGATCTTGTCAGCTTTCTAGACACCCAGAGAACTTTCAACACTGACCACGAAAAATTGGAATGTGGCTTGGTGGAGTTTTTTTCAGTAGAAGAGCTCCGTATCGGTTATGTCTATGTCGCCCCTCAAGGAGTGAAAGACCCTAACTGCAACAACGAAGGCGTTTACAAAGTAACTGCTATCTCGCTAGTCAAAACATGCGAGCGTTATAGCCCACACAATTTGATCGTGTATTTACCATTTGAGAATGCATTTGCAATGCACGATTGCGATCACGCGAAGATTACTGTTTTCAAGGATGTGTCTTGGTCAGATATTACTAAAACACCCGAACGCTATTTAAACTCACTTTGGGAAGAGACGCCCAGAGTTCCAGTTCTTACCGACTTTGCCCCATGGGATCGTTATGAGTTTTGGGAAAACCATGTGTCGTAATGTAGTACATACTCGAATTCAGCCTTTTGCGTTTCGTCCTGTAGAGAAGCTTTTCCAGGAAGAGTCTTTACCGAAGCATTGAAAGCGGAAGGAGATGACATCGACATCTCAACATTAGTCTGGAGAAATCGTTTAGACGCTGCACCCTCTACCTCTCATTCCCCCAACACATCCGCACCCTTAGGTGGCGTGAAGTGAAACAGACTGCTGGCGAGTGCCGGGTTACGCTCAAACTGGCTAAACGTAATTAAGGTGGTTTGACCAAAGCTGTCGCGCAACTCCATGGCTTTGAGTAGGCCACCACTAAAGCCGATGCGTAGAAATTCGAAGCTGGTGTCGTCTGTTTTAGGTTTCGCATCTACCCACTCTATGCCTTCCGACTCGCCACCTTCTTTGAGCGTAAAGTTTTTCTCTAGCTCGTTATTACCTGCCAGCAATGCAGCTGGGCTGGAGCCCAGCGCTGCGGCAATTTTTTTGGTGCTGACTTGATTAAGATCGCGGTCGTAAATCCATAACTTTTCGCCATCACCCACAATGAGTTGATAATACGGTTTTTCGTAAAGCCAGCGAAATTTTCCTGGGCGCGAGAACATCATCGTGCCTGCTGCGGCTTGTGGTTTGCGGCCACTTTTTGCCACCACGGTTTGTGTGAAAGTCGCTTTGCCGCTGTGGGTGTTTTCGAGGAAGGCTTTCAGTTTGTCGAGACCTGCTGCCGAGCAGAGATTAGGCAGCAGAAGGGATGCAACTAATAAGGTGGTTTTTAACCCGTACCCGTCTTTTTTATTCATTCACTTAGACCTATCAGGTTTGTATTATTGGTTTTCACGGGATGGCGCTAAGACTTCGCGATTGCCGTTGGAGCCCATCGACGAAACCAAGCCAGAGCGCTCCATTTGCTCGATGAGGCGCGCTGCGCGGTTGTAGCCTATGCGTAGGTGCCTTTGCACCAAAGAAATTGAAGGGCGGCGTGTTTTAAGCACAAGCTCTACTGCTTGGTCGTAGAGTTGGTCGGTTTCACCATCGCTACTGCCCTGACTTCCCCCCGTATTTCCCGCGCTCTCTTCCGCATCGTCAGTGGCATCGAGGATACCTTCGGCATAATTCGGTGGGCCACTTTGTTTGAGGTAGGCGACGACTTTATGCACTTCTTCATCCGCCACAAAAGCGCCGTGTACGCGAATCGGCAAGCCGGTTCCCGGCGCTAGGTAGAGCATGTCACCTTGGCCCAGCAGGGCTTCGGCGCCCATTTGATCGAGTATGGTTCGAGAATCAATTTTGCTGGAGACTTGGAAGGAGATTCGGGTTGGGATGTTTGCTTTGATCAAGCCCGTAATCACATCGACCGACGGCCGTTGTGTGGCGAGTATAAGGTGGATGCCCGAAGCACGCGCCTTCTGAGCCAGACGTGCGATGAGCACTTCAATTTTCTTGCCGACGACCATCATCAAATCGGCCAGCTCGTCGATGATAACGACGACAAAAGGCAGTGCGGTAAGTGGCTCAGGATTTTCGGGCGTGAGTGAAAACGGATTGGGGATGTTTGTGCCAGCCTTAGCCGCGTCCTTCACTTTACTGTTGTAACCCGCCAAGTTGCGTACGCCGAGTGCGGACATCAAGCGATACCGGCGATCCATCTCAACAACACACCACTGCAAGGCGTTGGCGGCGTGTTTCATGTCTGTCACTACGGGTGCTAACAGGTGAGGAATGCCTTCATAAACTGAAAGCTCGAGCATTTTTGGATCAATCAAAATGAGGCGGACATCGCTCGGTTCAGATTTATAAACCAGCGACAAAATCATGGCATTAATACCGACTGATTTACCTGAGCCCGTTGTTCCCGCCACCAGCAGATGTGGCATCTTGGCTAGATCAACCACAATGGGTAAGCCCCCGATATCTTTGCCTAAAGCAGTTGCCAACGGCGATGACATATCGTGATAGGCCTTGGAGCCTAATATCTCGGAGAGGCGCACCGTTTGGCGTTTTGGGTTGGGTAACTCCAAGCCCATGCAGGATTTGCCTGGGATGGTTTCTACCACCCGCACACTCACGACTGACAAAGCACGGGCCACGTCTTTAATGAGGTTGACGATCTGCGCCCCTTTCACGCCAATCGCAGGTTCAATTTCATAACGCGTGACGACTGGCCCGGGATAAGCCGCCAGCACTTTGACTTGCACGCCAAAATCGGCGAGCTTTCTTTCAATCAGGCGCGAGGTAAATTCCAATGTTTCATCGGAGGGAATTTCGATATCTTCGGAGGGCTCTTCCAGCAAATGCAGCGGGGGCAATGCGCCACCGGGTATGTTGTGAAACAGCGGCGCTTGACGCTCTTTTTCTCGTCGACTGGATTTAGGCACCACGATTTCAGCAGGCTCAATGCGGATGGGCTCCACATGCGTTTCTTCAAAGCGTTTGCGTTCAACTTCCACAACCGCTTCACGACGCTCTGCGACTACTCGGCCAATGCGACGGTCTTGCCAATGTTGGTAAATGCCCGTCGCGCCAAAGCAAATGCGCTCGATAAACGCACCCGCGCCTTCTGCAAACTTCAGCAGCGACACCCCCGTGAATAGAGACATGCCTGCTGCAAACATCACCAAGAGCAACAAGGTGCCGCCGGTGTAGCCCAAAAATTGCGCAAACAAACGACTCACTTCATGGCCCAGCATGCCCCCCGGGTCAATAGGTAAAGGGTTTTTTAGGCTATAAAACCGCAAAGCCTCAATACCGCTGGATGCCGATAGCAGCAATGCAAAGCCAGTGAGCGCAATAAAGAAGGGGCGGCGATCCGCGCTGAAAAAACCATCTAGACGGCGATAGCCCCAAACAACAGTGAAGAGCAAAAACACCACCCACCACCAAGCAGAGATACCGAAAATAAACAGCAGAAGATCAGAAAGCCACGCGCCTATGCGGCCACCCGGATTAGCGATGTGTTCCACCAGCGCAGCATGTGACCAGCCGGGATCGGCCTTGCTATAACCGAAAAGGATTAGACCCGTGTAGAGGGCTAGGGCTGCGAGGACCAGCCAGCGCGCCTCTTGGAGCAGCCCGGCAATTTTTTCGGGGAGGGGTTGGGTGATGGATTTGCTTAATACGTTTTTCTGCACGCTGTTTAACGCCTCTCTACGCTTCTATTCGGCCTGAATTAACAACGCTAGCCTACGCATCGTTAATCGACTCAAAGAAATTAAACGAAATTGATTTTTTCACGTAGTACGATGCGGCCGTTACCCTCTTCAATCAAACCTTGCAGCGTCAGGTCTTTCATCACGCGGCTGACCATTTCACGCGAAGCGCCTATCATTTTGGCAATGTCCTGCTTAGAAATTTTACGTTTAACGACTTGCACACCGTCTTCGTCTTCAGCCATTTCCAGCAACAAGCGCGCAACACGGCCATACACATCCATTAAGGCCAAGCTTTCGATTTGACGATCCGCCGTGCGCAACCGCTTAACCAGATTTCGCATGATGTAGAGCGACACATCAAAGTTATCCGCTAGGCAGCGTTTGAAATCAGCTTTAGAAATCACCACCAGTTCGCACGGCATGACAGTGACAACGGTGGCAGAACGCGGGTTGTCATCCAGCACGCCCATTTCGCCAAAAAATTCGCCCGCACCTAAGTTAGACAGAATGACTTCGCGCCCTTCCTCGTCGGACACGAGCACTTTGAGATTGCCTTGCAAAATGAGGTAGACGAAATCAGTACGATCCCCCGCATGCAATACAGCCGTGCCTCGAGGCACTTTGCGGTACACAGCAGCACGTGCGATAGGAACAAGACGCTCAATAGTGAGCGAATCAAAAATCGGCAAGGTGCGTAACGCGTCGACGGTGACAGTGGTTACAGACGACATGCGTGTTACCTCCGAATTTAAACGACAAAAAAGCTAAAAAATGAGTCTATACAAAATAATGTTGGTGATTATACGGGATTCGACCAAATCGCTTGAAGTCTCGATCCAACACCTCTAGTATAATTTCAGCTTCTGAACCAAGCTCAACCACTAAGCTCAATATCTCCAAGCACAATATCCAGTTTACCCACACTCCCCCTATTTGAGACGAATAAAGACTGAAAACGCCATGAACGCCACCACCACTAAACACGCCCACCTTCTTATTCTTGGCTCTGGCCCTGCAGGTTACACCGCTGCCGTCTATGCTGCCCGCGCTAACCTCAATCCGGTGTTGATCACTGGTATGGCCCAAGGCGGCCAGTTGACCACCACCACCGACGTGGATAACTGGCCAGCTGACGCAGACGGCGTGCAAGGACCAGCGCTCATGGAGCGCTTTCAAAAACACGCGGAACGTTTCAATACCGAGATGATTTTTGACCACATCCATACGGCAAAACTCACCGAGAAACCTTTCACCCTCATAGGCGATTCTGGCACTTACACCTGCGACGCACTCATTATCGCGACGGGCGCTACCGCTAAATACCTAGGCCTGCCCTCGGAAGAAGCCTTTGCGGGCCGTGGTGTCTCTGCTTGCGCGACTTGTGATGGTTTTTTCTACAAAGGCCAGGAAGTTGCCGTGATTGGAGGCGGCAATACGGCGGTAGAAGAGGCGCTGTATCTCGCCAATATTGCCAAGAAAGTCACCTTGGTACATCGCCGCGAGAAATTTAAAGCCGAGAAAATCATGATCGACAAGTTGATGGAGAAAACCAAAAGCGGTCACATAGTTTTAGAACTCGATAGCACGCTCGATGAAGTACTCGGCGACAAGGGCGGTGTGACTGGTATGCGCGTTAAAAACGTCAAGACCGGCGCCAGCAAAGATATTGGTCTGCAAGGCGTATTTATCGCCATCGGCCACAAACCGAATACTGATATTTTTGAAGGCCAGCTAGAGATGGACAACGGCTACCTTGTAACCGAATGCGGACGGGGCGGAAATGCCACACAAACCAGTATTCCCGGCGTGTTTGCCGCTGGAGACGTGCAAGACCAAATCTACAAGCAAGCGGTAACGAGTGCAGCAACCGGCTGTATGGCTGCGCTAGATGCTGAGAAGTATTTAGATAACCTTAGTTAATCACTGAGCACATGAAAAAGCGCACGACACTCGGCTTAACCGACGAGGAGCGTGCGCTGTTTCGTGCAGCCGCTGCCGACGTAAAGCCACTGCCTAAAACGGACAAAGTCCAGCTAGAAACGCCGCCCCCACCCGCCATAACACGGCCATCTTTTAGCGCTGTGTCCGCCCTAGATTCATCCTCAGCTTACTCACTCGGCCTGCAAGATCGTGCACCAGACGACGAGCACGAAACCAGCTTCGCCCGCCCCGGCCTACAACGCAACACGCTACGAGATTTAAGGCGAGGCAAATGGCCAGTTCAAGATCAACTTGATCTACACGGCGCTACCCGTGAAGAAGCGAGGACGTGGCTCGTTGCCTTCCTCACTGAAGCGCAACAAAACAAATTCCGCTCTGTTCGCATCATCCACGGCAAAGGCCACAGCTCGCCAGGCAACGAACCTGTATTAAAAGGCTTGGTAAAAGGTTGGTTAACGCAGCACCCTGCTGTGCTGGCCTACTGCCAAGCACAAATCGCTGACGGAGGATCGGGTGCAGTTGTCGTGTTGCTAAAGACGGGTGGCGCAATCAAGTAGAAAATTTGCACGGACTATGAATCAGATCATCAGGTCGCATACGCTTGCGCTGCTCCCTTTTTTTCGGTGTGTCTGCTGCAAGAATATAAAGCCGTAGCTCATCGACAAGACTCAATCTTTCTTCGCAAGACAGCTCCGCATAACGACGCAAGTCTTGATCCGAAACATAATAGAAAGAGTTTTCGCTGGCGTCCTCTTCGCGCATAGTCTTGCGCCATTCGTGTATGCCAGTAACGCATGAGGCCGTCGTACTTAAACCGCAGCCTCATCTGTCTCGCCGGTACGGATACGCACAATCTGCTCAACGGGCATCACAAAAATTTTGCCGTCGCCAATTTTTCCGGTACGTGCTGCTTTGATGATGGCTTCAATCGCCGGTTCAACGGTATTGTCCGTTACGACGACTTCGATTTTTATTTTGGGCAGAAAATCGACGACATATTCAGCGCCGCGATATAACTCTGTGTGACCTTTTTGCCGACCGAAACCTTTGACTTCCGTGACAGTCAGGCCGGTTACACCTACTTCCGATAAAGCTTCACGCACTTCGTCGAGTTTAAATGGCTTGATAATCGCTTCAATTTTTTTCATTTTTATTCCCTTGTAATGTATCGCACTTGTTGTTTTTTACCATTCATCTTTATAGAGCGATGTTATCGGATAACGCCAGTCCTTGCCAAAGCCACGCCGTGTGATGCGGATTCCAACGGGTGATTGACGTCGCTTATATTCGCTTCTCTTCAACATATTGACCGTACGCGCTACATCGGCCTGTGCGTAACCCATAGCGACAATGTCGCGAGGGCTCATGTCGTGCTCCATATAGGCTTCGATAATGGTATCGAGCACTTCGTAAGGCGGAAGCGTGTCTTGATCTGTTTGGTCAGGCTTTAATTCGGCTGATGGTGCGCGAGTAATAATGCGCTCTGGAATTACGGCTGAAAGAGTATTGCGATAGCGCGCCAAACGATAAACCATCGTCTTGAATACGTCTTTAATGACCGCAAAACCGCCCGCCATATCCCCATACAAGGTGGCGTACCCCACCGCCATTTCGCTCTTGTTCCCCGTGGTCAGTACGATCCCCCCCGTCTTGTTCGACAAGGCCATGAGAATCATGCCGCGTATGCGGGCTTGTAAGTTTTCTTCGGTGGTATCAGCCGGCAAACCTTTGAACTGGTCAGCCAGCAAAGTACCAAAAGTAGCCATCGCTGGCTCGATCGCTATCTCGTCGTATCGCACACCGAGATTTTTGGCAATAGCACGCGAATCGTCTAGGCTGATTTGCGCTGTGTAGGGTGAAGGCATCATGACGGCGTGCACTTTGTCTGCACCCAACGCATCCACTGCTATCGCTAGAGTGAGCGCAGAATCAATACCGCCCGACAAACCAATAATGGCGCTAGGAAAGCCATTTTTACCTAGGTAATCGCGAACACCCAAGGTTAAAGCATCGTAAACTTCGGCTTCGACTTTTCGTTCAGCTTTTAGCTCGCCACATTGAATGTCGCCATCGGCATAGTCGACAAATGCCAACGCTTCTACAAACTGAGGGAGTTGATGCGTTATCTTGCCTTGTCGATTCAATGCAAAGGATGCGCCGTCAAAAACCAGTTCATCTTGACCGCCTATAAGGTTGACGTAGATAGCTGGAATACCGATGGTTTCTATACGTTCGCGCAACACTTCGTAGCGCCGATTTTGCTTGTTGATATGGTAAGGAGAGGCATTGAGCGTTAGCAACAATTCCGCACCCGCTGCGTGAGCCTGCTCAGCGGCCCCTTCTTCCCACACATCCGCGCAGATATTGATGCCACAAGCAACCCCATTCACCTCAATCACACAAGGCGCAAACCCTGCTGTGAAGTAACGCTGTTCATCGAACACTTCGTAGTTGGGCAAACGATGTTTGTAATACGTGGCAACTACTGCGCCATCTTTTAAATACGACGCTGCGTTGTAGTAAGCGCCTTCAGCATCAATAGGATGACCAACCACCACGCCTAAACCAGGGTACCCCTTGAGACTCACTGCTAATGCTTGCAACTCGCGCTCACAAGCGCGATAAAAATCTGGCCGTAACAGCAAATCTTCTGGGGGATAACCACACAGCGATAGCTCTGGCGTGAGCATCAGCGCAGCACCCGCAGTGCTGGCCTGTGCTGCGTAGGTAGCAATTTTATTTGCATTGCCAGCCAAATCGCCAACAATGCAATTGATTTGCGCTACGGCTATTTTTAAGTGCGATGTCATTTGCTAAAAGGGCTCAAGATAGGGTTGCGAACAGCAATTTAGAACATGGGTTTTTTAGACGCGCCCTGATACCGAGCAACGCCATCCATAATTTCTTTTCTAGCTTCTTCTAATCCAACCCAGCCTTTCACTTTGACCCATTTCCCTTTTTCCAGGTCTTTGTAATGTTCAAAAAAGTGGCTGATTTGAGCTAACACTAGATCGGGCATATCGCTGTGCGATTGAATCCGGCTATACAAACTGCACAGCTTGTCGACAGGAACAGCCAGCAACTTAGCGTCACCACCCGCCTCATCTTCCATTTGCAGCATGCCAATGGGGCGGCAACGCACAACAACGCCGGTAATAAGCGGTACGGGGCTTAACACCAGCACGTCCACTGGATCGCCATCGTCAGAAATAGTGTGGGGGATGTAACCATAATTGCAGGGATAGTGCATGGCGGTGGACATAAAACGATCCACAAACATCGCGCCCGTTTCTTTGTCGACCTCATATTTCACAGGGTCGGCGTTCATAGGGATTTCAATAATGACGTGAAAATCGTTGGGTAGATCACGGCCTGAGCTGACGCGGTCAAGATTCATCTTTTAGTCCTATATTTCGATTGAGCAAATCGTTAATTATACCTTCTGACCAACGCCCTCATTAGCATTTTAGGTTTGTTAGAAACACCTTACAGAACCAAGCTTTGCAATTGACTTAGCCGCCAACCCAACAAGTCGGATAAATTTCACTGCACGCAAACTTGCAAATGCTAATCAATATCATTTACAATCGCATTACGGTATTTTACGTGTCTCTCATTTCATCAAACCCCTTAATAAGGAAATTTTCATGCGATTAAACCAAATCTGTGCAGGCCTTGCGCTACTCGTTTTAGGCAGCGCCGCCCATGCAGACGAAAACCTTTTCGGTTATATAAAAGGTTCCGAAACCTTACCCAAAGGTGCGTTTGAGATTTATCAATTTGCCACTTACCGTAGTGACAAAGGCACTGGAAACTACCGTGCAATAGACTTTAAAACTGAAGCAGAATATGGTTTCACCAACCGATTTACTGGTTCCCTTGGCCTAAAAGCGCTATCACTCAACACGAGCGATATCTGGATCAATGGTTATTTGCCTGGAGACAAAAAATTTGGCCTCAAAGCATCGGGTATTGAAGGCGCTTTGAAATACAACTTTCTGAGCGCTGCTAAGGACGACATCGGCCTATCGATGACGGCCGAGCTAAACTATGATTGGGTCGATACACACTCTGGTCAAGACAAAAAGAAAGTCGAATTTGAACTTGGTCTGCAATTACAAAAACTCTTCGCCGAAGGCCAAGTAAACTGGGTGAACAACGTTGGTCTAGAGACAACTTATGCCAGACGCGAGCCCATTGAAAATCTGCCCGCTGGTTTTGAATGGTCTACCGACCCAGAAATGGAAATTGGCCTGAAGCTGGGTACCGGCGTGATGTATCGCTTTGCCCCTAACTGGTCGGTCGGTGCTGAAGCGCTGTTTCAAACCGAATTTGAAACAGAAGTGGGTCAAGAACGTTGGACCCTATTTGCTGGCCCAACACTGCATTACGGTGACAAGAACTGGTGGGCTACCGTGACATGGATGCCACAAATCAGAGGCGGCGGTGAACAATATGATGGACAAACAGATTCTAAGTACCACCTGATCGAGAAGACGAAAACTGAAACACGTCTCAAGGTCGGCTTTAATTTCTAAACGGAGTAATTAAATTGACTATGCGTCATTGGAACGCTTTTTTGATACCGGCAGTAGTCATCTCCACCTCTGCCTACGCAACTGAGTATTTGTCGGTGGCGCAGGCTCAGGCGCAATTATTTCCGGGTGTTAAGAGCTTTATCTCCCAACCTTTAAAGTTCAACGAAGAGCAACGAGACAGGATTAAGGCTGCCGCAGGTGTCCGACAGCGTTGGGAAGAACAGAAAGTTTGGCGTGCCGAACAGGGCGGAGTATTAAAAGGCTGGTTCATCGTGGATGAGGTGATTGGTAAGCACGAATTTATCACTTATGCCACGGCGATCTCGCCCGATGGCCATGTGTTAGGCGTCGAAATCCTTGTCTACCTTGAAACTCACGGCGGACAAATTCAAGAAGCTAGTTGGCGCAAGCATTTGGTCGGCAAGACGCTTGCCGACCCGTTCAAGCTCGATGAGGATGTCCCTAACATCAGCGGCGCTACTTTGTCTTGCCGCAACGTGCTGGATGGAGTGAAGCGCATGCTGGTTTTGCACAAATTTTTTCTGGCAAAAACGTAAGCATGAATGAGCTTCGTCGCATGCGTCCTTTGCTTGGCACCTTTGTTGAGGTGGGTGCGCGTGCACCTGCCGTAACAACGGCGATTGATGCAGCCTTTGCTAGCATTGAGCGCGCGCAAGCGAGATGGAGTTTTCATGACATTGAAAGCGAACTTTCTCGCTTAAACAATGCACCTAATACTTGTGTTGTGTTGCATCTTCAAACACTACGCCTGCTGCGCATTTCTAAATTACTGATGCAGCGTAGCGAAGGGGCATTCGATTTCACGGTGGGTGGACAGCTCGTACTGAAGGGTGTGCTACCCGATCACGGTGGCCCGAGTCCATTGCCAAGGGGTATTGCAGACGACATCGAGTTTGGTTGGGAGTTCGACGAGGAATTTGGCAAGGGTTTGGTCAAGGGTTGGGCCCGATTGCGCCGTCCCATACGTATCACGCTAGATGGCATTGCTAAAGGATTCGCAATAGATTGCGCCATTCACGCATTGCGTTGTAATGGCGCTGTAGCAGGATGGATTAATGCAGGCGGCGACCTGCGGGTGTTTGGAGATCTTGCACTCCCCGTACAACGACGCGAACTCGACGGTCGCCTCACTTCTCTCGGTTCGTTACGCAAAGCGGCAATGGCCAGCTCTCGCGTTGCGCCCACCAACACAACAAGCACAAACACAAACACAAGCGAAGTCGATGAAGAAAATGCCTCTTTTCCTTCATGTATCGTCGCCCCAGCAGGGCAACAGCCAGAGACGGGAATATGGACGGTAATGGCTCGCAGCGCGTGGCGAGCAGACGCACTCACTAAAGTGGCGGCTACGGTGTCGGCCTCGCAACGCCATGCTGTAATTGCTCAACTTGGCGGCTGTCTAATCGACGCGCCGTTAACGTTAAGGATGGCTGCATGAAGGGTTATCCAAGCTGGTTCTTGCCCGTGCTAGTAGGCGCCATGCTGCTGATATTCATTAGTGGCGGCCTTCTCGCGCCAACTACATTGATGTTGAAAGCGGAACTTGTGCTGCCTTGGCGTTTGCCTAATTCGGCGCGGGTAATCACAGCTGCGTTACACGCAGCAGGTGCTTTTACATTGATGTTATTGATCGGCGCGCTTTGGAGTATTCATATGCGTTCTGGTTGGCGTCGCAACCGCCAACGCGGTAGCGGCGTGGTGTTAGGCGCCATGCTCATGGTCCTTACTATTAGTGCAGTAGCGGTGTACTACCTCGGCGACGAGTTAGCAGGGGCAGTAGCCGCCTTTATTCACTTAGGTGTCGGGCTAGCGCTGGTAGTACCGTTCATTTGGCATTGGGTACACGGACATAAAGCCAGTCTTCACGCCAAAAGTCACCTACAAGCTCCAACGTCCTACCGTCCTCACCATCATCCTGCCCAAGCAGAAATACACTAATTTTTATTTAAGAGTCGCGCTCGTATTTGTGAACCTGGGCGGTTTCAAGTTCCAAGTGCAACAAAGTTAAGTTTATCAGCCCAGTAAGTCTTGAAGTCAAAAGCGTCTTCAGGAAGGAACAGTTCAGCAGGGCATTTCCACGCTAGCGTTTTTCTGGGACGCGT
>Ga0209181_10002485_pt1 | contig 30086 bp, 36 predicted proteins | sample MAT05_FD_187208 | JGI IMG/M metagenome (GOLD analysis project Ga0209181, IMG submission 187208) | Freshwater microbial communities from Lake Fryxell liftoff mats and glacier meltwater in Antarctica - MAT-05 (SPAdes) (version 2) | ecosystem: Environmental > Aquatic > Freshwater > Ice > Liftoff... | reverse complement strand
GCGCCTGAGCTTCGCAGGAAGCTTTCCCTGCATCGCTTCCTGCCCCTGAACTGAGTTCAGGCATGCCCTGGTTGTAGCCCTCCCTAAAGGGCTAGTCGCCCCCGCTGACGAACCCCTGCACAGAAAAGAAAAAAGCCACCGGACATGAAGTCGCAGTGGCTTGTGGGGTTGGTCGTTCAGTGCAGCTGCTTCGAGGCTGCTTCAAGCTCCACGTAGAACGCGTGGTATCGGGCGACTCGCTCGATGTCCTTGGGTCTCAAGCCTTTCAGGCGCCTGATGTCGCTGTTGTGCCTCAGGTCCTTCAGCTTCACCCTGATGGAATCGGGGTTCGACTTCACCTTCGCCTTGTACTCCTCGTAGGACTCTCCCGGCACCTTGCTCATGCACTTGATGCCGTCGATGATCCTTCGCGTGAATCCGAGTTCGACCAGGCTGGCTTCCGTGACGCTCGTGTCTTCCAGCAAGTCGTGTCCGAGACCTATGCACTGCAGTTCTTCGTCGTCTCCATCGAGCCAGAGCATCACCTGCATGCAGTGAAGCACGTACGGTCGTCCACCTTTGTCGAAAACACCTTCAAAGGCCTGAACAACCAGCGTCAGCATCTTGCTGAGCATGATCCCCTTCTCGATGGTGCTCATGCCTTGACTCCCCGCGCTTCGAGCAGCAGATCGATGGCAGCCTTCAGATCTCCGCTGACCCCGACTTGCGCTCCGTTCATCAGCATCGAGATGAACTTTCCACTGCTGCCCATCACCTCACCCATGCGAAGCGGATGGGTTGCCCCGATGCTGCTGCGCAAGAGGTACCGGCACGATGCGACCTGCTCCATGAACACGCCAGGCTGCACTTCCTGCCCAACGAACACGCCACCGATTTCAAGGCCTGAAGCGCTCTTGGTCACGACTGGCAGGCCACCGTGCTTGTCTGCAATTTCTTCGATCGTCTTCATTTCAATCTCCTGTTGGGGCGCCTTCCGGGATGGAAGGACGCTTCCCGTTGAACAACTTCTCTAGTTCAGCGAACCCTTCATGGCACCGATGAAAGCACCCATGACGTCTTCCGTCTTATCGTGCCACTCGTCGTTGACCCAGTACGACAGCTCCAGCCCATCGATGCAGACCCGCACGTACGAAGCCGGTTCCGGGAATGCAGCCGTCTTGATCTCCCGGCCGTTCCTCAGCTCCACCGTGTTCTCGTCGCCGTAGTCGTTGTCCAGGTTCTGGGCAGCGTGCTCGGCTTCGATCTCCATCATCCCGTACTGCTTGACCAACTGCTCGATGAACTGCTTCGAGCCCGCAACCACTTCCACGACGACATCTCGGTCCACGTCATCTTCTGGGTCGCCATCGTCTGCTTCCGCTTCGTCGTCATCTTGGTCGTGAGCGAATTCGATCATGTTGGTCAGTGCACCGCAGAACTGCACGATGCCGTTTCCGAGGTTCGCGTAGCTGAAGCCTTCCAGACCGACCGTGCTCCCTGTGGCTGCCTCGGCGATCTTGTCCAGACGCTCTTCGAGGCTCTCGGAGGCCTCGTAGTCGTTGATCACGACAGTGCCCGAGATCTGCCCTTCCTTGAGCTGCCACATCTTGCCGTTTGGAAACAGAAGCCACTTCGCTTCCGGTACCGACGAATCACTGTTCACGCTTGCTTGTGCCATATCCATCTCCTCGCAGGGCGCCTTTCAAGAATTGAAAAAGCTTCACCTTGCAGTTCGACAGTGCCTGCGGCGTGTCATAACCCAGCCTGCGGCAGCCGACCCCGTGACATTCGGTGCCGGTTTCGATTCGAGCCTGCCACGTCGAACCGGCTGTCGCCGCAGGCAACGCCTGCGGCAGTCGATCCGCCTAGCGGTCGACCCATCCGGCTACTGCTTCAGCGCGAAGAGCGTCATCACGCCGTCTGCGCCTATCGACATCTTGAACTTCCCCAGGATGTTCATCCCAAGCACGGACAGCGGGATCTTGTCCGACACCTGGATCGTCACCTTGTCGATGGCCACCGGCCCCACGCCCACCCGATTCCCCTCCGACACGCCCACCTTGACCCGTCCGCCTCCCGTTTCGACCTCCGACACCACTCCGGCCTGAATCCCGCACACCTTGGCGAACCTGTCCTGGATCGTCGTAGTTGTCGCCCCAGAATCGACCATGAACAACATCGGGCACCCGTTGATGAACCCGTGCACGTAGTAGTGGCTGTCTGCCGACCTTGGAATCGACACTGCACCTTGCGTCGCGTAGGACGGCGACGGCACCTGGACGGGTGACCTCACCATCTCCAACAGCTTCGTAGGCGAGCCTGGGTCCTTGCCGATGTAGACCAGGACCCTCTTGTCCGGTGCCTCACCCTGCGCCTGCGCCAGTGCTCCACCACCAGCCACTATGACGCAGCACGCCAGTAAATAGGTCTTCTTCACTTCTTCTTCGGATCGTTCTTGCTGACCGGCGGCTTGGCAGCCGTCGGCACCTCAGCCACCGCCTTCACACCCGCTGCTGGCACTGCAGGCGCCGGCGCCACTGGGAGAGGAATCGGCTTTCTGAACAGCTTGTCCATCAGCGACTCGCCCAGGAACCGCACCGCGCCGAGTCCGCTCACAGCGTTCGCCACGTGGGGACGCAGCCAGTCCTGGTACACCGTTGCGCGCACCTCGATCACCTGGTCCCCGCCCTTGCTCTTGACCACCTCGACCTCGTCGGTCGCGTACCACCCTGTCTTTGGGTCGAAGAGCAGCACGATCTTGCCTTTGCCGAGCTTCGAGATCGCCAGAACAACCGATTCGAGGTCGTTCAGCGCAGCATACTGTGTCCGCATTTTGCTTTCCGGTATTTCGATAATCTGTCTACGAACCCGACTTAATCTGGAAATTAAGACGTGGCCGTCGATGAATCTCTCGATGGTACCTTCGCCGCCTCTAAAAGTGGGCCATCGCTTGAGTGATGGGCGCCCGGTGATAAAGTGTGTACTCCGTTGTATCGTTTCGGACACAAGCATGAACACCCAGCGCAGCATCCCTGTTCGCCAGCACCAGATCTGGGTACTAGCCAGCCTGCAGCTGGCCACACGCCCCGTCACGCCCGCAGAGATCGCTGATCTGCTGAACTCCCGTGCGGCTGAAACGCTTCTTCCGCCAACCGACCAACTCGACGTCGAGGCCTCGCTTGCAGCGCTGATGCTGCGGCCCGCCCTTCGTCCATTTCTGACGTTCAACACCCGATCGGCGTCGCCTGTGGAAAAGCGCGTCCGCCGGCGCATGGGCCTGGGCGCCATCTCCAGTGTCGTCGTGCTTTCCGCCTGCGCTACCGCCATCCCGCCTCAGTCTTCGACACCTATCGCGATCCACAGCTACTTCGGCAACGTCCGGCCCATCCCGAAGCCCGAGACCTCTCCGACACGTGTCTCTTTCACTGGCGTCAACTTCCTCACCGCCTACGACTCTGCCGCCACCATGGCAGCCAGCGCCGAATCTATGGCCGGCTCCTTTGCCGAAAAGACACTTGCCTCCGCCACCGCAGGCACCGCTGCCTCTTACTTTGACGAAGACGTGCCAGGCCGCACATTCGTTGCCCGAGCCGAGTCGACTCTTGCCCCTGCGGAGTTCCTCATCACTCCTGAGCCGACCACTGCCCAACCGTCACCCGTCGCGCCAGTCATCGTCGCCGAGCTTGCTCCCTTTCTCCCCAAGCTAGCGTTGTCTCTGAGCCCCGCCCCTTCAATTGCCTCACTTCCATCCAAACAGGGCGCATCCGGACCCCGTTCCGCACCTGCCGCCGGCGCCGCACTCGATGCCAGGCTGCCGCCCGCACTCCCTGTGGCCAGCAAAGTCTCCTCACTGCCTCCTGCGTCCCCCAACGCTGTCGCGCAGAAGCTCGATCTGGGCGACACCGCGCGAAGCGACCTGTACACCGACCTGGTCACGTTCTCGAACAGCGCGGTCTTCCTTTCACCTGCTTCGGCTCAACGCGTCCATGCTCTTGTCGCTGCCGCGAAGTCTGCCGACTCGATCCAGCTCCGCGGCCGTTTCGGCAACCGCACGCTCAACCCCGAAACCGCACGCGTCGCTTTGGCACGCGCGATCGCTGTTCGTGCCGCACTGGTTGCGCAGGGCGTTCCGCTTGCGAAGATTCGCATTCACATGCCCCGCGACAACGACCTCCTCGTCGACAACGACTTCTCAAGCGAGAAGAACCGCAGCGTCAGCGTCTTCATGACCATGCCGTCTTCTGTCGCCGCACAGTTGCGCCTGTCTACCGACAGGCCCATCGCGAATTTGTCCACCCCTACCTGAGCCTGCATGAAACCTACGACTGCCGCTGACTCCACCGTCTCAGAAGACGGCCTACGCTACGTGCGTCGTGAGGTTGGTTCACTCTTTGGTGCCATCAGCACCTCTTCCTCGATGTCCTGCTTCTGGTGCGGCAAGCATCGCGCCACAAGCTCCCTGACCACGAAGCGCATCCTCGCCAAGAACCAGAAGGTCTGCACCGAGGTCTGCACTGCGAACCCTTCCTTCCGCAAGCTGCAGGAAGCTGGCCTCCTTCCCGCGCAAGCTGCGCCTAGCACCTGATGGCACGCCACTACCGCCGCCGTACCGGAAGGCGCCGTCCATTCGGCCTGGCAGCCGTTGCGCCTTGGTGGCTGTGGCTTCTGCTCGTTGTTCCGGCATACCTCCTTTTCTCGCACTTGGCTGCAATGCAGCTGGATGCTCCTTCACCTGGACGCCTTCCTGTCGTCGATATCCTCGTGAAGGCCATGTCCATCGCACTCCAGAGCGTCATCCCAGGCTCACTTCTGCTTTGCTCGATCTTCTCGGCGATCTACCGTCGCCGCGACGCTGACCACTCTAGCCAGCCGCGTTCGGACCACTCTCGGCACGACTCCCAACAGACCCGCCCACAGGACTCACCTTCTTCGGCCGGCCACCCGAGTTGCCCCGTCTGTGACCGTGAAATGGTCCTTAGGTCATCACGCGGCAAAGGCGCAAGCAAGCCGTTCTGGGGGTGCGAACAGTACCCCTCGTGCCGCGGAACACGCCAGGTCTAACCTTCCCCCACCCAAGCCAACCATGTGCTTCACAACCACCGCCAACGGCACCCACTACTTCCAGATCTTCGGTGTCTTTTCACCACCTCGCCTGGTGCGAAGCGACGCTGATCTTGCTGCCCTTCGTTCCCTGTGTCGCCGGTACGTCCGCGTCTTCGCCATCGGCTCCGCCTTCATGGTGTTCGCTCTCGGCTTTGCTCCCGCCTTCTGGGCCATCCTCACCGCCTGGTACTACGACAAGGCACGCGCGCTCTCGTCGAGGACCGACATCCCACGTCCTCCCTTCGACCTTCGAGGCCGGCTGCTCGCCAGCGCCTTGCCTCAGACCACATCCATGATCGCTGCCGCTGCCCTCATTTGGGCCATCGGCTGTGCCTCGTCTGTCGGCCTCATCGTCTACGGCCTCGACAACCAGGACATCGCGTTCGTCGGGTGTCTGTCCTTGATCCTCTGCGCCGTGATGATGACCGTCCAGGCGATCAAGCTGAACCTGAAAGTCCACAACGTTTCCGCCTGACATCTGCAACGTCAGTCTGCTCGCATGGGAATCGAATACACCATCGCCACCGTCTCGGTTCTAGCGGCCTTCGGCGGCTTCTACGTCGTCCACGCTTTCATCCAGCGTCGCAGCCGACTTGCGCCCACATTCCACAACCGAACACGCCGGCCGACACTCCCTGAAGAGCCCCTACGCACACCGAAGAGCGCCATCCAGCTTCTCCGCCGCGTTGCTTCGCTCAAGAACAGAAGGGCCAACTCGGCTAGCATCACCCAGGTTGTCGCGACGCATTGCTCGCAACACGGTGAGCGAGACCTCATCGAACTCCAGCGCATCCACATGAACGACCCGCACGCTGCCCTTCGCGCCATGCTGGACGTGTGCCAGGACGTTTTCAACGATCACCCTCACCCTGACGCCGACCAGCTTGTGAAGGCTGCACTGCGTTCTGTCTCGACGTGAGCGAGCTGTGGGCTGAACTGCTCCGCCCGTTCATCGCCGCACTGCTCATCCCGCCCGCGCCGTTCCTGATCCTGATCGGCCTGGCGCTCTGCATCGCCCGATCAAGGCGCAAGCTCTCCTTTGCACTGATCGGCGCCTCTACTGCTTCCTTGTGGCTGTGCTCCACCGTCGGCTTTGCCCAGTTCCTGGTTCCGCTCCTCCTCCGGCCGCCACCCCAGATCTCTGAGGTCCGCATCCAGCAGCTGGCAGCCAACCCTGCAACGCGCGCTCACACAGCCATCATTGCCCTCGGCAGCGGCATCGTCCAGCACGCGCCCGAGTACGCCTCAGCCGACCTCACATCCGTCGACCGCCTCCGGTATGCGGTCTGGCTCAGTCGTCGCACCAACATCCCCGCAGGTTTCGCCGGCGGCATCGGCTGGGCCGGTGAGCCGGGCCAGTCAGAAGGCGTGACCGCGCAACGCATTGCCGCAACTGAGTTCAACCACCCCTTGCAGTGGGTCGAAGGCCAATCCCGCGACACCCTCGAAAACGCTTCTCTGTCCCTTCCCCTCCTTGCCAAAGACGGTGTTCGCCACGTCATCCTCGTGACCAGCGCGTCGCACATGCAGCGTGCCCTCCGTGCGTTTGAGCGCTCTGCGAAGCAGTCCGGCATCACTGTCGAACCTGCGCCCATGAATCTCGCCATACGGGTCGATCAAACCCTATACAACTGGGTTCCTACACCCTACGGAGCCGGCTTGGTGCCCACGATCTTCAGAGAGTGGATTGGTTTTCTGGCAGGCGCCTGAAACCTCGAATAATCACTTCCCCCTGATAAAATCAACTCCCGTTTGTATAGCGGGACGCCCTGTGTGGAACGGGATGGCCCGCCCACCCAAGGGCCACCATGCATTCAGGCACCGTCCAAGCACTGGACTTCTCTTCCAGCAAGACTCGACTTCGAGCCTTTGCGCTGATTGCTGTTCTGGCAGTTCTGCTGCTGGTCTCGCCCGTCATCTTCTTCATCGCCATCGTCGGTTTCGCGGTCGCATTTGCGCGCGTGCTCCCTGCAGCGATTCCTGTCGACGTTTCCCTTCAACGATTCGCCGCATGGCTGGCTGCCAACGCCAGCTGGGTCGCACTCCTGCTGGCCACCGTCTGGATCGCGTCGTCCCCCTCCCTCCCGCCTGACGATCTCCTTCGCCACATCCTGTCTGCCGGCTGGGACTACAACTACCTCTCCCACTACGAGCATCACCTCCTGCCGACCGCATGGAGCTGGTCCATTGGCTTCGACGTGGTCGTCGGGCACATCCACGCCCTGACCGGCGACACGATGACCACCGTCCGCGTCGTGCGCGCCCTGGAGACCCTGTTCGTCGGCTCTCTCCTCGTGCTGGCCATCCATCGCGCAACCGCTGACCCCGCGCTCCGCTTCTTCGCCCTGACGTTGGCTCTCGTCGGCATGGTCTGGCCACGGCTGCACCTCGGCCGCCCCGAGGTCCTTTTCACCGGCCTCGTGTTCGCTGCGTGCACGTTCAGGCGCTCAGCCTGGCTGGCACTTTTCGCCGCCATGTCCTGTGCCTATGCCTTCTCTCCGATCTACGCGGCGGCCTGCCTGCTGCTCGGCAGTAGCTCGGAGCCGATCATCAAGCGTCTCGTCAAGAACGCTGCAGTTGGCTTCGCAGCCGCCGTCTCCGCGGTCGCGATCTGGATGGTCTACACAGGTGGCGAATACACCCTCGTCTACACCCTGCTCCAGACGGTCCTTCAGGTGCAGACCGACAACAAGATCACCATCGGCGAGTTGGCACCGCTCACCGCCGTCATGGGGTCTCCGGTCGCGCTGCTCATCTGCTTCGGGCTGCTGGCCATCGCTTGGAATCGCGCCTCGTACATCGCGTCCAACCAGGCCGCACGGCACCAGATCCTGCTCTGCCTGGCTGTCGCCCTGTACTTCAGCCTTCCGAACTACGTGCGCTACGCGGCCATCATCTGGCCGCTCTTCATGCTCGCAGCGCTGTACGCCGTCGGCGATCGCCTGCCTCTCGCCGCACCGCGATCCTGGGTCTGGGTGGCTGGCATCGCCTTCCTTGCCATCAACGTGGTGCCCCGCGGCACACCCATCGAAGACTCGGTCCTGAAGACACTGCGCGTGCCTGACGGCAGCCGCGTGCTCGCGCCTTTCAACTCGTCGTCCTACATCGCCAGTTCTGCCAACCCCAAGGCCATCGTCACGCCGATCTTCGACATGTCGACGGTCGTCGAACCGGCCCAAGGCCTGGTCCGAAAGCTGAGCGAAGGCACGCTCGACTGCGCCCTGGCCAAGTCGCTCGGCTTCGACTACCTGCTCGAAAACTCGTTGAAGGGCCCTGCACCCGCCTGTGTCCAGGTCGTCACGATCGACGGCCCGTATCGCCTCTGGCGCTTCCTGAAGTAGCCCTCTGGCCTCAGCCCTTCTTTGCAGCCATGAACACCCACGCGCGCATCGCGACGAAGCTGCATGGCGTCACCACGACTGCTACGACCACGAGAGCCCCGAGGACCGTCAGGCCCAGCTTCTCCGTCGCCTGCTCCAGCGTGATGCCCGCCAACACGGCGCTCGCGATCGACACCACCGCGAACCTCAAGGCGTCTCCCGACACCTTGTTCTTCGACTCGAACGAGAACACCTTGTGCAGCAGGAACCCCATGGGAACCGACGACAGATACGCCGCTGCGCCTGCCACCTTCGTGTCGATCCCACCCGCGATCAAGCCCATGCACACGGCGTAGGAAAACGCTGCGGTCATCCCCCCAGAAACGCAGAACTTCAGAAATACCAACATGTCACGCGACTTCACCAGCACATCTCCGTCTCATGTCCGAGCTGCTCCGGCGCCCGACCATTTCCAGCACGATCTGATCGTCTCGGCCTACAAGGAGAGTCCATTCCTCGCCGAGTGCATCGAGTCCCTCCTGAACCAGGATTCGCCCCGCAGCCGCGTGCTTATCTGCACGTCGACACCGACAGCCCACATTCTCGACGCTGGCCGTCATTACGGCGTGCCGGTGCTCGTCAGTCCGCGGCCTTCCGGCATCGCTTCCGACTGGAACTTCGCCCTCGAATCGGCAGAGTCTGATTTCGTCACGATCTGCCACCAAGACGATGTCTATCTCCCCGACTACTCGAAGTCGATGCTCGCTGCGATGGAGCGTTCGCCCGACGTCCTCATCGGCATCTGTGGCAACACCGAACACACTGCCTCGGGCCCGCGCGAGATCCAGCTGAACCTGCGCATTAAGCGCTACCTGCTGCGACGTGCGTTCGGCAGCACCGTCATTCAGGACACCTCGCGTGTCCGCCGGCGGCTCCTGTCGCTGGGCAATCCCGTCTGCTGCCCTGGCGTGATCTTCAACCGCCGCCTGATCCCCGATTTCCGCTTCAGCTCGGACTTCAAGAGCAACCTGGACTGGGACGCATGGGATCGGATCTCTACCTACCGCGGCAAGATCACCTACCTCGCGGCACCCTTCGTGTCGCACCGCGTGCACGAGGGCAGCGAGACCAGCGCAGCCATCGCCGACAACACGCGTCTGCGCGAGGACTACGCCATGTTCCGTCGCTACTGGCCTGATCCGGTGTGCCGCCTCATCCTGTCGTTCTACCGACGCTCGTACGTCGGGAACCAGGCGGCTTAGGACTTCACCGGCAGCTGCTGCCGGTCACGAGGGCCTCGCCTGCATTCAGGCCGGGTTCCTCAGCCCCCCTTCAGACCGCGCCGCTCATGCTGGCCTGGCGCCCGGCCACCGCCGCAGCAGACTGACCCGCTTCCGTCTTCGCTGACGCCACCCAGCGCAGCAGCACCGGGTCCATGATCCGCCTCCACAGTGCCGGCACGAAGCAAGCCAGCACCATCAGCGCGTAGTCCGCAGGCAGCTTTGGCGCTCCCTGGGTGGCGCCGTACGTGTAGTACGCCTGCCTGCTGTTGTTGTGGTGCTGCTGGTGGAAATTGATCCCCAGGATGATCCAGGACTGCAGCTTCGAGTCCTCGTCCCACGCCAGGTCCCGAGCCTTCAGTGACGCTGCCGGGCCGTCAGAACCCAAGCCCCAATGCTGCACGTACGTCACGGTGTTCAGCAGGAACGGCACGCCGACGGACATCAGCACGTACGTCACCAGGCGGTAGACCCCGCCGGCCCAGACGAACAAGGCAGCGACTCCGCAGCTCACCCCCACGTAAAGCCAGACCCTGTCCAGAACCGAAGGTGCCTGCCCTGCCTTGTGCATCGCGCTCGAAAACTTGACTGCCTGCGCCAGCGCCATGAACCCACGCCTAGCCACGAACTCCCAGACGTTTTCCGTGTACTGCGGCGACTGAGCCTCCGCACTGTCCTATGGCAGAGCAGAAGATAACGTGAAAATCCAGAAGTAGACGCGAAAATTCAGTAGAGAAATCGGCAGTCTACGAGGTAATGTCTCTGGGCAGCCGAACCCTTCCCGACTTCAGAATCGCCGTCTTTCCGCCCGGCGCGGCTCTCTTGCGGGTCGATTGGTTCGGTTCGATCAGCTTTCCGGACCGGTCTACCCGAAGTACGCAGCCTTCTGTCCGCGTATACCTCTCCGAAGTAGCCGATCCTCAGGCAGGTGTCGATCCCGCGCAGTCGGCCGAGGGTGCCGTCCCCGGTCGAAGGCTTGCAAGGCACGTTTCGATCGGCACCACCATGCTTTTGCGCATCGGTGACCTCTGGCAGAACCAGGTCCTGGTCGCCAAGCCCGCCTACGAACTCGAAGAGTTCCGGGACGTGCAGATCGACCGCGACACCGTGCACGTCGTGAAGGCTGGCTCCAGCTTCGACGATGGCAGCTTCCTTCTGCCACGCTCCGAACATCCGGGGCACATGGCCAACACGCACTCGTACTGCGTCAAGGCCACGCTCGACGATGGCCGGCTGCTTGTCATTCCAGCCATGGAACTCATCCGGTTCTACTTCGGCTCGTCGAGCAGTCTGCTCGCCACGCTATTCACCACCGGCCTCGACAAGGATGCGCTATTCACCTCGGCGCACCTGGAGACTCGGCCAGGGCTTGCGACACTTCAGCTTGCCCAAGCCATACCTCGCGCCAGCGCGCACGACGTGGCACGTATCGCCTTCGACGACATCGCATGGCGCGCAGCCGTACTGATTTCCAGATCCTGCCTCAGGGCTTCGGTTCGTGGCTCCGAAATCTTTCCGCAGGGCGTGTTTCCCTTCCAAGGGAAGACGACGCTGCAGGTCAAGGGAAAGTGGCTGTCACGCGCAGGTCAGCCTCGACAAACGTTCCTCGTCTACGAGATGAGGTCCTGCTCGTTCGCCTTTCCGTACAGCGTCCTCTCATACCGGGTTGCCGGCGGACAGACCAGTGACACCACCCGACAGGGCGCAGCTGACACGACAGACGTCAAGCGCAGAGCGGCATCTCGAACCTCCAAACCTCGGGCGCCCAGCCTAAACGAACACGATGCCTCAAGGCACCTGGCGCCCGACACGGCCTACCTCCCTCGGGTTCCGCGATTCCCTGACCTCACACGCAAGCTGACCTTCGGCGACGAGACGGTCGAACAGGAACTGCCACTGTCCCCAGCGGGTGCGCCGACGCCCGCCATTGAATCTATGGCCGTCGGTGAAGCCGGATCGTCTGCGAACCAGGCCATCGTCTGATACTCGGCGCACCAGGCCGGGTGGCAGGCAAGCAGGAACCGGTAGCTCTGACTCCAAGGGTCGTCCTGCAAGAACGTCGCGAAAACTGCGCTCTCACATCCCAGCGTGCCAGCGATTTCCGACAGCACGCTGCAGGCTTCCGCCTGGTCAGACGCCTTCGGTATCGCTCCTATCTGGTCCAGGACTTTGTCACTGAACCCTGGTGCACCGAACAGTTCGTCCAGTCCAGGACCCTGCTCAAACCGACGCGAAAAAGTTGTCTGCATGTCGCTTTAACTCCACCTGTAGCAACGGATTCTCTCGGACTACCGCATCCGAGTTGCACCAGGATTCGAAGTCGTCGCGATTGTGGAACACGATGGAGGTCTGAACCTTCACGCCCCTTTCATCGCACGTCTTCCTGCACATAAAGATGCCACCCGGACGGTTCGTCAGGTCGTACTCCACGCCGTCGAAGTAACTCCCTTGCCTTCCGGCGCGGGAAATTGCGGTGGATGCTTTGTTGCTTGCAGGATTTGCATACACAGTATCCAGCCCATGTGTAGCCGCTACCATCCTTTGGGGTTAGGCCAACGCACTCAGATTGTGCTAGTCCATCCATTCGCATGGGGGACTCATGGTGCGTACAATCTTTCGCCTTGACGCTCCCTCACACCAAAAAAACGACTCTGAACTCAGTTCAGACCGCGTTTTGGCCGCGGCTCACTCGGCTTGGCTGGTCACGCACACCACCGCTGCCGCGATGTATTCGGGCGGCTCGGACCTGAGGTACATGTCCGTGATCCTCGACGGCCAGACGAAACCCAGCGCTGATACCGAGCGCTTCAGGTGGCCTGCTGTGTACGCACTGCGCACTGCTTCCAGCAGAACCAGGGGGGAATTCACCCCGCCGACCTCATCGCTGCACACAGGCTCAGGCTTTCCCTCTGCCACAGGTCGCCGGCGCGGCCCTTCGCCATCTTTCTGACGAAGATCCTGCCGATCAGCTTGAACGTCCAGGGGAACGCAGCCATCAGCTTCCTGGCCAGCGCGTTGATAGCTGAATCCTTGTAAATCACCTTGCCATCCGCGTCGAAGGTCTGCGGCTTCGTCATGCCCTTGACCGCCTTGGTCTCGTTCCCGTAGAACCCGGAGAAGTCCACGAACTGAACCTGCATGCCGAGGCGCCACGCCATCTGCCGCATCGAGGACTTTCCGAACCACCACAGGTGCACCGGCGCAGCGTCCGTGTGCCACGCCATCCGGTCCGAGTAGAGGTCCTTGTTCGGCGTCGTCAGCAAGATCCAGCCGCCTGGGTTCAGCAGCTGCTTGGCCGTCTTCAGCAGTGCCACGGGGTCTTCGATGTGCTCGATCAACTCCGTCGCGACAATCACGTCGAACCGCTCGTCCCCCTCCGCAGCCAGCGTTGCCAGGTCGCACACCTTGTAGTGGTTCCCGAACTCTTCGCACGCGCTCTCGACAGCCTCCTTCGAGATGTCGATCCCCAGGCACTGGTGCCCGCGCTGGCCCAGCGAGTAGGTCAGGTAGCCGAAACCTGACCCGATCTCCAGGATGCGCAGCGGCCTCTTCAAATCCGCTTCGATTGCCTCGATGCGCTCCTTGATCGACCAGTACACGTCCTCGCGCGACGCCATGAACGACAGACCGTCGTCGCACTTCTTGAGCCCTTCGGCGTAGCGCTTGTACCTGTCATAGCCAGGGACCTTCTCTGCCTGGCTGTAGATCAGGTTGTAGACCTGTTCCGCCTGGCCTTCCGTCGACGCGAAGCGCGTGTCGCACCAGGCGCACTCGTGAACGTCGAATGTGTGCGGCGCACTGAAGCACGGGTGATCCGTGAAGATCGTCTTGGCCTCACCCCCGCAAAGCCTGCAGACCGGCTTGATGCTCTGTCCCACTTCGATTACTCCTTATCCCGCGGTGCGCTCAAGAACGAACGCATGGTTCGTCCGCCACGGCCGCAGCTTCATCTCACCGACCACGCCCCAACCCGGCGCCTGTGCGCTCATCTGGCACATCCAGTCGCTCTTGGTCTCGTACTGGATCTCGTCGCCCGTGATGTAGCGGTCGCTCGCGTAGCCCACCCAGTAGATCGGCGTGCCCTGCTTCAGCCACTCCTTGAACACGATCCGCCCGGACGGCTTCGCCAGCTTCGTCGCTGCGTCCCACACCGCGTGCCGCTGCTCCACAGGCACGTGGTGCATGACGTCGCACACGATCACCAGGTCCGCCAGCACCCTGCCCTCGTCTACGATCACTTGAGCGTCTGCACAGCGGAACTGCACACGGTCCTTGTCGCCTTCGAACAAGCGACCCACCTCTGCACACACGTCCACACCCAGGAACCGTGTCTTCGGCATCCGCTTTGCCAGCGAGGTGATCAGCGCTCCCTCGCCGCAGCCGATCTCAACGACCTGGTCGACCTCCCCCAGCTTTGCAACCTCGTCCGCGAAACCGTCGACGTCGAAGAAGAACTCCCGGTATGCGTTGGCCAGCATGGGCTCCAGCGGCCCCGCCATCTTTCTGACCATCTTCCCGATCTTCATCACGCCCCGCTCACTCTCGACTTCAGCACCGGCACTGCATCCAGACTGCCCGCCGCCCCTTCGCTGCCTGCGCCGACCGGGCGAGAGTGCTCTCGCAGGCCCAGCACGCCGACAAACATCGACCCGAACATCAGTTGCATGCCCAGCAGCAGCATCGTCACAGCCGGGATCGCCATCCGCATGCCGACGCTCGGATCGAACTTGCCGAACTGGCTCGCATCCCACGCCATCAACGAACCCACCGACAGTGCGCAGCCCGACGCCAGCATGAACGCACCGAACACGAGGCCGATCTCGACCTTGAACGCTTCCAGGAACAGCCGCATGCCCTTCGACATCGGCAGCACGCCTTGCTGCACCGCAAAGACCTTCGCCATCACCCCGAAAAGCACGAGCTGGAACCCCATCACGGAGCTTGCCCCGCAGTACAGCATCGTGTGAACGTCCAGTGCGTGCTCACCGAACGCCAGCGGTCCCGGCATCAGGAGCATCTGACCCAGCACCCCGCTGACCAGCAACAGCAGTCCCGGGAAAACGAAAAGCCAGTTCGGGCTGAAAAGGAGCAGGAAGCGCAGGTGGCGCCACCCGTCTCGCCAGCTTCTCAGGTGCGGCGGGCGATCGCGCCCGTCCGGCGAAAGCGTCGTCGGCACCTCGGTCACCGACAGGCCCCTCAAGGATGCCTTCACCACCATCTCGCTGGCGAACTCCATGCCTGGGCAGCACAGGCCCAGACCGGCGATTGCTTCCCGGTTGAAGCCACGCAGCCCGCAGTGGAAGTCGCGGGCCTCCCCTCCATAGAGCATGCGCCCGATGGTGCTCAGAACCGGGTTGCCCAGCCACCTGTGCAGCGGAGGCATAGCGCCCTTTTCGATGCCACCGCGGAATCGGTTGCCCATCACCAGGTCCGACCCGGAACGGAGCTTGTCGACGAAGGCATCCAGGCGCGAGAAGTCGTACGAGTCGTCGGAGTCGCCCATGATGACGAACTTGCCCCTTGCGCTGGCGATGCCTGCGATCAGCGCCGCACCGTAGCCGCGAACCGGAACGTCCACTACCCGCGCACCGTTCGCCCGTGCGATCGCCTGAGATCCGTCCGTCGAGCCGTTGTCGGCGATGACCACCTCGCCCCGGATGCCCGACCGCTGAAGGAAGCTAAGGGCCTTCCCCACGCAGGTCGCCAGCGTCAATGCCTCGTTCAGGCATGGCATGAGGATCGTCAGCTCGATCTCGGCAGCCCGGCCTCCCGACTGCTCTTCAGTTGTCGCAAACGCGACCCCTGTTCCTGCCACCACCAGCTGATTCACGCTCATGTTCTTCCCGTCAGGATGTCAAGCCATCCAATCGGATACGAGCATAGCCCAGCCTTATCTATAACTCGACCTCCCGGCCGTGTAGTCACAAGACCTCTCGGAGCACATTGCTACGAGAGTATCGGCAACGACACCTCGTCGTCATTGCCTTCGTACTCGTCCGACCGCAGCTTCCTGACCGGCTCGATAAGCGCCTTCCGGATCTCCTCGTCCTTCTTCGGCAGCGTTCTCATCGACCAGCGAACCACCCGCACGCCAGCAGATGTCAGCGCCTTGTCCTTGTCGTCCTGCGCGTTGTCCTTTGCTTTCGACTTCGCCTTGGACTCATCGTTGGATTTTTCCTTGGACTGGTCCTCCATCTCCACGACCGCCACCACTTTCCCGTCCTTGGAGCAGATCACGAAGTCGACGATCTTCTTGTCGATCTTCCAGCGCCAGTTCACGCCTGGCTCGTTCCCCTTCTTCCGCTTCTTCCCTTCCTCAGGCACCACCTCAAGGAAGTTGCCCACGCCCACCTGGCAGAACACGACGTGCTTGTCCAGAACGGAAGTCAGCCGCTCGTAGACGAACCACTTTCCCTCGGTCATCAATCGACCATCACGCGCCACCCTGAACGGCCAACCGTCCTCCTTCGCAGCCTGGCCCTTTTTGAACACCAACAGCATCAGGAATGCCAGCATCAGTCCGGCCGCGACTGCCAGCGTCCCTATCAGTTCCATCGATGACATCGTTCAATCTCCAAAGTATCTGGTCAATGGCGCTTCCGCACTCTGACGCCTGGACCTGCAGGAACAACACGCCCGCGTCCTTCAGCATCCGTTCCTTCTCGATCTGGTTGTCGCGCCCCCGCCTGCGCTGGCGGCGATCCGTCTTCACGTCCACTACCGCCACGACGCGCGATCTGCAGTCGCAGATCGCGAAATCAACCGACTTGCCGTTCTTTTTCGGCGCCCAGTACGCAGATCGTTCGACCATGTCATCGGCAGATCCACGCGGGATGACGTACAGCAGGCGCCCCACAGCGACGCCTGACATGATCAACATCCCTGGCAGGCCCGCCTGTAGTTCGCGCAGCATGCTCATCTGCACTTCGCTCAGAAGCTGCTTCGTGGCCAGCGGCCACTGCCCTGCCAGTTCCGATTCGATCTTGTTCGGCCTGAGGATCATCCAGATCCCCAGGCCCGAAATTCCCACCACCGCCGTTGCGATCAGCATCTGTTCCAGCATCACTTGCGCACCATCGACGTCAACTGCTTGAGTTGATCTTCCTTCTCGTGATCGCGCTTCGGCAATGGTGCCCAACCCAGATACCTGCCGTCGTCGCTCCACGTGCCTCTGACTGCTATGCCGCCGATCGTCAGCAGCGTCACGTCCGCACCGCCCGGCGGCGGCTTCTCGCCCAACCCTGGGTACTTGTACGTCGGGCCTCCAGCCAGGTACCCCTTGGCCGACTCCACAGCACTACTGGACCCCATGATTCCCTCCCGTTGAAGCCTGGTTAGTCCAGCACCACTCCGACGGGCTGAACTTCATCGCAAGTTCCGCACCGTCTTCGAATGTGATCTGCAGCTCCAGCAGTCCGTCCGAGCCGATTGCCGCCTGCTCCTCTGGGTACGCGCGCTCATCCTGGTACTTCGGATCAGTTGCTTGTCGTGCGAACTGTTCGAGCGCCTCCTGCCACCTGCGCCGGGCCTCAGGAGCTATCCCGATGCGGGACATCACGTTCTCTTTCGTGCCCATGCCTACTCGTGACGCCCGCACGGACAGCAGTCGATCTCGATACCCGTCAGGTCGCACTCGCCTTCCTGCGCCTCGTATGGAACAAACTCGGGGTCGAAACCTCGGCTCTTCAGCAGTTGCTCTGCCTTATCGCGATCGCCTTCTGGCGCGCGTCCAAGAATCGCTGCATATGCATCCTGAACGAACTTCTCGTAGAGCACGTCTGACTGGCCACACCCTGACCCTGCCCGCTTTTCGGCATCCTCGATCAGCCCCGGAAGGCTCTCCAGAAACGTCATGGCAGAACCCACCTCTGCCTGCGCAGCTGGCCGTCCCAGACCACGACCACAGGGCCACCTTGCGTCTTCATCGCCTCTGCCTTCTGCACACGACCCTGGCCTGCTTGAGTACCGTCCAGAACCGATCGCCAGTCATCACGGGCAGCAGTGGCGCGACTGCTGCCTTGAAGTCGTTCCCCAGCCCTGCTGCCACCCTGTTCACTGCGTGAACGTCCTCCGACTCCAGCTTCGCTGCCGGGTGGGCCCAGCGCGGTGCGTGCGCCACACGTCCAAGAATCAGCCTGGGCATCAGCACGATGGACAGGTACCACGCCAACGGCAGCATCAACCCCGCGGCCACCGAGTTCGTCTTCGTCCAGACCCACACACCGAGACCGTAGAACGCAGTTGAGTAGAAGAGGTGTGGCCCTTTCCACAAACGCTCGTACCAGTCCCCTGGGTACTTCTCCGACAGCTTCTGAGCGATCCGCTCCAAGGTTGCTGCCTGTTCTGCTCTGCTGTCCTTCACTTCTGTCTCGGCCATCTTGTTTCGCCACCTCATGAGCGCCTTCAAGACATGTCGAAAGCCATCCCCAATTCTCAGGTAGAGCGCAAATAATCTGCCTCGCACGCCAGCCAAATTCGCGCTCTGTTCCGACCCTGGAAACACGTCGCTTCTCTTCGACTGCGCTCTGTCTTGCCTTGCTCAGGAGAACTGTGCACATCTACCGGATCAGACTGCCTCGACATCATGCTCCTTCAGGAACGTTTCCATTCTTTCCCGCCTGTTCCTGCCCTGCAGGACGCACCCTTGCTTGACATCCTCCCCTCCGTGAACGACGGGGATTCCTACGGTGCTACGCATGAGAAACCTCGTGCATAGTCGCTTCGGTGGGTTCCTGCTTCACTGAGGCTGGTTTCGCCTTGGGCTTACGCCCCAGGCCAGAGCCGTCCTCTCCACAGGCTGCAACGCGGTGTCCCCGCGCCAATACATTCATTGCGCCGACGACATCGGCGTTTTCCTCATAGCCACAATCGACACAAAAGAACTTCGATTGCGTGAGCCGATTCTCTTTGGCGATATGCCCGCAGCACGTGCACGTTCTGCTCGTGTTGTGCGCAGGCACGGCCACCAGCGTCCCGCCATTCCAGCCGAGTTTGTACTCCAACTGACGGCGAAACTCGAACCAGCCTTGGTCGAGAATGGCCTTGTTCAGGCCAGACTTGGCCCGAACGTTTTTCCCCGGTTTTTCACTTTCGCCTGCCGCTGACTTGGACATGTTCCGTACCCGCAAATCCTCGATACAAACCATCGCGTGGTTTTGGCTGATCGTTGTTGAGGTCTTGTGCAGATAGTCGCGTCGGGCGTTACTGATACGGGTGTGCGTGTTTTGCACTCTCCTTTTGGCTTTGAGCCAGTTCTTACTAAATTTGACTTTACGGCTCATACGCCGCTGGTAACGGGCCAAGCGTTGTTCGCGCTTTTTGAAGCTGTTAAGCGGGGCAACGAACGTGCCGTCCGACAGCGTGGCAAAGCGCGTGATGCCCATGTCGATACCAATGGCTGTGGTCGCCGCTGGAACCGGCTGCTCGACTTCACGCTCAGTCTGAATACTCACGTACCACTTACCCGCACTCAGGCTGATGGTGGCATTCTTAAGGGTGCCTAGCACCTCACGGCTCAGACGCAATCGCATCCAGCCCAGCTTGGGCAGGAAGATGCGGCCATTGCCAGCATCCAGTTTGAATTGCTTGGCGTCGGGGTAGCGAAAGCTCTCGCCGCTGCCCTTGCGTTTGAAACGCGGGAAGTCTGCGCGTTTGGCAAAGAAGTTTTTGTACCCACGCTCCAGGTCTTTAAGGGCGTGCTGCAACGGGTGACAAGGGGCATCTTTGAGCCACGGAGTCTCAGTACCATTACGCCAATCGGTCAGACGCTTGGCCATGGCCACGTAGCCGATGAACTTCTCGCCTGCTTCGTGATTGGCTTTTTGCAGCGCCAGTGCCTTGTTAAATACGAATCGGCACGCACCAGAAAACCGGCGCATGTCACGCTGCTGCCCCCCATTGGGAATTAGTTCGAATTTGTAGGCTTGTAGGCGCTGCATGCATAAATTATACTTGGCCTATGAGAAATAATCCAGACATTCGCCACGGTAGACACTGTGTATTTTTGATGCATGTTCACTTGGTCTTCGTCACAAAATATCGACGAGAGGTGTTCACCAAAGAAATCCTAAATGCCTTGCACGTCATCTTCGCGCAAACTTGTCTTGACTTTGAGGCAGAGCTGGTCGAGTTCGACGGGGAAGACGACCACGTTCACCTGTTGGTGAACTACCCGCCCAAAGTGTCCGTGTCATCGCTGGTGAACAGTCTCAAGGGAGTATCGAGTCGAATGGTGCGGCAAAAGAACTTTCCCAGTATTCGAAAGAAGCTCTGGGGTAATGTGCTTTGGTCGCCGAGCTACTTCGCGGGCAGTTGCGGCGGGGCACCGATTGCGATCAAAAAAAGAAAAAAGCCTCAGGAACCGAAGTTCGCAGAGGCTTTAGGGGGGTCGAGAGATGGAGCACGAATCACTTCGTTCTCCATCCTTGCAGGTCGCAGTCACTTGCAGCTTATGCGTAAATACACATGACATTTCTGTCACGTGTACACCGCTTTAACCGCAGCTTCCGACGAAACCACAGGCCGTGCATATCTGGCATCCATCGACTTTGATCAGTGCGTGAGCACCGCAATCGGGACACTCCTTGCCGGCCAGCTGCTTCATGCCGTGCTTGACAGCTTCGATCACTGCGTGCGCTTCCACGAGAACGCCCATCGCCTGAACTGGTTCACCTTCGTAGGTGAGGATGCCCAGCTGTGCGTACCGATGGATCATCAGTGCTGCGATGTAGGCGACGGTGCTCGGGTAGCTCTGGCTCTTCTCGGAACCAGGGGTTCTCGCGAAGAAGCTTCCCATCGGCTCGTCGTAGTTCAGCAGCTTGCGCAGCTTCAGTCCGATCCAGGCCGGGTCGACGACTCGCATGTCCACCGACAACAGCTTGCACAGACCGTCCAGTTCCCGAGGGTACCGGCCAGACAGACAAACCGTGTACGGCCGACGAGTTCCATCGGGCAGCATCGCTTCCTTCAAGAACAGCGTGAAATCGTCGTTCGCGTGAGCGTTCGTCACGTCCACGGTCCACGACAGCGTGCCATCGGTACCAGACGTCGGCTCCTTCGGGCTCATCAGTGCGCGGGACAGTGCCGAGTATTCCAACTCGAACGATCCCAGGCCTAGCTGAAGCAGTCGGAACTCGATCACCTTCGCCAGAGCTGCCGAGGCAGACGAGGCAAAGACTTCCTTGTCACCCAACTCCAGCTTGAACACCTTGCCTTCGTTCACTAGCTTCAGTTCGTCCAGCTTCATCGCAAGCCAGTTCAGATCATCTGCGCGCATGTCGGCCGAGAGCGTCTTCGCGACAGCACCCAAACCGCGTTCCTGTTCACTTCCCAGTGTCCAGACCTCGAATGGATGCGGGCGACCGTTTTCCACGTGTCCCACAACCACTGCGAACTTCGTTTGCCCACCTTCGACCATGAAGGTCCAGGCAGGGTTACCGCTCGTCAGCTTCGGACGTGAGGGCCACTTGAGGCTGCCAAGTACCGGTTCCGGGATGCTCTTGATCGTCATGCGCCGATCCGGGTCCACTGCGTCTTCGGCCTTTGCGGGCGTCGTCACAGCGGCACTGGGGATCGAAAGCACAGACCCCAGCACTGCGTTCGGTCGGTACGTCGTGATGCCCTTGATTGCACCGCCTCGCCAAGCTTCCAGGTACAGGCCCTTGAAGTCATCGTACGGATAGTCTGCAGGCACGTTCACCGTCTTGCTGATCGCGCTGTCGATGTACGGCGCAACCACTTGAACCATCAGCAGGTGATCCATCGCAGCCATGTCCATTGCAGACACGAACTGTTCAGGCAACTTGCTGACATCACCGCCTTGTGCACGGTAGAGCCGGTACGCGTGGTCTTCCACTGCGTAGATCCGATGTCCACCTTCTGCCAGACGCTTCTTGCGGTCATACGTCCAGCTGAAAGCCGGTTCGATGCCACCAGTTGCGTTGTCGCAGAAAGCCAAGCTGATCGTGCCGGTGGGCGCGATGCTCAGCAAGTGCGAGTTCCGGATGCCGTGCACCAAGATCTCGTCGCGGATCTTCTTCGGCAGACGCTTGGCGAAGCCCGATTGCAGGTACTTCTCCTTGTCCAGCAGCGGAAACGAACCCTTCTCTTGCGCCAGTTCGATCGAAGCCATGTACGACTCGTCACGCATGGCCTTCGTCACCTTCTCTGCGAAGTCGCGCCCCTGTTGGGAGTCGTAGCGCAGACCAAGCAACACCAGCATGTCACCCATACCGATGAAGCCCAGGCCCACACGACGCTTGGCTTTCGCTTCAGCATCCTGTTCCTTCAGCGGCCACACTGTCTCGTCGAGCACGTTGTCCAGCATGCGAATTGCAACCCGCACACCTTCAGCAAACCCGTCGAAGTCGAAGCTGGCTTCGTCCGTGAACGGGTCACGCACGAACACTGTCAGGTTGATCGAACCGAGACAGCAGCATCCGTAGGCGGGCAGACTTTGCTCGCCGCAGGGATTCGTAGCCTCGATGACTTCGCAGTATCTGAGGTTGTTCTCCTGGTTGATGCGGTCCATGAACAGCACACCTGGCTCAGCGAACTCGTAGTTCGAGGTCATGATCAGGTCCCAGAGAACACGCGCCTTCAGGGTCTTGTAAACCCACAGACCGTCTTCTCGTTGGAACGCGCCTTCCACAGAGACGTTCGGGCGCTTCACGTGCACCAACTGCCAATCACCATCACCGTCGACAGCTTGCATGAATGCTTCGCTGACGCCGACGCTGATGTTGAAGTTGTTCAGCGAGCCCTTTTCGCGCTTGGCCGTGATGAACATCTCGATGTCCGGGTGGCTCACGTTCAGCACACCCATTTGAGCACCGCGTCGAGCACCTGCGCTTTCGACCGTTTCACAGCTTCGGTCGAACACGCGCATGTACGAGACAGGTCCACTTGCGCGGCTGTCGGTACCTTTGACGTGTGCGCCGAGTGGGCGGATGTTGGAGAAGTTGTACCCCACACCGCCACCACGTCGCATCGTTTCCGCGGCCTGAGCAAGCGCCGGGTAGATGCCTGGCACGCCGTTCTCGGTTTCGTTCACCGAGTCGCCAACGGGTTGGACAAAACAGTTGATCAAGGTGGCCTGCAGTGACGTACCGGCTGCACTGTTGATGCGGCCGCCCATCACAACACCCAGCTTTTCTTGGGCGTTCAGGAACACTTCACTCCAGTAGGGCGCGTCCTGCTCTTGGCGAGCGATGGCGCTTGCAACGCGTTGGCGGACCTGCCTGATGCTGGTCTCACCGTTCTTGGCGTACTTCTCGATGAGAACGTCGGTGCAAACCTCTTGTTCCAGCGAATTGGTCTTCATATCCATTTTCAAAACTCCATGCAGAAGGCGGCGCCGATTGGTGCCTAAGAACCTTGCCATCTGCGAGTCCATGCAATGAGCATGAAACCGGACTCTGTCTAGTCACCGAAGGCGGCATAGGCTCGTCGGCTCCGCGTGGAAACGTGGGCGATCAAGCTATAAAGCGAGTCCTTGTAGGATAAGTTTATACGCTATTGGCGTATAACCCGCACGCGTTCCAGCCGCACGACAGCAGCAGCCATCCTCGAACCGCGCACTTCCCGGGACCCTGTACGGGGCGAACGAACTCAGTTCCTTCGCCTTCCTTCCGGTAGCAGTGTGACCGATTGCTGTACATCCGTACAGTCCTTTCCGTCAGCCCGACCGCCTCGATCCCTTGTCAGCTATCAGGCAGCGCGTGTACTGCTACCCGACTTCCCGCAGTCTCCCGACTGCGCGCTGAAGAGCCCGTGCTGCGCCTTTCCGCCGCAGGTCCTCGACTGGACACCCGTGGCGGAACCGATCAGGCAGCCCGTGCCGGCATCGGTTGGACGCCCATCCCTGCCTCTTGGTAGACCGAAGAGAGCTGGCGCACGATGGCGATCACTCCGTCGACGCCGAGGAACGGCTGGTTCTTCACCATCTGACGAAGCAGCAGCGCCACCACGGCGTACATGTCCTGTGCATATAGCGGCACCGCCATCGCCTTCTTGCCTTGCCACACCCGCACGAACAGCTTGCCTTCGTCCTGGCACTCGATGGAGAACCCCTTGTCCTTCGCTGGCCCGTGCGCCTTGAACGTCACGCTCGGCATCCATCCCATGAAAACCGCCAGCACCATCGGCAGTTCCTTGGTCGTGAACTGCACGGCGATCTTGTCCTGCCAGTTGTATGCGCGCGGTCCGCTCGACGGAGCTGCCTCCAGCCGCACGGTGTTGCCTTCTTCACCCTGCTTGGCAGAACGCGTCGTGTCCGCACCGAAGCACAAGGCCGACTTCCCGCCGTAGATGTGCACGCTGTAGAAGTCGCGCCCGTCCTTGCTGGCCACGCCTGTCGGGGCTTGCTGGCCCCTCGGCTCTTCCTCGCCCCCTTCCCAAGACGCACCCGGCTCGTCACCGAACGGGTCCGATCCCTGCGACGTCGCAATCGCCGCAGCAGCGGGCGGCGTTCTGGTCGCCTGCTCGCCGTAGACCTGGCGCACCGCCGGCGTCCGCGTGACGCTCGGCGCCACCACCGGCGCACTTCGCTGGGGGCGCTCGAAAGCCTGCTCACCGCCAAACGGCGTTTCCGCTCCGCTCACTGGCCGACGCTCCGACGCACGGGGCTCTGACGGGCCGCCGTCATCCCAAGGCGCCTGGTCCCCACCCGGCGGGCGCTCCATGCTGGACGAATACCGCCCCGCCGGAGGGCGCGTGCCCGCCGTCTTCGTCGTAGCCCCAAACAGCGCGTCGATTTCGTCCATATTCGTTCACTCCAGAAGGATCTTCAGGTGTCAGCTTGCAGTCCGCATCCTAGATGAACACTGCTGTCCAGTCAACGGTTATCGGTACGACTAAATAATACCATTCTTCCGAGTGTAGTACAATGGCTTTTCTCGCTGAATTTGGTACGACCTTAAAAGGTCTCCACTTTCCTTCAGATTCGTTTCACTGTAACGCACGCAGGAGCACAGAATGGACTGGTTTGTCGTAGATCGCGAAGGTCTTGCCAAGATTCTCGCCCGCAAGGGTATCGCGAATGTCGCTCTGGAACCGATCAGCAACGCCTGGGATGAGCGCTGCACCCGAGTCGACATCACTCTTCAGCGCATACCAGGCACCCGCAACGCCCGCCTGGTCGTGTCCGACGACAGCCCCGACGGCTTCGCAGACCTCCGTCACGCTTACACCCTCTTTGCCGAGAGCCGCAAGAAGTCCGACGCCGGCACCCGGGGCAGGTTCAACGCTGGTGACAAGACCGTCCTGGCAATGGCTGAGTCCGCGAGCATCGCCTCCACCACCGGCACCGTCATCTTCGACAAGGACGGTCGCCGCACCACCCGCGCGAAGACCGAGCGCGGTTCGATCTTCAACTGCATCCTGAAGCTCACTCAGGAACAGATCCAGGAGTGCGAGGCTGTCATCGCACGACTCATCCCGCCCCACCAGATCCAGACCTTCTTCAACGGCGAGCTGCTCGCGCACCGCGTGCCCATCGCCACCTCCGAGGTCACCCTGCAGACCGAACTCGCAGACGGCGAGGGGTATCTTCGACGTTCTCAGCGCAAGACCACCATTTCCATCTACGAACCGCTACCCGGCGAAGAGCCGACGCTCTACGAACTGGGCGTCCCCGTATGCCCCACCGGCGATCGCTTCCACGTCTCTGTCGGCCAGAAGGTCCCACTCGACATTGAGCGCACCTCAGTTCCCGAGGCCTACCTTTCACGCGTGCGTGCCTTCGTGCTGCAGGCCACCCATGAACAACTGACGCACGATGACTCAACATCCCCCTGGGTGCGGGACGCACTCCACAACCATGCCGACATGCTGTCCGACGGCGCCGTTGTCAAGGTCACACAGCTGCGCTTCGGTGACAAGGTCGTCGCCTTCGACCCCAGCGACCCCGAGGCGAACAACTTGGCCGTCGCGCACGGCTGGAAGGTGATCCACGGCGGACAGATGAGCCGAGAAGAGTGGGCTGCTGTTCGGCGCACAGGTGCCGTGATGCCGGCCGGCCAGGTCACGCCCAGTCCGAAGCCCTTCTCGCCTGACGGCACGCCACTGACGTTTCTTGCCGAGGACAAGTGGACGCCCGAGATACATGCCAGCGTCCGCTACTTCCACCGCATCGCCAAGCGACTGATCGGCCGGCCGATCACCATCGACATCGCCTCCGAGGTCACCTGGCCGTTCGCAGCGACCTATGGCGGCGGCCATCTGATCTTCAACCTCGGGCGGCTTGGTCACCGCTGGTTCGCTGGCCCGCTGCACACGAAGAACAACCTGCTGCTGCATGAACTCGGTCACGAGCGGTCAGGCAATCATCTTTCGTCCGAATACCATGACGCACTCACCGAACTGGGTGCGAAGCTCACTCAGCTCGCGCTCGAAGAGCCTGAGTTGTTCGTGATCCAGTAAACCGCGGAGACCCCTGTGCCAACCGACTCCGGACCACTGCCTTTGCCGTCATACGGGCCCACCGTCACCGACAGCGCCTTCCCGGTCTCGCTCGCGGCCGGCTCGATCTCCAACATCATCTTGGTCTTCGAAGAGGCCGAGCCTCGCTGCAGCATCCAGTTCACGCTGGCCATGCAGCTATCCGCCTACATCGTCGACGCTCAAGGCGATGTCAGGCTTTTCGAGATCATCGACGCGATCCGCTATCTGAAAGAACGGAAGGTCAACCTGGTGCAGCTCGACTTATCGAGCTTCGACCACTGATCTCCTGCTACGCCCCTGATTCGTTCCCGGATGCCGCTTTCGAGCGGCTTTCCTTCGAGAACCAGGCGTTCCCGCTCTTTGAGAAAATCGCAGCGATGCTCCAGACCGTCAGCGGAACAAAAATCCAACTTGACCAGACATCGAGTTTTGACATCCCTTCAGTCAAGCCTGCTGCCATTACTGCCATGCTCACTGCGAACAAGACCGCATAAAAGTACCTTGCTGCGTTGCTGTGCATCTGAAGTTTGTACGGCACGATGCAGAACACCGCATACAAAAACACTGCCCCAACAAACTCCCCGTTCGACTTCGCCCCCGTCCACTTGTCTACCACCGCCATCACGAGTGATGCCGCCATCATGAACCACACTGCAAAGATGGCCCACTCCACCTGACTCAGCCCCCCGTCCTCTGCATTGACCGTCTCGTTTGTACTCACTCGCGGGTCCATCACGCAGTCACCGCCTGCAACTCCGTATCGATCAGTCGGAGTGCCTCCGTACCGCCCAGCTTCATGCTGATGTCTTCGTCCCTTCGCACCCTCTCCAGGCGAGGGTTGATCCTGACCAGGCGGCCGTTGAGCTGCAACGCGATCCGCTCACCCAGCTTCCTGATCGTGGGCACTGCGCCGCCGGCACCGATCTCCACGATCACCAGCTTCTTCACGCCAGCCAGCCACTTCCGAAGCCTGGCCTCCTGTTCCAGGTAGTAGCCCTCGCGCCAGTGCGGCCCGTCCACGAACATGAAGACGTTCGGACGCCTCATCGATCCGCAGCTGCACATCGGCAGCGACCCGAGCCACTTGCAGTTCTCGACGTCCACTTTCGGGTCGATGTCGTCCGCCAGGCCCACCTTCTGGCAGTCCATGCTCGTGCATTGCGTGCGGTGGATCGACCCGTGCACCTCGTGAATCCTGGCCGGATCGAACCCTGCCTTCTGGAACTGACCGTCCACGTTGCTGGTCATCACGAAGCAGCCCTTGGCCATCGACTCGCCCCAACGCTTGAGGATGCCGAAGCCCTCGTTCGGCACCGCGTCCCGGTACAGCTGCAGGCTGTGCCCCCAGAAACCCCAGGCCCTCGTCGGGTTGTTGTGCAGCTCCGGCCTTGCAGCGATGTCCGTGTAGTCGAGCCCTGAGTCGCCCAGCCCCTTGTACTGGTTCCAGAAGCCCTCAGGCCCTCGGAAGTCCGGTAGTCCCGAGTCCACCCCCATACCGGCGCCCGACGTCACGAGTAGGCCGTCCGCCTGCCTGATCGCCTGCGCCGCCATTTCAGCCGATTCGCGGACAGGGCGTGCCGGCTTCAGCTTCGGCACGTTCAAGAAGGGGTCGAAGTCCATCGTCGTCGCCGCAGTTATGTTCGGTTCGTGACTATACGGCTTGTGATAAATACTATCCACATAGAATCTCTACACCTCCATGTTTCCGGGTTTCGCGCCATGCTGAAGCTGCTTTCTCTCGCCGCCCTGATCGGTTCCTTCTGTGCCCCTGCTCTCGCGCAGACCGCAGCGCCATCGGGCTCCAGCACTCAATCACCTGCTGCGCGGACCACTCTTCCCACGCCACCGTGCGCGGGCGACATCCCGCCCGGCCTCTACGCCAACGATCCCGACATCCGCCTGGTCGCCAAGCCGACCGTCACCGTGATGTTCCACGGGAACCGCTATGTCGTCGCCGCTGCCCTTGCGGAAGCGTTCGAAAAGGCGAACCCTGGCCAGCTCGTCGCCTACACCTCCGTCCCTCCTGCCTTCACCATCCCTGCAATCGAGGAAAGCCAGATCACCGTCGCCGGCGCTCCCACGCCGTTCGTGCCTGATGTCGTGCTCGGCAACACCGCCATGGGCGATTCGTTGCGAGCGATGCAGGGAGATCGCTTCAAGGTCAGCCAGGGCACCCTGTACTCCCGCGTTCACGGGCTGGTGCTCGTCGGTCGGGCCGGAGATTCGAAATTCACTGGCCTTCAGCCCGCGAAGATCCTGAACGATCCCTCCGTCTCCATCCTCGTTCCTCGCGGCCGAGTAGACACACATCCATTGGCGGTGGCTGTGTACGCCGCTGTCCTGGACTTCAACGCCTCGGCGCCAGTGCAAAACCCACGCCTCCACGCTGCCCAGATTCGGCACCACCGCAGCGTTCCGGCGCGCATCCTGGCGTCGTGCGAAGACGTCGGCTTCCAGTACCTTCAGAGCCAGCCCTACCTGGAGAAGACGTTCCCCGGCAAGTTCGCCTTCCTGCCTTACGCCATCACGCCCGAAGCGGCCAAGTCCGAAGAGTCCTACGCCTACGTTCTGACCGGCTCTCCTCGTCGCGCCTCTGCCGAGAAGTTCGCCGCCTTCCTGACATCGCCCGCTGCCGTCGACATCCTTCGCTCGCATCGCCTTGAGCCCTGAGCGCACACCAGGGCCGGTGCTCGTCACCGGGTGCTCGACCGGCATTGGCCTTGCGTCTGCCCTGCTCCTGAAGCGTTCCGGCTATCCGGTCATCGCCACCGCCCGTGACGCCACATCAATCGCATCGCTTGATGCTGCCGGCCTGAATCCCGTTGCCCTCGAACTGGCCGACCAGGAGTCCATCCGGTTGGCGGCGTCTTCTGTGATCCACACCGCCCCAACGCTCCGTGCCGTGTTCCTGAATGCTGGCTACGCCGCCGCCGGGGCCATCGAGGACCTTCCCACCGGAACCTGGGCCCACCAGTTTCAGGTCAACCTGTTCGGCCACCTGGAGCTGCTTCGCCTTCTCATGGCTTCGGGCGCTCTCGGGCCTGGCTCACGCATCGTCTGGTGCAGCAGCATCTTGGCCATCACGCCAATGCCCAACCGCGCCGCCTACGCCGCCTCGAAGGCCGCGATGGAGGCCGTAGCCGACGCACAGCGCATTGAGCTGGCCCACCGCGGCATCCACGTCTCCCTCATCCAGCCCGGCCCCATCCTCACCAGCTTCCGGCGCAACTCCCTGAAGTCGCTTCTGGGCTCGGTGGACGTGCATGCCAGCCCGTATGCGAAGGCCTACGCCGCCACCGTTTCCAGGCTGTCCAAGGAAGGTGCTGCGAGCCCAGGCACCCTTCCGCCTGAAGCTGTCGCCGAAGCACTCCTCAGGGCCGTCGAGTCGCCTTCTCCCCGCCACCGTTACCCGGTGACGCGCAACACCAAGGTCATGGCCTGGATGAAGCGGCTCCTCCCCTCGCCAATGCTCGACCGTGTCATCGCTCGCGCTGCTGGACTTGAAGCTCTGCCCCCAATCCAGGCGAAAAAAAACCCGCTCTAGGCGGGCGCGGCAGCTCGCTCGCGCGAACTCACTTGCTCTTGTGCGGCTTGTAGGCGTACGGGTCCCGCGGCGTGGCGTACGGGTCCTTGGTGCCCTCTTTGCCGGTGTACGGGTTCACGTTGCCCTTGGCCGAGTAGTTGTCGGTCTTCGTGTCGTTCGGGTTCGTCGCATGGCTCGGAGCCACGTACGTTCCGGTCTTGGTCACGTAGGCGTCGCGCTGGTGGTTGTTCGGGTTCGTCGTCTGAGCGAAGACGGTGGTGCTCGCAAAAGCGATGGCGATCAAGGCCAGGAATATGAGCCTCCCGCCACTAAGCGCGTAGCGCTGTAGTGGGGGTTTCCTGGTTCGCACCGGGAAGTTTCTGCTTCGATGACGCGAGCGACCGGCGCGTGAGCGCCGGTCGACTTACCACCGTCTCCACA
>Ga0209181_10002484_pt1 | contig 30090 bp, 27 predicted proteins | sample MAT05_FD_187208 | JGI IMG/M metagenome (GOLD analysis project Ga0209181, IMG submission 187208) | Freshwater microbial communities from Lake Fryxell liftoff mats and glacier meltwater in Antarctica - MAT-05 (SPAdes) (version 2) | ecosystem: Environmental > Aquatic > Freshwater > Ice > Liftoff... | reverse complement strand
GCGGAGATGCGAGAACAGGTCATTGCGGCAGTTGCCGAACCAGAGCGGATCCTCGCGGGTGGCGATGGCGAACTGCTGGCAGTGAAACAGGTTGAAGACGGAAAATGGATCGTCGTCGCTTATCGGGAATTGGAGCAAGACGGCTTCATCATCACAGCATTCCTGACCCGGCGCGAACGCTCCTTGATAAAGAGGTCACAGCTATGGCCGTAATGTATATGGAAGCGTATTTGAAGCTGCTGCCCGCCATCCAAGATGCGCCAGCGGGCGCGGTGTGGATGCACTATGACCCGGAAGCGGATGTGCTGTATGTCAACTTCGCGCGTCCCAGTGTGGCGGCAGACAGCGAACTGACCGACGACGATGTGATCATCCGCTACGACGAGCAGGATCAGGTGATCGGCTACACGATTCTGCACGCGCAGAAGCGCAGCGCGTAGCCGACTCATGACCACGATCCCCGAATTTGAGTGGGCGGTACTGCTGGAAGAACTACTCAATGGCGGCTTTGAGCATATGCCATTCAAGGCGGGCGACATAGGTACCGTCGTGGAAATTCTCGGCGGTGGGCAAGCCTATATGTTGGAGATGATGACGGCGGACGGACACACGCTCGACGTGATCACCGTCCACGCGCATCAAGTGCGCGCCGTGAATCGCCGCGACATGCTGCACGTGCGTGTGGTTAAGTCCGACGTGGCGAAAATGAGTGCATAGTGCTGATTGAATTGATATAGAGGGGACAACATGACGTTCAACGTATCATTCGATATAGATGTGGTAGCGATCATTCTTGCAATGATTACCCTCGCTGTCTGGGGAATGCGCCGGATCATGCGCTTCTTTGATTGGCTCGAAAGTATCCTTCCAACAAAGCTAATGTTTCTGGCGTTCAGCCTCGCATTCGCTCTCTGTGCGCTTCTACAAATACGCGGACTTGATCCTTCGTACCCAATTCCGCAGCTTCAGATAGTGTTTCAAGCGGCTGCCTTTGCTTGGTTTATCGGCGCGTTGCTTGCTTGCACACTGGCGACGTTGGTGACACTGATTGATGGGGTGGATAAGTATATGAACCGGACGCGCTACATCTTCGTTGACTACTTCGACCTGAACGATCCGCGCTTTTAAAGATGTATCCACCGACGAAGCTAGGGCAAGTGATTAGGCACCGCAAAGCGAGCATCATCATCGACGATGCTCAAACCTACATACGCTGCCGTGTTCAGTCTTATGGCAAGGGCATTGTACTGCGAGATATTGTCTCTGGTGCAGAAATCAAAACCAAGCAACAACAGGTTTGTTGCGCCGGGGAGTTTCTCGTCGCTGAAATCGATGCAAAAGTGGGCGGTTTCGGGATTGTGCCCCCGGAATTGGATGGCGCTGTCGTCAGCAGCCACTACTTCTTATTTACGCTTGACGAAACACAGATTGACCAACGGTATCTGAGTTACTATGTGCGAACGCCTGAGTTTCAGGATCAGGTGATCGCTAAAGGTTCTACCAACTACGCCGCCATTCGTCCTCAGCATGTGTTGGATTATGTAATCCCCCTCCCACCCCTCCACGAGCAGCGGCGCATCGTCGCGCACATCGACGCTATCGCAGAGCAGATCGCGGCGGCGCGGGGTCTGCGTCGGGGCGCGGTGGAAGCAGCAAAAAGCGTTCTCCTTTATACTTCTGCTGACCTATTTACAACATCGAGCACCGGCTCCCTATGCGTTCCTTTCGGAGAAGTGTTTTCATTCAGAAATGACCTTATCCGCCCGTCTGATGGCGCATCAGGTGAACTGATCTTTGTAGGACTCCAACACGTTGAGTCTCATACAGGACGGCGGATCGGTGAAGATTATCTGCTTGCGGAGGAATTGAAAGGGCGAAAATTTCGGTTCTCGCCCGGTGAGGTTGTTTACGGATATCTACGTCCCTATCTGAACAAAGTTTGGATCGCGAACTGTGAAGGTTTTTGCTCTGTCGATCAATATGTGTTGCGTCCGAAAAGTGATGTAGTCGATACCTTCTATCTGGCACATTTCATGCGCAGTCGGCTGTTTCTTCAAACCGCGATTGAACTGACCAATAATTTACAACTACCTCGATTGCGTTCAGGATTGCTTCAGGCAATAAATATGCCATTACCTATACTTGACGATCAGCGGCGCATCGTCGCCTATCTCGACTCGTTGCAAGCGGAAGTCGAACGGCTCAAGCGGCTGCAAGCCGACTGCGCCGCCGAACTCGACGCGCTACTGCCGTCGCTGCTGGATCGGGCATTTCGAGGGGAGTTATAACTTGCATCATGCCGTTGAGAGCGATTGTCAACAATGAAGGTATCCTTGCACCGTTCTTGGATGATGAAGCTTGGCAACTGCTCAAAACGCGGGTAAAGAACGAGCACCTTGATGTGCGCTTGCCTTGCTGCGGAAACGTCGCCTATTTGAGGACGAGCAAACATGGGGTAAAGCATTTTGTCCATAAGGAACGTGACACCTGTACCAGCGCGCCTGAGACCTGGCAGCATCTGAAAGCTAAACATGAGATTGTCCTCGCGTGCAAAGCTGCCGGATACGACACGATTACTGAGGTGTCTGGTGACGGATGGCGTGCGGACGTACTCGCGGTGAAAGGGAAGGTAAAAATCGCCTTCGAGATTCAATGGAGTTCTCAGACGTGGGAGGAAACACAGGAACGACAACAGAAATATAAGGAAGCTGGAATTCGAGGCTGCTGGCTGTTTAAACGTCCACCCGTTCAATACCGCGCCAATAATGAAGTTCCATTATTCAAGCTGGAAATAACCGAGGACGCCGCAATAGTCATATTCAATCCCTACAGCTATGAGTATGAAAGCTATGACCGCCGCATCAATCTTTCTGAATTTGTGACCGCCCTCTTGCACGGAAAGATCAAGTTCTGTGATCACCTTACAAGTTTGCCCCGACAGACAGTGCGCATGATTTTCGTTGAAACAAGGTGCTGGAAATGTTTTAAACTATTCCATGTGTACTATGTAAAAGACTTGGTAACCGGCTGTGGTGACGAACTTGAAGCAAACTGTTTTGATCCGCAGTTCGTCGCAATCGCGATCAGTCTCCGCTCTGATGAGCGGTACAGTCACATAGAAACCGGAGACATTAAAGAGCGTTACAGCAAAACCGCTGGCGAAAAGTACATGTCTTTTGGCTGTCCTCAATGCGACGCCATCGTAGGCGATTTCTTCCTATTTCACGAAATCTTTCCTGAGGCACGTTATTCTGAAGACAAGGCACCCGCAATTTGGGAAAAAGAGATCACGTTGAGGCACTTGGTATCTTCCCCAGATGCACATTGGTGCTTTCCAGAAGGCGGACAGTTCTGCGGTAAATAGTATTTATTCACCTACCCGTGCAGACCGCATTTTGCCCCAGTCCTATAGGGTTCATTATATGTTTCTTAGGCTCAAAATTCGTGAATTTGAGCCTAAGCCTATGGATAGGTGAATAAATACCCGTGACCACCCCGTGACTCGTGACTGCGAATTTTCTTGGCTGTATAAGGGCTTCTAAAGTGTTTTACAGGTCATATTTTGTTTCATTCTTGTTTCATGCATTCACCTTGGGGGTGATCCCAGAGGGATTGATGGGACTGGGCACGGAACCGGACTGGATTCAATCGACCTATCACGGCTGGGTTTACGGGTACAAAGCTCATGTAACCATGAGTGCTGCTGCCACCACCGTGCGCGCCGTCTTGAATGTCACCGTGACCGGGAGTGCCTGCGAAAGTCATGTGTTGCAGTCCCAATTGGACGACTTGCCGCCGTTGGTCAAGACCTTGCTGCTGGACGCTGGCTACGACGACGGGCAATTGCTCGCAGACTGCACTCAACGCGGACTTCAGGTTTTAGTGCCCTTGTCCAAACCCGTTGGCACGTCCACCTCTCAAACTCGTCGTGACCGTGCGGCGTATCTCGCCTCACCCGAAGGCAAAGCCCGTTACCGGCAGCGGGGATGCAGCATTGAACCTTTCTTAGCCACTCTCAAAGACTTTTTTCATCTCGACCCACTGCCTGTTCAAGGCAAGTCCCTTGCCGCTCTGGTCATCCTTTTGTCTCTTTATGCTTAGAACTTGTTGGTGTTGTTCAATTTCGTCCATCATCGCCCATTAGGTCAAGTCAAGCCGATCTTAGACTTACTCTGATTGGATGCCCCACCCTCAGCTACTTTCCTTTTCACAATCCGACAAACCAGAATCCCCAAACGTCAAATAGTAAGCAGTCCTATTCAAGTAAACGCCCAATAGCATTCAATAGAGGGATTAACGAAATGAACGCCACTATGAAAGCAATTGTCTACACAAACTATGGATCACCGGAGGTTCTGCAACTCAAAGATGTCGAAAAACCGGTTGCCGCGGACAACGAAATCCTCATAAAAGTCTATGCGACAACTGTAGAGGCAGCGGTGTCCATTCATCCCGGAGCCTTCACCGCGCTGCCAAATCTGAGAGATGCTGCGAACATTCAGCGCGGGCAAAAAGTGCTGATAAACGGTGCTTCTGGCAGTATTGGAACCAGTGCAGTACAACTTGCGAAGTATTTCGGGGCGGAAGTCACCGGCGTATGCAGTGCTGCAAATATCGACTTGGTGAAAGCTCTAGGTGCTGATAAGGTCATTGATTACCAGAAAGAGGATTTCACGAAAACAGGGGAGACCTATGACGTCATTTTCGACGCGATAGGCAAAAGCTCCTTTTCACGCTGTAAGGGTGCGCTTAAGCCGGGGGCATTTATCTGACGACGGTCGTTTCGCCAACAATTTTGCTTCAGATGCTGTGGACATCGAAGTTCGGTAGCAAGAAGGCAAAGATTGTATTCGCAGGGTTGCGGTCAGCCAGCGAAAAGAACAGTGACCTAGCCTTCTTCCTTGAACTTGTTAAGGCGGGAAAGTTGAAACCGGTCATTGATCAATGCTATCCGCTCGAAAAGATGGTTGAGGCGCATCGCCATATGGATACAGGACGTAAGAAAGGCAACGTCGTCATCACTGTAGCGGGTGCAGCAAACAAGAACCGTTGATAATACGATCAACGCTTTCGCGACCAGCGAGACGCCTAAAGTGAAGCACGTCATCGCCGAATCCACGCCGAGAGGTGGAAAAGACAGACTCTTGAGTGAACACACTGCTGCCATGCGGGGGTGTTTTTTGTTAGCGCTGCAACGCTAAGCAGTCTGCGGCACAGGATAGTGCAACAGGTCGCTGACGCTCCAGAGGTGTGAGGTGAGGGTATACAATCCGGGTCAAGGGGGCCCTCGAGTTCATGGACGAGGGCGAAAGCGTCGTCTTTGGTGCGTCCGACGAGGGTCGAAGATACGCCAAACCCAAGCATCGGAGCCATGGCACGAACACGGGTATACACCTGTCCATACAGGTTCTTGAAGAAACGATGCCATCTGCGGTGGTGTAACCACACAAGTGCCCACAGCAGCAGATTGAGCAGGACGGAAACATCAGGCATAGGCAATAGACGCACAAGAGCGGATAACTATAGGCTCCATATCCTACTCATCCGCGTTGTGCAGTCAAGCGCGAATTATCAACTATTTACATGGGCAGTACCCACAATTCACCGAAGAATTCAAGCGGTAAGCGGTGCGGGAAGCGCAATGTGGTATCCGCCCAATTTACAGGACATGGCTTGCGATCATGTGCTGGAGAAGGCAGAACTATTACCGGCAGACCGGGTGGATACCGCTTGACTATCACTCAATCACGACAGCAGTGTGTGTGCCTATGGACGGAAGATCGATGATGACACGTCCATTTTCCAATGTGAATGGTATTGCGATGTTTTCTGGTGCTAAGTAAACGCGCATCGGTGGTGTCGTGGCGGCAATACTAAGCCTGATATTCGCTGTCTCCCATGATTGATCGACATGGAGAATTGGTTGGAACGTTCGGCGAGGATGGAAGCCGACAAGATGTACGATCTGTCGTTCCGGATGATCGACAGCGGCGGGCTGGCGAAGCAATGTGGTTTCTATCCAACCCGGTACCGCGCGCTGTAACATTGGCGCGGGTAAAAACTGCTTCAGTGCAGCGGACACGATGGCGCGATATGCCCAGTAATCCTGACGGCGATAGCCAGTGAAAAGGGGGGCGGCAAAATACAACACATTATCGCCCATCACCAGTGCGGGCGCGTCAAGCCGTTCACCAACGGGCGCGTGTTGATGCCCCATGAAATGTTCATAGGTGCGATTGAATAATGCGCGGCGCAGATCGCCGTAAGATTGTGAGCCATCGGTCGCCTCGACCACATGCGCGGTGTCGTAAAATGCATAATCGTAGTCGTCGGCAAGTTCGCCGCCTTCCGTAAGTCCCGCGTCGAGACGGATGTAACACGGGATAGTGGGTGACGGATATTTATATCGCGCTGGCACGCCATCGAGAGAGAACGTGTGGGTGTGTGCGTCCAGCAGTGCGGTACCGCTAAGTACGATGCGCCCGCCGCCCGCTTTGTAGGCGTTCAGTTTGGCGACCAAAGCAGTGCTGGGCGGTGTGCCATCCGGGACGAATACCGCCTCATACCCTTCCAGATCGCTATCGATATCAATAATATCGAACTGATAGCCCATTTCCAATAGCATTTGCGCCGCGCCTTCAAGGTCTTCCGAATATGCGCCAATGCCAGGGTCTTTAAACTCGACCGGTGTCGCCGTGAGCAGGGCGATCTCTGCGGTTGGAACCGCGCCATCCAGCCACGGTTCGAGCGCCTCGACGCGGGCATACGTCCGACCGATCATGCGGTAGACAGCGGCATCGAGTTTACCACTCGGATGCAGTTGATCGCCAACGGAAATTTTGCCGCCTGCGGCTAAAATTGTCCCGCATTCATAATCGAACTGATCGCCCGTCTTCAATCCGCCGAAATCGCCCCACGACATGTGAAATCGCCCGTTCATCCCTAGAAAATCTTTGCCATATGCTCTTGCCTGCCGCGCTGCCAACGGGTAATGCAAATAGCCCCACTGCCCTGTGGTGGGAAGACTTTCGACTTCGAGATGGGTCATGTACGGGGCAACGCGCCCCATGTCCGGGTGCATCGTGCCGTTGTAGAAGATCGATGCTTGGGGTAGAAAGCTGTGGATGGAGCGCGTCAGCCTGTCGAAAAAGCGGGTTTGCTTGGCGCGTGCATGATCCCAGACCGCAGCATCATCGGCAGCATTGACACCCGCTGCATGCATCTGTGCCATTGCCCACGGCGAGTAATTCGGCAGCGCGAAGCAAATATCGAACCAATATCCGTCAATAGCATAGAGTTGATGAAGTTCTTCGACCTGTGCCATTACATAATCGGCGTAGCCCGAAGAAACATCCATCGTCGCCCATCCCCATTCGCTTCCCAAGGGTGAACGATTAATCATCTTACCCTGTTTATCGACCATCACCCATTCGGGATGCTGCACGCTCGCCAGTTCATCCCACATGATCGAGACATAGACCGGGCAGCGAATATCACGCCGGTGCAGTGCTTCAATCTGTCTGCCCAGCAGATCGGTTTTCAGATGGGGATGCGGTGTACCCACTTTCGTCGGGTAATAGGAATAGCCGTGATGACATTTGGCGAAAATATTGATCGAATTGACATGCGCATCGACGAGCGTCTGCGCGAATGCGTCACCGTCAAACTGCCCGCCGACATCTTCGCACCACGGCGAGGTATGAAAATCGAGGTGAACCTGACGGAAACGCAGTCTGGGCGTATGCATGGAAAATTTTCCTTTGGGGCGGGATAAATGGATCGAATGGGTACAGCGCAAAAAGGTGAAGGGCGCTTATTTTGAAAAGCCGCCGAGCGTGTTGACAAATTGTTTTTGCAGCAGCATGAAGATGATCAGCATCGGGATCGATGCCAGCGTCAATGCCGCGAGCAAACTGGGCCAATCCGTCGTCCACTGTCCCTGAAATTTGGACAGCCCTAACGGAATCGTGCGCATCGACTCATCACTCAAAATGATCAGCGCCAGTGAAAACTCGTTCCAGAGGAGTACCGTTTGAAAGATGGCGACACTCGCCATGCTCGGCAGCGATAGCGGCAGCACGATTCGGAACACCATCTGCCAAGTGGTGCATCCGTCGATACGCGCTGCATCCTCAATTTCGCTGGGGAACTGGACGAAAAAAGCGAACATCAGCAGCACTGAAAACGGGATGCCAAAGGCGACATAGGGACCGATCACGCCGGGATAGGTATTGAGCAGATCAGCGCCATTGAGCATACGGTAAAGGGGTACAAGCGTAGTATGCACAGGTACGGCGAAGCCAGCGATCAGGATCAGATACAAGGGAATGCGTCCGAAAAATTTCATCCTCGCGAAGGCATAAGCTGCCATTGCGCTCACCATGACGATCACCGTGACCGAGACGAGGGTAATGAAGAATGAATTGATGAGATAGCCGGATATACCGCTGTTCCATGCCTGTACAAAGTTGCCCCACTGTGGATTAGTAGGCAGGCTGAAAGGTGAGGAGAACATCTCGCGCGTAGTTTTCAGTGCCGAGCTGACCATCCACACCATCGGCAGCGCGATCAGAATCGAGTAGGCAATTAAAGGGATATAGACCAGATTAGAGATCAACGGGTTACGCTTCAGCATCATGCTTACACCTGACGCGTAAAGCGCAGTTGCAGCACGCCAAAAATCAGGGCAATTACCAGCAAAACGACGGCAATGGCGCTGGCATAGCCCGCCTGATTGAGTGTGAAAGCATTGTAATAGATGTAGGTTCCCAAAACTTGGCTGGCATTGGCAGGTCCGCCGCGCGTCAGCACATACACAATATCGAATACCTTGACCGCACCGATCATCGTGATCAAAATTGCGGCAATGATGACATTGCGCGACATGGGCAGCGTGATGAAAAAGAAATTCTGCACTTCGTTCGCGCCGTCCAACCCAGAGGCTTCATAAATTTCAGTAGGAACGGTTTGCATGCCTGCCAGCACGATCGTCATAACATAACCCGTATACTGCCAAGCCGATGCCAGCAAAATCGACAGCATCACCAGATTCGGGTCACCAAGCCAGCCCTGCACGGGTGGGCGGATGTTCAGCCCCCTCAGCGTATGGTTGAGGATGCCAATACCGGGATCGTAAATCAACTGCCATAACACACCGACCGCCACCGCTGACATGACAATGGGAGCGAAATGCAGCGTGCGGAAGAATGTTTTGCCCCAACGGATGCCGCGACTTAAGACGGCAGCGAGTACCACGCCAATCGTGACCTGAATGGCAACCGAACCGACCAAAATACTGCCGTTGTTTCGGAGCGCCCGCCAAAAGATCGGGTCTTGAAACAACCGGATGTAATTGTCGAACTGTACAAATTTGATATCGGGGTCGGTCAGCCCATACTGGTAGAAGGAAAGCAGCACGGTATTGATCAGGGGATAAATGACGAATATAGCAAATAGGATCACTGCCGGAGCGACCAAGATATAGGCATCGCGCGTTTCACGCCATGAAAGGCGCGCCGGGTGGTCTGTACGCACACGCCGCAAGACGCTGACCGTCCGCTCCGATAATCTGTTTTGACTCATAGAAATCTGTTTAGTCCTATAGCCATCAAAAACATATCAATATTGACTGCCCCTCAAATTCCCCTCTCGTTGCATGAAAGGGGAATTTGAGGCAGAGATTATTTTAGCTGCCGGCGCGTTCAGCCTGCACAGCGAGCGCCTGTTCACGCACGAGCGCCACGGCATCTTCCGGCGTCAGCGTACCAGCAAGCACTTCCTGAATACTGTTCAGATAAACTTCCGAGATGGTGTTATCCAAGATCACGTCCAGCCACAGTACAGCTCCCGTGGCAGTGTTGAGGTCATCGACCACATTGATCATCGCTTCGGAGGCAATGTCAGAAGTCACCGCTTCACCACGGACAGGGATACGCGACAGGTCTTCCACCAGCATCGCCTGCGCGTCTTGCGAGATGAAGTAATTCAGGAACGCGGCAGCTTCGTCCGGGTGTTCGGTACCCGCTGAAATTTCCAGCCCGATGGGGCCTAAGAGCGCATAACCTTGATCGCCCTGCGCATCGTCGCTAGTGATCGGTGGCATACGGAACATGCCGTAGCGCCCTTCAAACTCGTTCTGGTCGAGCTGCCCCATGATCCAAGTTCCCTGATAATACATGGCGACCTGCTCGGTGTAAAACTGAGCCAATGCCGCATCCGGAGTCGTCGCATTGACCGCATCTGCGAAACAACTCGCATTCTGAATTTCCAGCAGCTTGCCGAACGCTGCCGCATAACCGGGATTGGTGAACAGTTCGTCCGCAGGGGTGGTCAGCGTGTAATCGCTGGCGATGGTCGCTTCACCCGCCATGCGCTGGTTGAGGATCGACAGGTAATGCACGCCTTCCCAACGTTCCTGATTGCCGAACGAGAGCGGCGTTATCCCGGCAGCGCGTAATGTTTCGCACACAGCCAATAGCTCGTCAAAAGTCGTGGGTACGGTGATGCCATTCCCCTCAAAAATATCCGTGTTGTAATAAAAGTACTTCGCTTCTAGGCTGTAAGGTGCGCCATACAGTCTGCCATCGAACACATAGGCATCCAGCGCTGCTGGCGAGATTTCGTCGTTCCAGCCGAAGCTTTCAGCATATGCCGTGATGTCGAGCACATTACCTTCACGCACAAACCGTCCGGTGTCCTCACCGGGCCAATTGAAGAAAATATCCGGCGCGTCATCAGCGCCTATAGCGACCTGAATCGCAGTCTTGTACGACTCGTTCGGGTAGCCCAACAAGTTGACATCGATGTTCGGATTGGCGACTTCAAAATCTGCGATGATCTGCTGGACATACGGCTCGGTTACGCTGTCGGTCAAGAAGTAAAAGTCAAGCACGACTTGGTCTTGGGCGGCGATGGGCGCTATACCAACGAGACCCATCATGGCAACAATCAGCACGATTAGCGTTTTAAATGCTTTTGAAAACATCATTTTTCTCCTTAAACACCAGTTTCATAGCTATCATAGTCCTTTTCTGAAACGATGTCAAATCTTCTGTAAACGTGTACATATTTCGTTTCAATGTATACTTGGCTTGCGTGCAGCATATTGAGTAGTCAAGACAAGCGTACAAGGACATAGTTTGAACGGGATCACGACGATCAAGGATGTGGCAGAACGTGCCGGAGTTTCCAGCGCGACGGTTTCGCGTGTACTGGCAAACAAACCCTATGTTCGTGCGGAAGTGCGAAGCAAAGTTTTACAGGTAGCCCAGGAATTGAACTATCAACCCGACCAGAGCGCACAGCGCCTGCGCTCGCAGACGACCAGCCGACTGATCGGCTTGCTGATCTCTGGCATTCACAACTATCATTTTCACTCCATCATCAGTGGTGTGAGCGACCTCGCTTATTTTTATGATTTAAATCTCATGTTGTGCAACACGGGCGGCAGTGTTGAGCGCGAACAGGATTACATGGATGTCATTCAGGCTGAGCGCGCCCTTGGGATCATCATTAACCCGCAAGACTATCTTAGCGACGGGCGACGCCTAAGTGCGCTGCGACGCGACGGTATGGCGGTGGTACTCATCGATACTGGGGTAGCGCACGGCAAATTTGACCTAGTACAGGTTGACAACCGACAGGGCGCATTTCAGGCAGTGTCCCATTTGCTCAGTCTGGGGCATCGCCGTATCGGGATTATCGCCGGTAATCTGAAAATGACGACTGCGACTGAACGCTTGCAGGGATACCGTGATGCGCTACTGGCGGCGAATGTCCCTGTTGACCCTAATCTCATCAAAGCTGGCAACTTCGAGTTCGATAGTGGCTATCAGATGACGTTGAAATTCATCGATGAACCCCAACGCCCGACTGCATTATTCGTCTCCAACGAACGGATGATGCTTGGAGCACTGAATGCACTGAATGAGCGTGGTATGCGCATCCCGGACGATATGGCAATCATTGGCTTCGACGATATGGAGTATGCGGCGCAGCTGCGTTCGCCGCTCACAACAATTGCACAGCCGACCTACGAAGTTGGCAAAGAGGCGGTACGATTGCTGCTTCGGCGCATTGCTGAACCCGACGCACCTACGGTGAATGTGACTCTCCCCACAGAATTGATCGTACGAAAGTCGTGTGGTGCGTAACGTCGTATTCGCCCCTAATTCGATTTGGTATGAATCGCAGGGCTTACGCTTGAAAGTGATTTTGAGCCTTTTAGAACCTTATAGAACCATCGTTTAAGTTGTCTTTTTATAGCGTCCCATGTTCCTCTCCTCATACTCCGTCTAACGGACATTTCCTTCGTCCGCCAACTAGGGTAAGGTCAAGATCACTTGATTCGTGTGCGCGGACTCATACGATTTATACACAAGCCGCATCGTTTTCAGATTGTCATCCCCGGTTGTTTCGCACGCTTCTAACCCTTTGAGCGCCCGCGCGATGTTCAACTGCGCTGGATAAATGCTCGAATGCACAACATCATATTCAGGGTCTGCCCATGCAAAGCGCGGCGGCTTGTGACGCGATGCGTGCGTGATAGTGCCGTGTTCGCCTACAACGGTTTCGCGCACCCAAAAGTCATGGGAGAGTTCAAGGAAACCGCGTTCGCCTTCCGCCTGAATATAGGTTTCAGGGAAACGATCATGCTCACGTGGGGAAGCATAGCTCAACTGACAGATCACCACCGCGCCGCTCTGCGTCGTCAGGGTGACGGTCGCCACATCTTCGCCCTTGATATCCTGATGCACCCGATGGGTTTGACAGTACAGTGATACGACTTCGCCGAACAAGAAACGGGCAACATCGAGAATGTGACTACCAATATCGGTGAGGATGAACTGTTCGATTTCTTTAAGGAAAGGTTGATTATCGAACACCGGAAAACTAGTGCGATAGTCAAGGTTGGCGCGGAACACCTTGCCGATATGCCCCTGATCCAGCGCGGCTTTATAGGCGCGGATTGGGTATTGCCAGCGCCAATTTTCATTGATGTACAGCGGCACGCCCGCTGATTTGCACGCGGCGACCAATGTTTCACAACTCACCAGCGTTGTAGACATCGGCTTCTGGCAGACGACAGCCAACCCCCGCGCCGCCGCCATCTGCGTGAGCGGCAGATGGGTTTCAACCGCCGTACAAATATCGACAAAATCGATTTGTTCATTGTCCAACAGCGCCGATGGGTCATCGTAGACATGCTCCGGCGCAATGCCAAATTGTTCCGCTGTTTTGAGCGCCTTCGACTTGGTGCGGTTGTACAGCGCCACACATTCGACCTCACCCGTTTGCATCCAGCCACCTAACTGATAGGCTGACCAGAAGCCGGTTCCAAATAGTGCAAAACGCAGTTTTGTTGCCATCTCATCAATCCTTGATCAGCGTGCGTAAATAAGAGATGCTTTGCCGGACCCAATGCATCTCTTTTTCGATGGTTGCCTGTGTCGTTGCTTCTGGCGGTAGCCATGTTTCGATCACTGCGTTGAATTTGCGTCCTTCATGGTGAAGTCGTTCAAGTAGCCACGAAATATCGAGCATTCCCTGTCCGGCAGGTGCGCCCATGATTTCAAAGCCCATGTTATGCCGCGCCCGCTTGACGATGAATTCTTTTAAATGCAGGTTGACGACGTATTTACCCAACACGCCGACCACCACATCAGGGCCTTCAAGCGCACCGAACGAATTGACTGTGTCTAGGCAGATGCCAACATGCGGATCGTCAATTCGTTTAATGATGCTGGCGAGCGTGCCTGCTTTAAAGCGGTCATGATTTTCAATCGCCAGAATGATCCCTGCTTTTTTCAGCACCGGGAGCGCCGCCTTAATAAGGCTCACCACGTCCTCTGGTTCGGGGTAATGCACTGCCGTATCAACCACGACGCGCAAAATCGGTGAGCCGAAGAACTGCGCGATGTCGATGTACTGGTGCAGGTGATCGGTGGCGATCCCCCGTGTGCCGACTTCCAGCGCCATCCCGCGCCGCTCTAACTCGCCACGCAAGCGAACGCGGCTATCACTGTCGAGTGGGTGTAGCGGTAGATTATCCGCGATTTGTACCAGCTTCAAGCCGAGTTCGTCTGCCAGCCGGATCATGCCTGAAGCGTCGAGCGGGGCGGCTGGCGGCTGATAACCGGGGATACCAATAGCCCACGCTACGCCATAACTGCCGAGTCCGAGTTTGGTCATGGCGCACTTCCTAGCAACAAGCGGCAAACATCGCGGATCGCTTCGGGTTCACCCACATAAGCCCACAAACTCATCAGCTCATTCGATGCCATCCATTTTGCTTTATCAAGCCTGCCCAGCGTGCGACCGCTGCACTCCATTTCACAAAATGGGCGACCGTTATGCGCCGCGCCGCCGTCGTTGTAAACGTGTACGGAATGCCCGCTATTCCCCGGTTCTTCTGGTGGTTCTTCAGCGTACAGGTTCGATGGATCGTTGTAGAATTGACGCACGAGCAAAGATGCCCGCCCATCTGGAAGATCATGAAAATAGCCCATGCGTCCGGTCATACACAGAGCTTTATAGCCGATTTTGAATTGTTCGCGCCCGTCTAAAGGCAAATGGATCGCGCCGTTTTTGACCGCTCGCGCAAAATCGGGCACAGGTTTTACGTAGTCGGAGGCGCTCACATCACCAATCACAGGGACGATCAGGGTTCCGCCTGCGTTCAGTTGAACCAGAGACCAAATTTCGGCGGGAGTACCCATCTCGGTTGAATTGTAGGGTCGAATCAACCCAAATTCGCACCAATCGATATACCCCATGAAGTGAACATCGCCCTTTATGGGGTAATTTGCAATCGGGTTCGCGCCTGCGTTCAGATGACGAGTATTGTCGATTTCAGTATGCCCGATGAGATTGCCGTGATGATACCCGTTCAAGATGAAACGACTGCTGATCGCAATCCCGTTCCCGCTGTCAGTGTAATTCGAGAGTTTGTAATTTCCGGGATCCATCGCTTTTGGAATATCCCACGTTCCGGCGAAGTCACGACGATCACGCACGTTGTAGGTGATCTCCGGCGCGATCCACACCCGATCTCCGCCGATATTCCAGTGCCATCCATCGGTGCGCTTGATGAAGGCACGAAACGCATCAGCCGACTCCCATGCCGAACTTGTCCAGAACAGGTTTTCGTCATCAGATGATGGAAATAAGCCCAAAACACGCCCGCCACGCTGTGTGATCAGCGCCGATGCGCCATCCTGTAAGGGGAGAACTGCAAAAGGTTCTCCCACTTCCTCTAATAGCTGTATGTAATGCGCCAGCGTGAGCCGAGTCACGATCCACGCCTCATCTTTGATCGAGGCTGTCGGTGATTTCCGCCACACTGCGTCTGAGCGCATCCATGTTCATGATGTTCTCTTTCCAATCCGGCTTGAAAATCTTATCGTAGGCGTTCTTAATCGCCAGCTTCGCACCATCGCTGAATGGGAAGCCGGAAAAGCCAAAGATAATAGCGAATTCGATGCGTGCATGACCACTCAGGAATTCCCATGCCGCCTCCGCCGGAACGCCCATCTCAACGGCGATGTCATATGCTTCTTTGATCGCGCTGATGCACGTCGCTGCGAAGGTTTCCACTAGTGCCGGTTCAAGGATCGCCATCTGTTCGACGGTGATCCGATAATTGTTCAGCACCGGGGCATACATGTCACGGGCTAATTGATCGCCCTTCGCCCAATCTTCTTCCGGTCCGCGATGTAGTGCCGAAACGATGTGGTGTTTCGCCTGCACACCGCCAAACCAGTCAGTACGTGCTTCTTCAGTCACTTCATCGTTGAACATCGGCGGGTGACACGGGTGCGTGACGTAATAGGTCAAATCATCACGCAGTGGGATCACTTCCGCATAGGCTGCTGCCGGGTCAAGGCTGACCACCATCGCGCCCGATTTCAAATCTTCGATGATTTCGCGAGTGATTTTGCCGATCAACTTGTCCGGCAGGGCGAGAATCACCGCATCAGCATCTTTGAGTGCCTCGGACTGTGGGGTTGGCTTCAAACCGCGTTTGGCAAGGTTGGCGATTCCAACCTCACTGACTTCAACATATGCTATCTCGTAACGATCCGGGTGTTTGACCAAATTATCCGTCAAGCGCTGACCCATCTTGCCACCAGCGCCCATCAAGGCGACTTTAAGTACCATGAGTTGATCTCCTATAACGAACCATGCAGAATACTTGCAAAATAGTCCTGTTTGCCAACCTGACCCGCTTTCAATGAGATTTCCAGCCCACTGAATGCGGGATCGGCAGAATAGGCTTTACAAAGGGGTGCGCCGGGTGCGATCGGCATCATGGCAGTGAGGGCGTAAATGCCTAACTGACGCGCCGCATATCCGCACGTATCGCCGCCAGTGACAACTGCCCGCCGCAGACTGCTTTTTTCCAACAGAGCGCGCAAAATCATGCCTTGCTGGCTCCCTAAACGCTGTCCGACTGTCGCCGGATCGAGCGCGAGCTGCGCCATACGCGCTTTCGTTTGGGTGATGTGCGGATCATCGGGTCCGTACGCGCTGTACAGCACAATACTCGCCCCTCTGCTAAGGGTTTCGAGTGCTTGGGCGATCACCTGCTCACGCACTTGATCCGCCTCTGCTGGGTCGATCAGCGCCACCGAGTCGAGCCGAATCAGCGTGAAGCCGTGCGCCTCTGCCCAACGAATTTGGTCGGCGGTCGCGGGCGCAGCACTGCCCGACACAACGATCAGTTGATCCACCGCGCCGACCGGCGCAGGCGGTTCGGGATCAGACGCGATCACTCCATTCATGCGCCAATACAGTGCTAGCGCCTTTTGCACGCCCGACGAGCCAACCACAAACAGCGGATAATCCGCTGTGCGTTGGGCGCACATTTCATCGATCAAGGCGCCGATGGCATGGAGATGTTCATCATCTATCGTGTCGAACACGATAAACCCGCTTCCCTCCGCTTGCAGTCGCTCAAAAAGATCCCGGCGTGTTTCTTCCGGCTGTGAAAGGTGATAGAGCGTAAAGGCGGCGATTGAACGATGCGTCTGCTGAGCGAGATGCAGACGCAGATCCGCCTCGTTCATCGGCGTAAGCGGATGTTTACTCATCGTCGGGTGACGGTCAAGCCGATAGGTCACATCATCAACGCGAGCGAACAGATTGCTGAATGCGACGTAGCGCCGCAAGAACGGCGCGCCGACGATCAGCGGGATCGATTGTTCCCCGAACACCTGCATACCAATTTCCGCCGCGTGACCGATACTCCCCATAGTCGGGGACGAATCGAATGTAGAGCAGATTTTATAATGCACCAGCGGCGCGCCGAGTATTTGTAGCGCCTTGAAGATCGGCGGTAGTGCTTGATCCATTTGCGTGGGACTCATGCTGCGGCTCACCCCAGCTACGCCAACCGCCCGTGCGCCGGGAAACTGTTCGCGCAGTATATCCGGGGATGGCGGTTCGAGGAACAGCACTGTCGGCACACCTCCCCACTGCAAGATTTCCATCACATCGGTGGAGCCGGTGAAGTCATCGCCATAATAGGTGAGCAGTAGCGGCTGAACATGGGTCATGATCCGAACCTTTCCAGCGCTCCCGCGAGTTCTTCGTGGGTGAGCGCGTATTGCGCCAGTGGAACCCCATCACGTGCCGCGCCCCATGCCTGCTGAAGCGCCCGCACGCCAGCGCCAACCCCCATCGGGTGCCCCATGATCCCGCCGCCGGCGAGAAACAACCAGTCGGGGTTCCCCATTTCGCGGACTGTATCGGGGATCTGTTTGGCGGACTGCCCGGACGAGAACACAGGGACGGCTTCCGCGCCGATCCCCAGCATCGGAGTCTGGACAGCGCGGGCGGCGGCGATCACACTGGCATCACTTTCGCAAAATTTATTATTCAAGCCGTTGACGTGAAGGTGATCCACGCCTGCCAGCCGGAAAAACTTCGAGAAGGCGGGGTACTCCATGCCTAACAGGGGATGACGGCTGAACATGCCCCACCCAGCGCGGTGTCCGTGAATCGGAAGCTGTGAATGCCGCCGCAGTTCGATCACGCCGACCAACCCGACCGAAATCAGGTTGACCATGATGCACGTCCCACCATGTGCCAACACGACATCATGCCCGCGCCGCATCTCGTCTAGGTCACCCGTTACGTTGAAGGCGTACATCACACGCTTGCCTGTTTTATCGGCGTGATCGTTGATCACGCGCATCACGGCTTTGACACGCGCCGCCAGCGGCGAATGCGGTGAGTTATTTTGAAGTTCATCATCCTTGATGAAGTCTAAGCCCGCTTCCGCCAACGTCTTAACCAGTTCGGCGGTCGCATCGGGCGTGAGTCCCACGCTCGGCTTGATGATCGTGCCGAACAACGGGCGATCAAATACGCCGCTTAAGCGCCGTGTTCCATCAATGCCGAACGCGGGCAGAGGATAATACGCCCCGAAGGCAGACGGAATCTCCATATCAAGCAGTTTTAGCCCACTAAACGCGCCCAGCTCGAATAAATTACCCGCCACTGCCGTGAACAGCGTCGTCAGCGATGCGCCGATGTTAGCAAACGGAAACAAGAGCGTCACCCGCGCCTGCTGAATGCCCACGCTCCCGTTTTTAGGCGGCTTACTCCCCGGTAGCGACGGAGACTTGACCGTTTCGATCACCGTCAGGCTTTCGATTTTCGCACCGTGCGCCGCAAGTAATTCAGGCGTTTCGCCGGGGACACGGATAAACGTTCCGGCGGATTGTTCACCCGCCATCGTTTCGGCGACTTGCTGGGGATCATGCGCGGTTTCGATCAGATAATGTGCGCGGATATAGTCGCTCATGATGAGCAGTCCTGATCCAGTCGCACTACCGCGTAGGGGAACAGATCCAGATGCCAACCAGACTCGTCAGCGGCGATGAGCGTTCCCGGCTGATCGCGGTATGCCTCTGGGTCGCGCATGGCGAATTCGGCGCTATACTCATCGAGTGACTTCATCGCCCATCTGCCGCTGATCCCGCTGATCGTGACCGTCTGCCGCTCGTGTGTGTGATTGGCGACAAGCAAACGGCGTTTTGTGTTGTTTTGCAGTGCCAATCCGCTGAACCGAAGCGGGTGTGATGAGGTGAACGCCCTCACACTCGCCGGGTGCATCTCGCCTGCATCCGCGAATATATGATACATCGGGAACACGCCGCCGGGGATCGATGGGAACAACTCTGGCAACGGCGATCCACTCTCAAGCTCCATAATACCAAGCCATCCGGTCGTCTCATAGAAGGTGAGGCTGTGCGCGCCCACCCGCGAAACAGACGCAATCGCACCCATCGTCCAGCCTGCACCGAAAAGCGACATCTGACGCGGATCGACTTGGGGCGGAAGCTGACCCGGTGATGTGGGTGCTTCGGGTGCAGTCGCAGCAGGGTTGCGGCGGATTTTGAACGTTACGGGTGATACCCAGATCAGTCCATCAGAAAAGTGGCGCGCGCTGACCACGGTTTCACCAATCACCGGCAGTGTTTCAATGAGTGTGGCATTATCGAAAGCGTGAACCTGTGGGTTGACTGAATACACCGTTATCTCTGCGGATTGTGGCGGTCGATTGCGGTTTAACTCGGTGAAATAACCATCGGTTCCAGCGCTCAGAGTATGGTTGTCGAAACAAGTTCGCGCCGCTGTCCACGTTGAGTCGGATGTTGTGAACTCCCCAGCAGAGAGCGGCATGATCCGTTCGGTCATCCCGTTGGCAGTCCATACGCGCTGAAGCTCACGCAATTGGTAATCAGCCTCATTAGGGGTCAATCGTGCAACCACAAGCAGATGAGCACTCAGCGCTTGTGCTTCGTTCCAATTGTTTAATAAGCGTTGTTCCCAACCCGCATCAAAATCAACTTCGACACGGATATGGTCGAGCCGCAGTCGTTTCAATTGTGCGATTTGACGTGTCGTCAAAGGCTCATGGTGCGTTGCTGTACCCAATCCAATCAAGGGAAGCAAGTTTTCTGGAGTGCCTAGGTGCAGGGTTGGCGCAGGTTCGCTAACATCCACAGTCGCCGCATTACCGATCAACCGCACAGTAATTTTCTGGCTGATGTGCGTTCCCGCATCGATCTGCGCCGGATATGGCAGGCTGAGCGGCGTGCAGTATGTCTTAAAACTCGCGTCCGTCCAGTTACGCTGATCCTCCATCTCGAAGGTGTTGCCCTCCATAAGGATTGCCACCTGCACGCCCTCGATCACTTCATGAGTGATGGCGCGAATATCAAAATAGGGCTGGCGTGGCGCGATCAGCCTAGGAAATTCGCCCTGTTCCGTCTCACTGTTCGTGTGTTCAATCGTAAGCGCTTTTCCAGCCATATCCATCGGGTGAAGCACGCAGAAGCCGATCCGGTTGTGGCGGAAACTCGTCAGCGCTTCGCCATAAAACAAGAAGGTGATCTCGCTCTCGTTCGTGCCGATGATTGTACCGCGCCATGCGAAGTGAATATCCCCCTGCACATGATCGCTGGTGAATGTGATTACGAATGAGGTATCATGCTGCTCGATCACCACGTCGCTCAGAGTAAACGGGATGGTTCCCCAGTTGTGATCGCGCACAGCCGCATAAATCCCACGCACGATCTCATGATTGCCAAACCGGATATAGCACAGCATTCCAGCTTGATACGTTATTGTCAGCTTTCCAGCGCGCAGCGTAATCCGCTCCGGCGCGGGGCTACCGCTACCATCATAAATACGAGGGAGCATGGCTCAATCTCCTGCCGATGAGGGCTGAGGCTCTGGTGGCGCATCTGCCTCAACCGGACGGATAAAACGCCGTTTCAATTTTTTCATGTTTGCTTCGCGCAGACTGTCGAAGAAGATCGCTAGGAAGATGACGAACGCCCGCGCCATCGGCTGTAAATACAGGTTGACGAGATTGAACTGAAGCCCCGTTCCTACCATCTGAATCAAGATCGCGCCGATAACTGTGCCGAACACGTTACCCGCGCCACCGAATAAACTTGTGCCGCCCAGTACCGCCGCCGCAATCGCATCGAATTCGCGGGTTTCCGCAAAACTACGATCAACACGACCACCCAACTGCGATGCAAGGATGAAGCCCGCCAGCCCCGCGCAAAAACCAGAGATGATATAGACCATCGCCAGCGTGCGATCTGTGTTTATGCCCGCTTTTTTCGCCGCTTCGATGTCGTTACCGACAGCGTACACCTGCCGTCCGAACGGTGTGCGTGAGAGGATATACCAACTCACCAACACCACGATCCCAAACACCACAATCGGCATGGGAATAACCCCGAAGACCAGCGTTTGACCGAAAGCATTCATACGTTCGGGGAAATCGATCTGCTGAGAATCGGTGAGAAACGTCCCCAACCCGCGTCCGATCACCAGTGTGGCGAGTGTGGTCATGAACGGGATGATCTTCAAACGGAGGATGCAGAAGGCGTTGAACGCGCCGAACAGGGTTCCCACCATCAGCGATACCAGCAGTGCCGGGATAATCTCCAAACCGATAGACCGCATCAGCAACCCCGACACGACAACCGACAGATACATATTCGAGCCAACCGACAGGTCGATCCCCGCAGTCAGCAGTACGAACGTCATGCCTACGCCGATAATGCCCGCGAATACCGCCGCCTGTTTGACCATGTTAAAAATGTTTTCTGGCGACCAAAAACGCGGAAAATCAATCGTTATTCCAGCGATCTCAACGGGCGTGCGCGGCGACGACAGCCCGAACAGGGCAAAGACCGCAATGAACAAAACGAGTGTCGAATGATTGAGCAAGAACCGCAGTATATTAAACCGTTCACCCGGCATGATGTTTAATCCTGTTTCCCCGCTTCTTCCCGCACACCGTCATGGTTGTGCGGGATGGCTGTGTCGTCTTGGCGGAACGCAGCGCGGAGGATCGTTTCTTCTTGGAACTGCTCACGGCTGAATTCGCCATAAATTTCGCCTCTGCTCATCACTAGAATGCGATCACATAAGCCGATCAATTCATCCAATTCCGACGAAATAATCAACACGCCGCTCCCTTCCGACGCGAGCCGATCAATGATGGTGTAAATTTCATACTTCGCGCCTACATCAATGCCCCGTGTCGGTTCGTCCATGATGAAGATCATCGGTTCGGAGAGCAGCCACTTGGCAATCACCACTTTTTGCTGATTGCCGCCACTCAACGCTTTGGCGTGCTGGTAGCGAATATCGCCGCTCTTAAGTTGAAGCACCTGAGCGGTTTGTTGCGCGGCGGCGGTCATCTCACGCTGGTCGATCACCGATATCAAACCGCCAGCGAAGTCCAACAGTGAGACAAGGCTGATATTATTGGCGATATCGATGCTCATCAACAAGCCTTCTTCACGCCGATTTTCGGTCACGAAGGCAATTTTGTGACGAATACTCTTGCGTGGGCTAGGGGATATGATCGACTCGCCTTCAACGCGAATATTCCCGCGCTCGAAGGCGTCAATCCCGAAAATCATACGTGCCAATTCGGTACGTCCCGAACCCATCAATCCGAACAAGCCCAAGACCTCTCCCTTATGCAGGGTAAAAGAAATCTCTTTAACGATGCCCGCGGCGTTGACCCCTTCGACCGCGAGAAGCGGCATATTAGTGGGGGCAGCGGTGCGTGGCGGATAAAGTTGTTCGATACTGCGCCCGACCATCTGTGCGATCATGCGCTGTATGCTGAACGCCGAAGCAGGTTCATACGCGACCAGTTCCCCGTCACGCATGATGGCGATTTCGTCAGCCAGTTTTTTCACATCGCCTAAGATGTGCGAGATATACACCAGTCCCTTACCCTGCTGGCGCAGTTGATTCATGATCGCAAACAGGCGCTCCGTTTCACGCGCGGTGAGCGATGTTGTCGGCTCATCGAAAATGATGAGCGATGCGTCCTGATACAGCGCCTTAGCGATTTCGACCAGTTGGCGTTCTCCCGGCGAAATGCGATCCACATTCGTACTGGGATCAAGTTGCAACCCCACCGAGGCAAGCAGATCACGGGTGAGCGACTTGATCTTGGCGGTATCAATGCTACCCAACACCCCTTTGCGCGGAAACCCAGTGATGAAGATGTTTTCCGCAATCGTGAGGTTGGTGAACAGATTCAATTCTTGGTGAATGAACGCGATTCCGGCGCGTTGAGCATCAGCCGGCGTGCGTGGCGCGTATAGTTTTTCAGTCAGACGCATCTCGCCGCTATCGGGGTGAACTACCCCACCAATTAAGTTCATCAATGTCGATTTGCCCGCGCCATTTTGTCCGATCAAGCCGAGCGTTTGCCCTGTTTTGATGTTCAGGCTTACGCCTTTGACGGCGGCAATCCCATAAAAACTTTTGGTCAGGTCCTGAAGTTCAAGGAACGCAGTCATGATCGCTGTTCTCGGTTGATGAGGCGCGTCCGGGTGATGTCGATCAGCGCCGCCAGCAGAATGATCACACCTTTGACCGCATCGATCACAAATGGAGAGAGGCGCATCGCGTTCAGGATATTCAATAGCAGTACGAAGAATGCCACACCGAAGAATGTCCCACGCACCGACCCTTTGCCACCGAACAGGCTTGTTCCACCGATAACCGCCGCGCCGATAATGTCAAGGAGTAGGTTTCCACCGCCAAGTGACGGCTGACCGATGCCCAACCGCGCAGAATACATCACCGAAGCGACCGCCGCGCAGAAACCACTTAACATATACACGCGGGTGATCACGCTACGACTGGGAATGCCGGATATTTCACTGGCGCGGCGATTTGTACCGATCGAGAACATACGCCGCCCGAAGACTGTGCGCGACAGCAAAAACTGTGCCGCAATCGCCAACCCAACCGAAATTACGAACGGGTACGTGATGAATGGCAGAATGTCACGCCGTGCTATGTCGGAAGTCAGTTTAGGGCCTAGATAGATGGAGATAATGTCACCTTTACCTAAAGTCAAAAACGCTTCCGGCAACCCGGAGATATTGCGCGACTGGGTGAGCCACAGGGCAAATCCAGCAAAGAAGGTCGAACTGACGAGCGTTACCATGAATGGCGCAAGGTTGAAGCGCGTGATAGCGAATCCGTTAAGGAAACCGATCAGTGTCCCCAATGCTAACATGACCAGAATGCCCACGAGTGTCGCCCATTCGCTGCCCGCCATAATGCCACCTTCGGGGCGCATAAATATCGTTCCCCACAGCGGGCTACGGTCAAAGAAAGACGGATCGAGGGTTTGCGCCATGACAATCGCGCCGACCACGCTGGTAAATCCCATTGTCGAGCCCACCGAAAGATCAATGCCGCCCAGAATAAGCACGAACGTTTGACTGATGGCGATGGCAAGCAGGGGCCACATATTTTGCAGTTGATTGGAAATATTGCCCGGCGTGCCAAGCGTCGGGAAGAAAACTGCGGCGGTGACGAAAAAAATCAAGGTCAAATACAAGACAAAGTAATCTGAAAGAAGGAAACTTTGTGCGAAACGCTTCACGGACGAATCGCTGGACGTTGTTTTTGCCCGCTGGCGCTGATCAAGGGTGGTCATAAAACATCCTCATTAACGGGCGAGTTTCGCCGGAGCACTGACAATGGTGTGGCGAAAGTGAATTCGGCGGCAGTCTGCCACCGAATTCACGCTCAAAAAAGCGGATCAAAGTTACTGATTGAGGAAGCCCTCGTCATACAGGACACAGCCCCACATATCGCTACGCTGGAACTGAATGTTTCCTGCTGTCAGCGCGAAACCGGGGTCGATCAGCACTTCGTTCGGCTGGGTTTCACCGTCAGCGATTGCCGCCAGAAGGCGATTCATGGTCAGTTCGGCTTCAAGGAACAGGTTTTGCACGCCCGTCGCATCGACATAGCCCTCATCGATCAGCATACAAGCCGTTGCGTCACCGTCCAACCCTGCCAGCAAAACGTGACCGGGCGTTCCCATCGGTTGCCACATGCCACGCGGTTCGAGGACAGAACGGATCGTCGGGAACAGGAAGTCCGACGATGTGAAGATGAAGTCCACATCCGGATTTGCCGTAATCGCGGCTTCAAGGTTCGCTAGTGCAGTCGCCGCATCCCATTCCGTCGCTACTTCGATGGGGGTGTTGAACAGACCGGGGTAGCGTTCGTTGTAACGTGTGATTACATTGAAGAACCCATCACGCCGACCAATCGCGTTGGTGTCTTGCAATGCGCCAACGAGGATGAGCGGGGTAACTGCTTCACCGGTGATTTCAAACTGGCGAAGCGCCTTCTGGGCGATGAATTCGACAGCCTGTTCGGTCGCGCTCACATTGTCGGCAACGACCGTGATACCGCGTGAGCGGTCATTCGGCGGGCGGTTGAATACCGCAATCGGCACATCGTTCGCTTGTGCTTCGTTGATGATGGTCACGGCGCTGTCACCATCCTGCGGGATGATGATGATGCCATCGACACCCTGCGAAATACACTCGCGAATCTGTTCAAGCTGACGGTTCGGGTCCTCATTGGCATTGTATTCCAGGACTTCGATTCCCTGATCGCGCAGGGTTTGGGTGATCGCACGGTGTCCCGCGACCCAGAATTCGGTTTCAAGGTCTTGGAAGCCAAAACAAATCGTCGTATCGGATTGGGCGCGAACCACCCCAATCATCATCGAGAGACTAAGGAGCGCAACGAGAACCACTAATCTGATTTTGTAGAAATGCTGTTTCATTTTTCCTTCATTCCTTATGATTAAATAAAAAGGTAAGCATTGAAAACACGACTTATACCAATCGTTGTGTGTTGCACCTCCTCATATGCTTTAAAAAATTAATCATACGCTCCTGTTATCGTTCATCAGTGAACGGTGAAGCCCGAAGTGGGCGGTACTTACTTCATACCGGCGCGAAGTTTTTCAAGTGCCTGTAAGCACTCCGCTTCAACCCGCGCATTGATGCGGCGGTTTTCGGCTATGATGCGGTCAAGATCGCGTGCGATATACCCTTCCAGGATGTGCTGATGATCCTGAATCGCTAGGTATTCGTTGTAGTTCGCCTGTCCTTCAGCACGGATGTACAGCACAGCGGCGATTTGCGCGACGATTTCTTGCCAGTTCCGCATCAGGTGCGGGTGATGGCTGATGGTGATCAAGTATTGGTGGAATGACATGTCGGTGCTGCGAACCTGCTTGAAGTCCGCCGCGGTGATCGCGTCATTTTGGCGGCTGATCAAAACATTCAGTGCAGCATAATCGACAGAATTTAGTTGATTGATGATGAGTTCGGCGGCGAAGTTTTCCAATGCCACACGCATGGAAAAAAGCGCACGAATATCATCGGCGTTGAAGGCGCGCACAAAACAGCCGCGATTAGGGACCGATACGACCAGCGATTCACGCTCTAGGATGATAAGCGCTTCACGGACCGGGGTACGGCTTACCCCCAGCTGTTCCGTAATCGTAGTTTCAACAATGTGATCATTGGGTTTCAAGCGCCCTTCAATGATAGCAATGCGGATTTGCTCTGCTACCTGCTCACGTAAAGTGACTGCACGAATCTGATAAAAAACCGCCATGTTTTAAAACACTTTTCATGTTTACAAATCGGGCATACGAAATCAATATTGCCACTCTGTCTAATTGTATACAATATGCATTCACAGAAGTCAACAATGTGAATTTTTTCGCAATCAACTGTCCATACTCAGCGTACTAAATCAGGATTACGTTGAGCGGCGTACTTGCGCTGATGCCAGTAGGGATAAGGAATTGGAGGCGCGCTCCCTGCCGACTGATCCAAAGTGTGCAATGCCGCTCAATAAGGGTTTTGACCGCTTGGCGCATACTTGTTTCATTCATTATGGCACACAGGGTACATAGAGGGTTAGAGAAGTGATTTTCAGCGAGATCCGAGACCCAAGGTTTATTACCATACGTCGCGGCGGCACCCTACAGGACGCCGGTCATCGCCTTCTTGCAGTGTGGGCAGCTGATTGCGCGCAGCACGTACTGCATTTCTTCGAGCAAGTGCAACCCAGTGACAACCCATACTTTTCCCCGTGAGCATGAACGGTATGTAGGGTTTTAATGGTTTTTCAGCGGCTTTCGTAGACAATCGTAACGGCGCATCATATCGATGGTGAAGCCCACAAAAGGTATCACATCAGATGATTTCACAGCATAAGTAATGCCATCCATCCCGCGTTTACGCCCTGCTTCATCGAGCAAATATAGTAACTGCTCAGGCTGAAAAACGGTCGGTAATAAAGGGAGAAATGACCGTTGGCGGCAAATGGGTGGATATTCGGCGCGCGAGCCTTCATGTTAACGAACGTTCCCCATGCGCCTAATCCACCCCTACATCTACGTTTCGAGGGGTATTTTCCTGTTTTTCTTCACGTCTTCATGCCTCCTTATTTATTTTATTCTGTTTCTATACCTGAGTAGTACGCCGATGCTGTTGGCGAATTGATTTTATCTAGGGTCGGCGTGTCTTTTTTGTGGAGGCGCAAGGCCTTGCGCCCCTTGTATCTTTAAAGAGAGTAAACTAACTCACCTTACGCAGCAGAGTGAGATAAACTAAAGGGATGAAAAACAGGGAACTGCTCGACATCTATAGTGATTATCTGATCAGCGCCGTCAAGCAGATTACGTCAGGTGAGTTGCCGTTAGCATTCGCGGCGGTGATCGCGCTGACCAGCCCAAGCGCGTTGCTTGCCGCGATAGTAGCGTTGCAGGTGACGGATGGTGTCGGCGTGAAGGTGGAGGTGGATGTCGGCGTTGAGGTAGAAGTTGCCGTCGGGGTAAGTGTGAAGGTAGGAGTCGGCGTGGACGTATCCGTCGCTGTGGGCGTGGATGTTGGTATAGAAGTCGTCGTTGCGGTGTAAGTAGCGCTTGGCGTTATAGTGAAAGTTGCAGTTGGGGTGGAAGTAGGTTCGATCAGGTTGGCAATATTGACGGTAGTACCCATACCAGTGTAGATGAACAGGTCGTCACGAAAAGGATGTATTGCGATTTCACCTGCGTCTGGAAAGGGGGGGGTATTCAACAAATTGCCGGTCAGGGTATCCCATACCTGTATGCCTGCGCGGGATAAAGATACCAAATGCCGGTCATCTTGTGTCCAAAGTAACTTACTAACGCCTACAGCCGTGTTCATTCTTGTTAAAACATGATCGGTCTCAATATTTACAATAAAGATACTTCCGTCATTATGTCCGATTGCCAAAAGCGTCCCGTCACTGTTCCAAGCCGAGGAGACACCAAAGGCATCAGGCGCACATACAGCGCAAACCCAACGAGGTCTACTGTCATCTATCGTACTGGCGAGTCGAGCGCCATTCACATTAAAGCTGGTTACAGCAATTTCGTTCCTCTGCGGGTCGGGGTGCCATGCGATTTGATAAGCACCGACTACAAATGCACTGGAGCGAATATAATCGTAGGTTACCCCGTCTCTAAATTCGAGCCGAGGCGTTATTTCATCACCGCCAATGACAATGATGCTTCCATCGGGACTCCACGCAATCGATAGTGTGCCTAGAAATGTTACTACTTCAAAATCTGCCAACAGTGCGCCAAAAAGTTGCGCGTTATCAGAAAAGTCGAGAACACGGACTCTACCTTCATCACTCAGAACAGCTAAACGATCGCCATCTGGACTCCACGCGGCATCCATAAGCAGTCCTTGTGGTGACCCTAGTTCCAGTTCAATGTCAGCCACGATCTGCGCTGTGTCCCCGTCCCAGATCACGACACGCCCCCCCTCCGCAGCAACATACTCCCCATCCACGACATGACGACCTACTCCGGCGACGTACTCCCCATCCGGACTGTAAGAAAGCGAAAGGATAAACAAATAGCCCTGCGCTTGGGTCGGTGCAGTCAGCATGAGCGTCCAAACGACGAGTAGAAGATAGCGCATGAGACGAACCATAAGGATTTTCCTCCTACCAGCTATAGTATTGGAAGAACAGGCGCAGGTTTTCCTGCATCCAACAGAAGCGATCATCGCCATGACCTGATGGTGTGACGGTACATCCTGTGAATTGACGTCCCGTTGGCTCTTGCTGAAGTGAAGTGTTATCACCAAATGCTGCCGAAGTGTTATCTTCAACGGCTCTATACACCCAGTTTAGAAACATATCAGCTCCAGCTTCTTCCAATTCAACGACCGTCAGGTCATCAACAGACTCGTCATTGGCGGCGTTTAAAACCCATTCGTAGATTACACAAGGATTCTGTTGAAAATCGGTGATTTCGTAGCCACCACTAGCATTGCCACATGCTCCAAATCTGTTAGGATCACTTATCTCAATAGGGACATCCCACCCAGTCACACCCCGTTCCCAATCCGTGACTTCTGCGAAAACTGGAGGCACTGGAGTGCCATTCTCTTCACATGGCGCTCGCGTCCCATCCTGACAGATGATGACAGGAAAGTTGCTGCTCGTTATACCATACCGATTAGTTGGGTCAAAGTTATCGATCCTATTGTAACTGCTCAGGTGGGATCAAGGCGATTAAGTGAAAACAACAAAAGTGTTGCGAAAAGCAAAAATCAGGTAAAGTAGAGGCATGTCAAAATTACCGTTGTTCAGCCGCGAAAACCTAGAATCCGCCAGTAAGGAAGAGCTGATCACGCTTATTCTTCAGATGCAGCCGCAAATAATACATCTGGAAGCACGGATTCAGGATTTGGAAGACCGGTTGGCGAAAAGTAACTACACAGCCATAGCCTAGCGCAAAAAAAGAAAATGTGGCATAAAAGAGAGATGAACGCCACTCGTGAAGCAGAACTCCTAGCCATTATCCGCGAACAGCGGCAGATTATCGAGCGCTTGAGCGCCGAGATCGCTGAACTGAAGGCGCAGCTCGCCAAGAATAGCAATAACAGCAGCAGGTGGTTGTGCCCACGAATGCGGTTGTCCATCTTGGTGACGATTAGACCGCTCACTCGCAAATTCGGATGCCGCCAGCCTTCACGGATGTCATTAATTTTCTGAATGACACTCGTCAAGCCGACGGTCTCAAGGTAGCGCGGCTCAACGGGGACAATCGCATCCGTTCCGGCGAGTAATCCCATTTCCGTCATCAATGAGAACGAGGGGCGGGTATCGATCACAACGGCGGCGTAATGTCCGACAATTTTGCTGAGGGGATCG
>Ga0209181_10002483_pt1 | contig 30097 bp, 22 predicted proteins | sample MAT05_FD_187208 | JGI IMG/M metagenome (GOLD analysis project Ga0209181, IMG submission 187208) | Freshwater microbial communities from Lake Fryxell liftoff mats and glacier meltwater in Antarctica - MAT-05 (SPAdes) (version 2) | ecosystem: Environmental > Aquatic > Freshwater > Ice > Liftoff... | reverse complement strand
GCACATGTCGCACGCAATCAATGAAATAACGCGATTTTCCCTCCGACACCGCTTTAACCAAACCATGAATATCCGTCTCAAAACCAGGGAATGTTTCATTAAAGGTGCGCGCATATTGTAGGTAACGAACTATGGTGCGATTAAAGCGCTCGCCTGGAATAAGCAAAGGGATACCCGGCGGGTAGGGGGTTAAAAGTACGCTGGTAACGCGACCTTCGAGTTCATCAATCTCCACCCGATCAATTTCACGATGCGCCATCATGGCGAACGCATCCGTCGGCTTCATGGCCGGTTCCATACTGGAGAGATACATCTCGGTCGTCAATCGGGCTACGTCATTCGCTTTGTAGATACCGTGAATTTGTGCGCATAAATCACGCAAACCTATCTTTTCATATCTTGGATATTTAGCTACAAAATCCGGCAAAACACGCCAAAGCGGCTGATTTTTGTCATGTTCGTCTTTGAACTGCTGTAAAGCGGCCACTAACGTATTCCAGCGCCCCTTGGTAATTCCGATGGTAAACATGATGAAAAACGAGTAAAGCCCCGTTTTCTCTACGATAACTCCGTGTTCTGCCAGGTATTTGGTCACAATCGCCGCTGGAATACCCAGTTCATCAAAATCACCATCCACAGCTAAACCGGGGGTAATGATGGTCGCTTTGATCGGATCCAACATATTGAATCCCGGTGCGAGATCACCAAAGCCGTGCCAGCGCTCACCCGTTTTGAGCATCCAGTCTTCTCGGTCGCCTATGCCTTCTTCGGCCAAATACTCAGGACCCCAAACCTTAAACCACCAGTCCGCGCCCCATTCTTCATCGACTTTCCGCATGGCACGACGGAAATCCAGCGCTTCCATAATGGATTCCTCGACCAGCGCCGTACCGCCGGGCTCTTCCATCATTGCTGCGGCCACGTCGCACGAAGCTACAATGGCGTATTGCGGTGAGGTGGACATGTGCATCAAAAATGCTTCGTTGAAAATGTCGCGGTCAAGCTGACGCGTTTGCGAGTCTTGCACCAAGATTTGCGAGGCCTGCGAAAGCCCAGCCAACATTTTGTGCGTGGATTGTGTGGAAAACAGCATTGAATCCTTACAAGGAACACGATCCTTGCCGATGGCGTGAAAATCTTTGTAATAAGTGTGAAAGGCCGCGTGCGGCAACCAAGCCTCATCAAAATGCAAGGTATCGATCTTGCCATCCAGCATCTGCTTAATGGTTTCCACGTTGTACGAAATCCCGTCGTACGTACTTTGCGTAATCGTCAGGACGCGTGGCTTGGCATTCGGATTTTTCTCCAACCATTCACGTGCAAACGGATTCGCCTCAATTTTCTTGCGAATATTTTCCGGGCGAAATTCTTCGAGCGAAATCGGCCCGATAATGCCGTAATGATTCCGCGTCGGCGTTAAAAACACGGGGATAGCCCCGGTCATCGTAATCGCGTGAAGAATAGATTTATGGCAGTTTCGATCAACCACAACAACATCGCCCGGCGCGACGGTGGAGTGCCAGACAATTTTGTTCGACGTGGACGTTCCATTGGTAACGAAAAACAAATGGTCGCAATTGAAAATACGCGCCGCATTGCGCTCGCTGGCGGCAACAGGGCCGGTGTGATCAAGTAATTGACCCAACTCTTCAACTGCATTACACACGTCCGCACGCAACATATTTTCACCAAAAAACTGGTGAAACATCTGGCCTACGGGACTCTTCAAGAACGCGACGCCTCCCGAATGGCCCGGGCAATGCCACGAATAAGAACCGTCAGAAGCATAATGTGTCAGAGCACGGAAAAAAGGCGGGGGGACGGAGTCTAAATAAGTTTTTGCCTCACGCATCACATGGCGCGCAATAAACTCTGGCGTGTCTTCAAACATATGAATGAAGCCATGCAGCTCTCGCAACACGTCGTTCGGAATATGCCGTGAAGTACGTGTTTCGCCATAAAGAAAAATCGGAATTTCGGAATTTCGGAAACGGATTTCCTCCACAAACCCACGCAGATCATTAATCGCTTTATGGGTCGCCTCAGGCGAAGAAAACTCCTCGTCGTCGATAGACAAAATAAACGTCGACGCACGGCTCTGCTGTTGCGCGAAGGAAGACAAGTCGCCATAACTCGTCACCCCCAACACCTCCATCCCCTCTTCTTCGATCGCCTTGGCAACCGCTCGAATACCGAGGCCGCTCGTGTTCTCAGAGCGAAAATCCTCGTCGATAATAATGATAGGAAAGTGGAAGCGCATGGAGTGATCTTTCTTGATCTAAGGCGTAAGAAAAATGGTGGGAAAACGAAAAAAGGTGGCTTAAAAAACCTAGGTTTTCCTATATTTTCGGCAGTGTAACGCCTGTTTGCCCTTGGTATTTACCGCCGCGATCTTTATAAGATGTTTCACACACTTCATCCGCCTGAAAAAACAACACTTGGGCCACGCCTTCGTTTGCATAAATTTTGGCGGGTAGCGGCGTGGTATTGGAAAACTCCAACGTCACATAACCTTCCCATTCCGGCTCAAACGGCGTGACATTGACGATGATGCCGCAACGAGCATAAGTGCTCTTACCCAAACAAATCGTTAAGACGTTACGCGGAATACGGAAGTACTCCACCGTGCGCGCAAGTGCAAAGGAGTTTGGCGGGATGATGCAGTAATCCGCATTCACTTCGACAAAGGAGGCGGGGTCGAAATTTTTTGGATCCACCACCGTGCAATTGATGTTGGTGAACAGCTTGAATTCGGTTGAGCAACGCACGTCATATCCGTAAGACGACGTACCGTAGGAGACAATCTTTCGGCCATCGACCTCGCGTACTTGGCCGGGTTCAAACGGCTCAATCATGCCGTGTTGTTCCGCCATTCGGCGTATCCATTTGTCGGATCTAATGCTCATGAATCATTCCTTTAAAGCTAGCTGCATACAATGTGTTTCACACGGCAAGAGGATATTTTATTTAATCATCGGCCCATTAAGTATTCTGAATCACAATGTTCGGGAACTTCGACGTCATGTCCTTGGCTTTTTCCGCCACCTTCACCGCGACACGACGCGCAATACCGCGATAAATTTCCGCAATATGACCATCGGGGTCAGCCACCACGGTCGGCGTACCGGAATCCGTTTGCTCTCGGATCGCCATATCCAGCGGCAAGGAGCCAATCAACTCGACGCCATAGTCCTTACCCATTTTTGCGCCGCCGCCACTCCCGAAAATGTGTTCCTCATGACCGCATTTTGTGCAGATGTGGGTGCTCATGTTTTCGACAATGCCCAAAATTGGCACGCCGACTTTTTCAAACATCTTTAAACCTTTACGTGCATCGAGCAGCGCAATGTCTTGCGGCGTGGTGACGATGACTGCGCCAGTAACAGGAACGCGTTGCGCCAAGGTAAGTTGGATGTCGCCCGTACCCGGCGGCATATCAATCACTAAATAATCCACGTCTTGCCAGTGGGTTTCGTTGAGCAATTGCTCCAAGGCCTGCGTCACCATTGGGCCGCGCCACACCATAGGCTGCTCGGCATCGATCAAAAATCCGATCGACATCGCCTGCAAACCGTGCGCGCGCATCGGCTCGATACCTGTATTTTCATTGGCGTCTGGGCGACCGCTGATGCCTAGCATTTGTGGCTGCGACGGGCCGTAGATATCCGCGTCCAAGATCGCGACATTCGCGCCTTCGGCTGCCAGTGCCAAGGCCAGATTCACCGAGGTGGTCGATTTCCCCACACCACCTTTGCCGGAAGCAACAGCGATGATGTTTTTTACACCGGGCAGCAACTTCACGCCTCGCTGCACGGTGTGCGGCACGATTTTGCTATACACATTGGCGGAGACATTACCTACGTTGGGAATCGTTTTCAGCTTGGCGATGACTTGCTTACGAAACCCATCGAACTGGCTCTTGGCGGGATAGCCCAGCTCAATGTCCAGGGAGATATCGTTATCCTCGATCTTGATGTTGCGCGCACAACGCGTGCTGACGAAATCCAGCCCTGTATTAGGGTCGATAATTTCTCTTAATGCGGACTGAACTTGAATCTCGGTAATACTCATGGCCTGCTCCAATGGTTAACTAAGGTCTCAGCGTGGTACTTGAGAAAGACTCTGGAAATAGCCGGCAATTTTACGCTAGCTTCGATCAAGGTGTTAGGAAGAATACTGAGAAGGGTGGGGTTTGCTCCCTCAGTTTGTTAAAATGCTCGTTAAGCACGGTATCCCCTGCTCTCAGTTCATTCACGAAATGACGTCTCTGCGTTACGAAGTCTCTTCACTTTTATGGTTATGAACAATGTCTCAAGCTCAATCGAATCCCGCTAAACGCAAAATCCTTGTCACCAGTGCCCTGCCCTACGCCAACGGCTCGATTCACCTTGGGCACTTGGTGGAATACATCCAAACCGATATTTGGGTGCGCTTTCAGAAGATGCAAGGCCACGAATGCCACTACGTTTGTGCTGACGACACACACGGTACGCCGATTATGCTGCGCGCCGAGAAAGAAGGCATCACGCCTGAAGCGCTCATCGCTCGTGTGCATGGCGAACACGCTCGTGATTTCGCCAGCTTCCATGTTGAGTTCGACAACTATTACTCCACCCACTCGCCAGAAACGCGCGCGTTTGCCAACGAGATTTACAGCAAGCTCAAAGCCGCAGGACTGATTGAAGTCCGCGCTATCGAACAGTATTACGACCCAGTCAAAGAAATGTTTTTGCCGGATCGCTTTATCAAAGGCGAATGTCCAAAGTGCGGTGCTAAAGACCAATACGGAGATTCCTGCGAATCCTGTGGCGCTGTTTATGCGCCGACCGATCTCAAGAATGCCTACTCCGTTGTTTCCGGTGCAGCGCCAATACGTAAATCATCTGATCACTATTTCTTCAAACTTTCCGACCCGCGCTGTCAGAAATTTTTGCGTGAATGGACGCGCGAAGGTGGTCGTCTACAAACCGAAGCATCGAACAAAATGCAGGAATGGTTGGGTGATTCGGCGGACGGAGAGCACAAACTCAGCGACTGGGACATCTCGCGCGATGCACCTTATTTTGGTTTTGAAATTCCCGATGCGCCCGGCAAGTTTTTTTATGTTTGGCTGGACGCACCTGTTGGCTACATGGGCTCATTCAAAAATTTATGTGAGAAATCAGGGGTGGAAAGCCTTAGTTTTGATGAATACTGGAAGCAAGGTTCAGACACTGAGCTTTATCACTTCATCGGCAAAGACATTCTCTACTTCCACGCCCTGTTCTGGCCAACCATGCTCGAACATGCTGGCTATCGCACACCAACCTCCATTTTCGCGCACGGCTTTCTCACTGTCGACGGCACCAAAATGTCCAAGTCGCGCGGCACATTTATCACCGCTGAAAGCTACGTCCAGCAAGGCTTGAACCCCGAATGGCTGCGCTATTACTACGCCGCCAAACTCGGTTCCGCGATGGAAGATATCGACCTCAATCTCGAAGATTTTGTGGCGCGAGTGAATAGCGATCTGGTCGGTAAATACGTCAATATTGCCAGCCGTTGTGCGGGATTTATTAGCAAACGATTTGAGGGAAAACTGGTTCAAAGTCTGCCTCACAATCCACTACTAGAAGAATTCCAAGCAGCCCGCGTAGAGATTGAACAACTCTACGAACAGCGCGAATTTGGGAAAGCGATTCGCGCAGTCATGGCTTTGGCCGATAAGGCCAACCAATTCGTGGCAGAAAAAAAACCATGGGAAACCGCCAAATTTCCTGAGCGCAGCGCAGAGCTGCATTCAGATTGCAGTGTTGCATTGAACTTGTTCCGACTCCTGACGATTTATCTCAAGCCGATTCTGCCAAAGCTCGCGAAAGAAGTTGAAACCTTTCTTCGCGTTGCACCGCTCACTTGGTCAGACTCCAGCCAACTACTCAATGACCACGCCATTAACGACTACAAACATCTCATGACCCGCATTGAATCCAAACAAGTCGACGCCTTGGTGGCCGCCAACACCGAGGCCGTGGCGACGCCGGCCGCACCGAAAACTGAGGCGAAAGCAGCTACTCCCGCGACACCGTCCCTACAAACTGCCAATGCAACCGGCACGATCAACATCGACGATTTCACCAAAATCGACTTACGCATTGCGCGCATTGCGAATGCCGAACACGTCGAAGGCGCGGAGAAACTACTGAAACTCACGCTTGATCTAGGCACAGAAACACGTACCGTATTCGCGGGCATCAAGTCCGCTTACGACCCCGCCACACTGGTCGGCCGCCTGACGATTATGGTTGCGAATCTTGCGCCACGAAAAATGAAGTTTGGTCTTTCCGAAGGGATGGTACTGGCCGCATCCGGCGAAGAGCCCGGTCTGTATCTGCTAAGCCCAGATAGCGGCGCACAACCTGGAATGCGCGTGAAATAACAATCATGGCTGAGTACGCTCGACGTCATCTCATCATTCACGGCACCGTGCAAGGAGTTGGGTTCCGCTTTTCGATGGCTGAAGAGGCCCGTAAACAGGGCGTCTCAGGGTGGGTTCGGAATCGCCGTGATGGCACGGTTGAGGTGCTATTGTGCGGTGAGGATGGGCCTGTCGCTCGCCTTATTGCTTGGGCCAGTCACGGCCCTTCAGGGGCACAGGTCAGCCAAGTGGAGGTGAGTATCCCTCAAGAAGACGACAGCCCATTAGGGCTATCGGGCCTATCGGACCTATTTGAGCAACTACCCACGCTCTAAAGGTAAAGCTATACTTGCCCACTTAGATTTCTCGCCTAGTTTTTTAACCTACCGCCCAAGTTTTCAACCTTAAAACCCTCATCACACATCAATAGGAGATTCACATGGCTGTACTAGTTGGTAAACCCGCACCCGATTTCACCGCAACTGCCGTACTCGGCAACAACGAAATCAAAGACATCACTTTTTCAACAGTGACCAAAAACAAAAGCGCTGTCGTGTTCTTCTACCCACTCGACTTCACTTTTGTTTGCCCATCAGAACTCATCGCTTTCGACCATCGTTTAGCTGAATTTGAAAAGCGTGGCGTGGAAGTCATTGGTATTTCCATTGACTCCCAATTCACCCACCTCGCTTGGAAAAACACCCCCATCGAAAAAGGCGGCATCGGCCAAGTAAAGTACACCTTGGTGGCTGACGTGAAACATGAAATCTGCAAAGCCTACGGCGTAGAGGCGGAGGGCGGCGTTGCTTATCGCGGCTCCTTCCTCATCGACAAAGCGGGCGTTGTTCGCCACCAAGTAGTGAATGACTTGCCGCTAGGCCGTGACATCGACGAAATGCTGCGCATGGTTGACGCCTTGCAATTCCACGAAGAGCATGGCGAAGTGTGCCCCGCAGGTTGGACCAAAGGTAAGCCTGGCATGAAAGACAGCCCTGCTGGTGTAGCGAACTATCTCGCTGAGCACGGAAAAGGACTGTAGTTACCACGGCTCTGTGCCGGAAAGTGTGGGGAAGAAAATGAAACGCAATGCGTGTTTTTCAGATTGCAGAACTTACCGATATGCGCTTTGGCGCGATTGGGAAGACATGCTAGACACGAAACACAAGGGTTACGCGATGTTTGTTGGACTCAACCCAAGCACGGCGGATGAAAAAAACGATGACCCCACCATAAGACGCTGTATGGCGTTTGCTCAATCATGGGGCTATAGCTCCTTGTGTATGGCTAATCTCTTTGCTTTCCGAGCCACCAAACCAGCAAACATGCGTATGGCTGATGAGCCTATAGGGCCAGAAAATGACTCAATTCTGCAACGCTTGGCAGAAGGAGCTCTTGTCGTTGTAGCCGCTTGGGGAACAAACGGAACGCATCTTGGCCGAGATGATGTTATAAAAAAGCTGCTTCCAAACATTCATTATCTCAAGCTAACAAAGAATGGCCACCCAGGCCACCCTTTGTATTTGCCAAAGACGCTTACACCAATCCCGTTTGCCCAGATTCCAAACGTTAATTAGCTGAGTAGTTAAAGCAGAAGTTTTATTTGCAACGTAGCTTACTGAACACAAAAAGGCCGCACAACAATGTGCGGCCTTTTTGTTTAAAGTGCATGAGCAAGGCTAAAACAAAGCGACGAGTTTTCCCAAATACTCCTGCGCCGCATCTTCACCCTCACCCGGCGCCCAAGATGCCCGCTCTGCTTGGCTGAGCGCCACATACGGCCCTGCTTTTGATTCGAAGAAAACCGTACCGGATTCCAAGCCAATCACCGTGTGAAATGTGCCATACGGCACATTGATTCCCACCGCTGCACCGCAGGGTTGCAGTAAAACATGCTCGGTTATTTTTCCATCGACATCAAAGAACACGGCACCCAACTTACCGCGCAGCACGAGGATGCTTTCGTCTTTGGTTGGATCCAAATGGCGATGCGGCGCAACATACGAACCGGGTTCGATCGCATTGAGCAAGCGATGCGATGCATCATTATCGTTCGCATGAAAGTTTTGGTTTTTGCGTCCACGTGGGCTGGCTTTTGCGGCGGCACTGGCAAGGTCTAGCAGTGCGGAATCAATCACTCGGCTCATTGGTAAATCACCTCGACATTTTCGGCTTTAAGCCATTGCTGTAAACCAATCAACAGCTCGTCATCCAAGCGCACTCGCCATGCCTCGCCGAGCGGCAACTCGCACTCCGCCTCACCGTTGCGATAGCGCACACGCACCGGACACGGGCCGTTGCGATAGGGCGCAAGCAAGGTGCGTAATTTTTCAGCAGTTGCAGCTTTATTCGGCCCACTACGTTCAGCAGCATGACTCTGCGCGCCATTCTGCGCAGGCATTTCTAACCGCAGGCTCTTGGCAAATCGACCGCGTGCTTCGCCGAGTGTGAGCAGTTTTTCGGCCACCACACGCAGGCCTCCGCTGAAATCGTCTTTCTGTACTTTGCCTTCAATGACCAAGACATCATCGACTTTAATTTTTGCGCGATCCGCTTCAAACAATTCGTTAAACACCGAGACTTCGACTTGCGCCGTTCCGTCGTCGAGCATGACGATAATCATTTTGCCGCGACGGGTCATCTGCGTCCGCGTGGACAGCACAATGCCCGCGAGCAAAGTGGGTTCTTTTTGCGGCTCAAGCGCATTCAGCGCGCGCCGCACAAAGCGGGATAGCTCTTTGCGATATTCGTTATAAGGGTGGCCGGAGAAAAAGAAACCCAGCGCCTGCTTTTCATTCAGTAGCCGCTCGCGCTCTGTCCAACGCGCCATCTCGGTGAGATGCGCGTGTTGAGTAGGCGCAGCACCGCCCATGTCAAACAAGCCGACTTGCATCGCATTGCGTTCAGCCTGTTCGGCGGCCTCCAGCGCAATACCCACAGAGGCCAGCAAACGCGCACGATGTTCGTCAATCGAATCAAATGCACCAGCACGAACTAGCGCTTCAATCACGCGACGATTCACCACGCGCTTATCAATACGCTCACAAAAATCGAAGAGGTCTTTGAAATCGCCACCGGCCTCACGTGCCCATAGAATGGCGTTGATAGCCGATTCGCCTGTCCCTTTGAGCGCGCCCAAGCCATAGCGCAACGTCTTGGCATCCACAGGGGTGAAACGATAAGCGCTGCGATTGATGTCGGGCGGCAAGAACGACAAGCCGTTTTGTACACAGTCGATCCAGAACAATTGCACCTTATCAGTGTCGGCCATTTCAGACGACAGCGTTGCGGCCATAAATTCCGCAGGGTGATGCGCTTTAAGCCACGCGGTTTGATACGCCACCAAGGCATAGGCGGCGGAGTGCGATTTGTTAAATCCGTACTCCGCAAACTTCTCCATCAAATCGAAAAGTTGCTCGGCAATTTTTGGATTAACGCCGCGATTCGTTGCCCCCTCAACAAAGAAGGCGCGCTGCTGCGCCATTTCTTCGGCTTTCTTTTTACCCATCGCGCGACGCAGTAAATCCGCGCCACCCAATGTGAATCCGGCCAACACCTGCGCCACCAGCATCACCTGTTCCTGATAGACGATCACGCCATAGGTCGGCTTCAGCACTGGCTCCAAATCCGCATGGAAATACTCCGCCTTGGCGCGGCCATGTTTGCGGTTGATAAAGTCATCCACCATTCCGGATTGCAACGGGCCTGGGCGATTCAACGCCATCAACGCAATCAAATCTTCAAAGCAGTCGCCCTTCAAGCGGCGTTCCAAATCTTTTGCGGAGCGTGATTCCGACTGAAACACCGCCGTGGTATTTCCATCGGCGAATAGCTTGTACACCGCAGGATCATTCAGCGCTAAATCTTCTAAGCGAAAATCTTGCATTTCTGGATTCAGCTTGCGTACCGACTCAACCGCTTCCGCAAGAATCGTTAAAGTCCGCAATCCTAAAAAGTCGAACTTCACCAAGCCAACTTTTTCAACGTCGTCTTTATCAAACTGGCTCACTGCAGAATCACTACCCGCCGCGGAATACAGCGGACAAAAATCCGTAAGTTTTCCCGGCGCAATCAGCACACCACCCGCGTGCATACCGACATTGCGCGTGAGGCCTTCGAGCTTTTCCGCGAGGATAAGCAGCTCGCGAATTTCCTCTTCATTCTCGGCGCGTTCGTTAATCAGCGGCTCTTTAGCGCGCGCATCGCCGAGCGTAATGCCCAGTTCATTAGGAATGAGTTTGGCGAATTGATCGACAAAGTTGTAACCCAAATCCAGCACGCGGCCCACATCACGAATCACCGCCTTGGTCGCCATCGTGCCGAAGGTGACAATCTGAGACACCGCATGATTGCCGTAATTACGCTTCACGTAATCGATCACGCGGTCGCGGCCTTCCTGACAAAAATCCACGTCAAAGTCAGGCATGGAAACACGTTCCGGATTTAAAAAGCGCTCGAACAACAAGTCGTAACGCAGCGGATCAATGTCTGTAATACCGAGCGAGTAAGCCACCAGCGAACCCGCACCGGAACCCCGCCCGGGGCCTACCGGCACGCCATTATTTTTTGCCCAGTTGATGAAGTCAGCAACGATTAAAAAATAGCCGGGGAAGCCCATCTGCTGAATTGTTTTTATTTCGAAATCAAGGCGCGCCTCGTACTCCTCGCGCTTTACCTCTCGTTGTTCCGCATCAGGGAAAAGTTGCAGCATGCGCACAACCAACCCCTTGGCTGCTTCTGCCGCTAGAAAATCATCCAGCGTCATCCCATCGGGGGTGGGGAACTGGGGTAACTTGCTCTTGCCCAGCTCAATCGAAAGATTGCAGCGGCGCGCAATCTCCACCGAGTTTTCTAGCGCCTCGGGGAGATCGGCAAATAGCGCCTGCATTTCCGCCTGCGATTTAAAGTACTGCTCTTCGGTAAAGTTTTTGGGGCGGCGCGGATCCGCCAGCACATAACCCTCCGCGATACACACTCGCGCTTCATGCGCTTTGAAGTCGTCCGGATCGAGAAACTGTACGGGGTGCGTTGCCACGAGAGGCAAGCCCAGCTTGGCTGCCAGGGCAACGCTAGTATTCACCAACGCTTCTTGCGGCGCATGGCCAGCTTTGTAGGGTCGCTGTACTTCGATATAAAAATGATCAGGAAAAATACCCGACCATTCTTGCGCCAAACGCTCCGCCGCTGCCGTATTCGACGCTTGCAAGGCCTGGCCAATGCCCCCGAAAGCCGCGCCAGATAAGGCGATCAGGCCGGTGTTATCGCCATTTTTGAGGGCCAGGCGACTCACTTCTGCACGACCCCTATTGCGCGCACCGAGATGCGCATCGGTAATCAACTCACACAGCCGCAGATAACCGGCGTGGTTTTTAACCAACAGCAACAAGCGTGAACTGCGGTCACGATCGCCCGCAACGGCATCGCCTTCATTCACCCACACATCGCAACCAATAATTGGCTTAACACCCTTGCTGCGTGCCGCGCTATAAAACTTCACCATCCCGAAAAGGTTGGAGAGATCAGTCAAAGCCAGCGCGGGCATCCCCTCCTTAACCGCCCGCGCCACCGCATCGCCAATCCGCACCGAGCCATCCACCACAGAGTATTCGCTGTGTAGGCGCAGATGAACGAAAGCCGGAGAGTGCGTTGGATTCGCGGGGGAAAGAGGTGCAGAAGACATGCCGCTATTTTAGCGCGTTGGAGAGGTTACAAAGGGTCTGTTCTTTGTAAATTTTTCCCAACTAAAAAAGGGGGCTGCGGACAAGACAAAGCCAGTGACACCTACTGATCACCGGCTTGAAGGTGGCCCTCACCGAGAGAGCAGTTCAACGTAGGCCTGATAACTGTAACTCCGGTTTTTTTTCTGCCCGGTCATTTCTGTAACGATGCCCGGATTTTCCAGCACCTTTACGGCCGCCGTCGCGGTGGGGAAGCTGGTATCGAGTTGTTTGCGAACGCATTCAATGTTGAAGCGCGGCATCATCGGCAGCATCTCGAAAAGCCGGTAGCTCGCCGGGCTAGCCCTGGCGGATTGCAATAGACGTCTGCCGGTAGGCAGCCACCTAAAACAAGGCACTAACCCACTCAAACCAGCCTACAACCCCAACTCCCCCTGCCCCTTAATCGATCCGCGACCTACCTCACCCTCCAACTTCGGCCGACCACGCGCTTTGGCTTCGCGGCGCTGGCCGGTCATCTTTTCTATCTTGGCGTAAAAACGCTCATTGCCTAAGGGCTGGTTCTGGTTAAGCGCTAGGCTGATGTCGTCTATGGCCGCACGATCAAGATGAGCGCGGAAGAGCGCACGGTAAGCGGCTTGGCGGTCTGCGTTGTTTGGGCCTAAAGATTGATAAACCTCATGCGGGGTAATGCGTGCATCTGCTTGGCCTAATGCGTTGGCTCGGTAGCTGCTCCAACGGTAGTGGGCGGGGTCTTCTATCATCGCGGCACGAACCGGGTTGAGTTCGATATAGCGTTGGCAAGTGAGTAGATAAGTGTCGGCTTGGATAAGGGAGGATTTGTAGCGGCTGTCCCACAATGTACCGGTGCGCCGATAGCTGCGGTTGATGTATTGCACGTAACGTCGCCCTAGCGAAATGATGAGCTTGGGGACCGCTACGGCTTTCTTGGGTGTGAGGAGCAGATGCACATGGTTGGTCATGAGCACGTAGGCATGGAGCTTGCACTCGGCTTCGCCGAGTGCTTCGTTTAACCAGTAGAGATAGCTGGCGTAGTCTTCTTCAGAATAGAAGCAGGGTTCGCGGTTGTGACCACGCTGGACGATATGCAGCGGTAGGTTGTCGAGGTGGATTCGAGGGCGGCGGGGCATGGGTCAAAGGCTAACATGAACCCTGCCCTGCGTGGCCCCTTTTTTACTGTTTAGCTATGGCGTGAAAATAATTCTAGCCTGGCCCCTTTAATTGCCGAAGCTAAGCGGAAGTCAAAAGGGCGCAGCCCTTTTGACTTCCGCTTGAGCGAAGGGTTAGGCATCTGGTAGTACATGACCAACTCAGTGCTCATTGCAGCCTACAGGACAAGCGAGATACGCGAACTTCGTCTCGGTACGCGTGCACGAGGATCGCTGCCTTGAACTCCGAGGGCGTGCCCTCAAACTGAATGACTTTGTGACCGGTCGTATAGCGCTGCGGCTCAACTTCAACGACCTTGTTGTATAGGTACTCCTTTTTTTCGGGACGCGCTAGGTACAGGTTGCCGTCGGTGAAGCGATAGGCGGTTCGGCTTTCGTATTCCTGGACCTTGAGCGATCTAGGATCGACATTGACGATGCGACTCTCAACGCAAACTAAGTTTGGTACGGACTTCGCTAGCGCACTGAATGACGCAAACAGAAATGTAAGGACGAGGAGTGAGCGCATAGGATGCCTAACGTAAAATTGAGGGGCGCCGATAGGCGTCCCGCTCGAATGCACAAACATTGCACAACATTGGGTCAGGTCTTTCATTATCACATTCATTTCCACGATGCTTCCTCATACACTTTAACCAGTCGTCTCACTGCGTTTTCTGCGGAACCTGCACAAAAACTTCGTCCTGCTTGATTAGCCCTAATTCAAAGCGTGCGCTTTCTTCGATTGTAAATTAAAGGGGCCAGGCTCGCATTATTTTCACAGATAATAGGACTGCTGCGGAGCATTATCTTTTTGCGCGGGGATATATGTCTGAAAATCTATGCCAATATATAGTTGTAGTAACTTTAGGTTTTCCTGCTTCTACTGTTTATCAAGGAGTTAAAGCTGCAGGGGCATCTGAGTTAATTATGGGTACAAAAACTTCTCCCGCATCTTTAGAACAGTATCGGTGGGATACTTAAAGGGGTTTTTGATGCAACATTTAATCCAACTCAAAATACAGAAGGCGGGACAAAGTTTTCTCAATAATCAAAACACCAGGGTATCTCGTTGCATATTGCCTGTGCTTATATTCTATAGAACAGGTATTAGGGCACTATATTTTCCAAGGAAACGGGCCAGCTGTTTGGTTTACTATTCTTAGCTATAGCATACCGCTGGCCTTATTAGTTTGGCCTATTAAAGGTATTCCTTGGTTAGCGGTATTACAAATATTCTGGTTTGCGGCAATGGCATTACCAATTTTAATAAGGCCTTTGGTTGAAAGTGATTATGAAGTGCATTTAACATCGAAACAGATCACGTTCTGCTGGATTTTTTCAGTGGCTCACCTTATTGGATTGATTTGGCTTACGTATTATGGTGTTAAGGTTAAACAAGAAATAAGTAACCACCAATTAAACGAGCACGTTTTAAACCCGGATTGACCTTCTCAATTACTTTTCCCATCTGACACCTCCTTGGGTATTGTCTACCTTCAAATGTGTCCACGAAAGTCGGGGTACCTCACCCTGGCCCCTTATAATTAGGCCGACTAGAAAACCTATCGGTCCTGCGGGAATCAGTGAGTAGAGAATCGAACTCATCATCTTATGGCCTCACGTTTGAGTTCTGCGGCTGCCGAAGGCAGTCCGCTGCAACGAAGAGTTAGGCAGCTGTGCCTCGCGAAAGCACAAAGTCGTCTTGCATTTCAGAGCCAGCGCTGTACTGCCTCAGCTGTGTCAGTCGGCTTAGTGTTGAAGCACAGCTTGGCTTGAGGAGCATGCGTGTGCACAACGTTTAGCAACTTCTCAAACAATAGGAAGTTTCCTGCGATCGTTCGTACGCCCGCTCCGATGAGGATGCAATCGAACCGCTTCTGCTCCAGTTGGTCTCGAACAACTGCCTCAGCAGTTGCGCCAAAATCGGTCAAGCACATTTGCACGTCGTAGCCGCGGTCAATCAAGCTGTCTTCAGATGCTTTGAGGCCGGCCAATACCTTCGCCGCGTCCATGCCGGGGTAAGCCGCATAGTCGGGGTCAGAGAAATCGATGAGTGTTGGTTGCAAGCCAATCACCAAAACACTTTTCTTGTCTGTCATATCTTTCTCCAAGTAGTCTGTGCTTGACGGACAGCAAGCACGGTAAGATTGTGTAGGGGCAGCGGGTGTATAAGCATGGCATTTGTTCAGCTGCCTAACGTTCAAGGTAACCGGCGCTGCGCGGCTTTATCGCGCAGCGTCCGGTTGACCACAGGGTTAGACCCTGATGCACGGCCATTGGGGCCAAGTCTTTTATTATCACATTCATTTCCACGATGCCTCCTCGAATTAAAGGGGTCAAGCTCGCATTACTTTCATAAACACTGCCCTGAGAGGCAAGCTGGGCGCGGGTTTCGGAGCATCTGTTTTGAGAGTTGAGGGCTTCATGCAAAACAATGCGAGCCTTGGCCCCTTATCGCTGCGTGGCCCCTTTTTATTATTTTAGCTATGGCGTGAAAATAATTCGAGCCTGGCCCCTTTAATTCCTTTAGCCCTTTAATTTCCCTAGCACCCAAATGTAGAAGATAAAATTATTTTTTTGTCTCTTGGAAATACTTCGGCCATTTTGTTTCTCTTTATTTTTTCATCTAACGATAAGAAGCCAGAAATTCGTCTGTCAGGATTTACCGTTATAAGCAAATTGGCATCCAATCCGTCCACCTCCTTCGATAGAGAGGTTTCTTCCCACCCCGAACCTTTCTCAAGAAACATAACGTAGGGACTACTTGGTCTGCCCCGCTGAACACAGGTTATAGAACTCCAAATAATCGCAATCAGATAAAAACGACCTTCTGGGGATTGGCCCAAATAAAGTGGATGTATATCACTACGCCAAGCCGGTATTTTTTTATCTAAAATCTCTAGTTCTGACCCTATATAAGACTGCCTCATATTCAAGCCAGTAATTCTTGGTTCAAAAATCTCTTTGCGTTTCACCAGAATTTTGCCCGCGACACCAGGCACCTCCACTTCCTCTGTAAACTCAATTGTCTTTCCACATCCGCTCATCAGCAGCACTCCGAAAATAACCACGATGTACCCACACACTTGCTTATAGAAGAAAATTAAAGGGTTCAGGGTCGCCATTGGTTTTCTGCTTGATGTCATGTTATGTAGGGCGGCGGAGGCTGGCAAGGTGAGCGTCGTCATTTTTATTCGGTGTTCTAGAGTGAAAACTGCTCTGGTAGGCGGCTATGTTGGCAGATGTGTGGCGCTTGGGTTGGCCCTGTGTTGCGTGCAGACCTTCTTTTTATACAGGCCAGTGCAAGTTCAAATCGAAGGCGCGATAGTACTTAGGCATTATTACAACGTCAAATTAAACTTTGGTTAAGACATTCAATCATAGAGTCGTTTGACGCTGCAATCTCGGGCAGCGGATTGGTAATGTCTAAGGCAAATCAAAAAACAGAAACTCTGTGTCATTGACCGCCTGAATATTCAGCGTTGTTTCGTCCGAAATTTTTGCGCCATCGCCGACTTCTAACTGCTGATCATTTAATCGCAGTGCCCCTCGCGCTACATGCAAGTAGGCGCGGCGACCGGCTGCCAACGTATACGCAAGCGTCTCTCCGGCTGGTAGAACGCTTGCCAGTATTGATGCCTCTTGATGAAGGGTCACACTTCCTTCGCATCCATTGCTGGAGGCGAGCAATCTCAATTTGCCAAGCCGATCTTCCTGAGAGAAATGTTTCTCTTCATAGGAGGGTGTAATGCCGGTTACGTTAGGCTCGATCCATATTTGCAACAGATGAACTCGCTCGGTACTTGAGGGGTTGAACTCGGAATGTTGGACGCCACTGCCAGCGCTCATGCGCTGCACGTCGCCAGGACGAATCACAGTGCCGTTGCCCATGCTGTCTTTGTGTTGCAGTGCGCCTTCTAGGATGAAGGTAAAAATTTCCATGTCGCGATGGCTGTGTGTACCGAAGCCTTTGCCGGGTTCGACTATGTCTTCGTTAATGACGCGCAATGCGCTCCAGCCCATTTCATTGGCGTCGTAATAATCGGCAAATGAAAAGCTGTGATAAGAATCTAGCCAGCCGTGATTGGCGTGACCTCTATCTGTGCTCTTGCGAAGTTGGATCATAGGTAGGTGCCGCAGAAAATAAGCAGATTGAACATATCATTTTATTGAGGTGGCCGCTTCTGGATACAGGTCTGGCAACAGGAACTGTAAGGCGTCGAGCGGGAAAGCAATTTGCACGGGCGCTGTGTGGTTTTTACTGGTGACTAGCCCTGTTTCGATTAGCCGCGAAAGTAGGGCGCGGGCGGTGCGCTCGCCCAAGCCGGTCATCTGTTGAAATTCACCACGAGAGGTTGGGCCTGCAAGAAATAAATGAAAGAGTGGAATGCTGGCCTCTGCGCGAATGGCTTTATCAAATTGAGCGCGGAAGGTGATCAAGGCAACGATGCGCGATTTCATTTCGTCCAGTGTGAGCATCTTGTTCATAAAACCAACTTGATCTTCGGCGATGGAAATAAACCAGTCGCACCATTCACCCAAGCGTTGTTCGCTCAGATTGCCACGACCATCGAGATCGCCTTGGCGAGGGCTGTCGGCGGCATCAAGCAGCCGGTAATAGGTGTCCCGATTACGGGCCAGCCCTCGGTTCATCGACCATAGGCCCGCGCTTAGCGGCCAAAGTGCGGAATGTGTTTGCAGCCGCACTGCGCGGCCATTGCCATCAAGAAATGGATGTACCCATGCTGTTCGGTGATGAGCCGCAGCGATGTGCACGAGCGTTTCTTCTAGGCTGTTATAGGGGCCGTATATCGCATCAAGCCGCGCTAGAAATGTGGGGAGCGTTGACCACAACGGTGGCTCATGGCGGCCGACGGCGACTTGTTCTTCGCGCCATTTTCCTGGCTCGATGATGCGGCCTTCGCCGGTCGTTCGGTCTTCCACAGAAAGTCGGCTGTAGAGGGCGGTATGGGCTTGTTGAAGAAACACAGAGGTGGTGGCGGACTCGCCATTGGCGACACGTTGTTCCAGTTCGCGCTCGGCCTCAATGTGCGCAAGGGCGAGGCGCTGGAGTTTTGCTGTATCCGGTTCGTCTGAAAAATCTTGGCGCAACGCTCGTTCGATATTCAGCGGATGGGTGCTCTGGCCTTCAATTCGGTTCGAGTAATAGGAGTTCATCTCGCGCACTAGCTCGCGCAAGCTGGCGATGGTGGATGGATGTGCGCTGTGAGTTAAATGGAGGGAGCGTTCGACCACTACCCGAGTGCGGGAACGAAATTCATCCATTCGCTGCTGGGGTAGCAGCGGCTCGAACTGATGCACTTGCGTGTATTGGTCAATTTTTGAGGGGGGCATTTTGCGGATTTATTACCGGCAGAAATTCCGGTAATAATACCAGTTTATTAAAAACTCAAACCATTGAAAATAATTAACAAATTTAGAATTTAAAGCCAAGTTAATTAACACTAAATGCCGGTATATTTTCTATGGGTTTATAGACGGTTCTTGAGGGGGGTTATCCGAGCGACTGTTATTCCAGCGGCGATTCTATCCAGTCAATAATGGGTTGCCATTGCTGGATATCTTTCTCGGCACGAGATGGCGAGAGATCAAAAATCGTTAAGCCGTGGGCAGCGGCTTGGATGTAGTTTTGGGTGTCGCGCAAATACGCTAGAACCGGCAAACCAAGACTGTCTATAAACCGTTCGAGTTCATGCGCTGAGCGTGTGCGTGCATCGACACGCATACCGACAATAGCGACAAAGGTTTTTTGCTGACGCACCGCTTTTTCTTTGAGCAAAATATCGAGGAAGCTTTTGGTCGCCAGAATATCGAAAATGGAGGGTTGCAATGGAACGATGACGCGATGAACCATCTTTAAAACTTGTTCCATTTTCTTGCCATGCAATCCTGCGGGGGTATCGAGGACAACGTGGGTGGTGTCTTTGGGTGGACGCGCAGCTTTGCCAGGTTCGCTGGCATCAATGTCCCAACTGCGAATTACTGGCAGGCCGGAGGGCCGCATCTGTAGCCATTCTCGGGACGATTGCTGGCGATCAATATCGCCCAACATGACGCGATGCCCTTGCTTGGCTAAATAGCCCGCCAGATTGGTTGAGAGCGTCGACTTGCCACAGCCGCCTTTGGGATTCGCAATGAGAAATGATTTCATGATGTCTCGATCCTCTTTTAATAGAGTGCCAGATTACACAGGCGTTAATTTAGCAATCGACAGCGCAAGCCACTTTACCCCTTCTCGACCAAAATTAACTTGTACTCGTGCATCCGTGCCACTGCCTTCGCCATTCACAATTACGCCTTGTCCAAACTTGCTGTGCAACACCGTTTGTCCAATGCGTAATCCTGTTGATGCGTTAGCACTTCTAGCGCTCGTAGCGAACTGCGGTTGCGAACTGGACTTAATCTGCTTGATGCCGCGCTCGTTACCACCCTCGTTACCACTCTGGCTATACTCATTGCGTCCGCTTTGTTGGCGTCCATAGTGACTTGCACTCGCCATCACTTTAGTGGGCGTCAGCCATTTGAGCAATGCCTCGGGAATTTCGTCAAGAAACCCTGATGCGATGTTGTAACGCGTTTGGCCATGCAGCATGCGGGTTTGCGCGAAGGATAAATAAAGCTGGTGACGCGCGCGTGTAACAGCCACGTACATCAGGCGACGTTCTTCTTCTAGGCCATCTGCCGACATGATGGCGTTCTCATGCGGAAACAATCCTTGCTCTAACCCGCTAATAAACACAGCGCCAAACTCTAAGCCCTTCGACGAATGCACAGTCATCAGTTGCAATGCGTCATCGCCCTCTCCTGCTTGGTGCTCACCTGCTTCGAGCGAGGCATGGGCGAGAAAGCTGGCAAGATCGGATTGTTCTTCTTGCTGGTCGGGTTGATCCAGTTGTTCAGGCTGCTCCCGATGATCAGTTTTTTCTTCGACCAATGTCACTGCGGCATTCACTAGCTCGTCCAGATTGGCGAGTCGATCTTGCCCTTCTTTTTCGGTTTGATAATGAGTACGCAACCCTGATTGCTCGACCACTTGCTCAACGAGTTCTGGCAATGTGAGTTCGACAGTGTCCGCTTTGAGTTTCTCGATCAGCGCGACAAAATTGCCTACCGAGGTACCCGCCTTGCCGACAAGATGCGGAACGGTTGCATACAAGCTGGTTCCGCGTGCTTTCGCCGCATCTTGCAATTGTTCCAATGAGCGCGCACCGATACCGCGCGTTGGGAAATTTACCACGCGTAAAAATGCACCGTCATCATCGGGGTTAGCGATAAGCCGCAGATACGCCATGGCATGTTTAATTTCTTGCCGTTCAAAAAAGCGTAAGCCGCCATAGACGCGATACGGCAAACCTGCCGAAAACAGGGCGTGTTCGAGCACGCGAGACTGCGCGTTAGAGCGATACAGCAAGGCGATCTCACTGCGCAACATGCCGTCTCGCGACAGGGCTTTGACTTCTTCGACTATCCAGCGAGCTTCTTCGAGATCACTCAGCGCTTCATACACGCGGATCGGTTCGCCAGATCCTGCGTCGGTCCACAAATTTTTACCGAGTCGCGCTGAGTTGTTTTTGATGATGGCGTTGGCAGCATCGAGAATGTTTCCATGCGAGCGGTAGTTTTGCTCTAGGCGAATCACGTTTTCCACGCGGAATTCGCGTTCAAAATCGCGCATGTTGCCAACCTCGGCGCCACGAAAACCATAGATAGATTGGTCGTCATCGCCGACGGCAAACAGGGCGCTACACTCAGCTTGATTCGAAGCTCGGTTCGCAGTTTTACCATTAGGCGCAGCAGACAATAGTTTCAGCCAACGATATTGCAAGACGTTGGTATCTTGAAACTCATCCACCAAGATGTGTTTGAAACGCGCTTGGTAGTGGTTGCGAATCACTTCGTTGCGTTCGAGTAATTCGAATGTTCTCAATAACAATTCAGAAAAATCGACGACGCCTTCACGCTGACACTGCGCTTCATATTCGCGATACAACTCAGCGCGTTTTTTGGTGTAGTCGTCCCACGCTTCTACCGCACTGGGCCGAATGCCAGCTTCTTTTTGTGCGTTGATAAATTGCTGAAGTTCACGCGGCGGAAATTTTTCATCATCGACGTTCAGGATTTTGAGCAGGCGTTTGATGGCGGCGAGTTGATCTGATGAATCTAGAATCTGAAACAGTTGTGGCAAACCCGCATCGCGGTAATGCGCGCGCAAAAGTCGATTACACAAACCATGAAAAGTGCCGATCCACATGCCGCGCGTATTGATGGGCAACATGGCGGAGAGCCGCGTCAATAGCTCCTTTGCAGCCTTATTGGTAAAGGTGACGGCAAGCACACCTTGCGGATTTACCTGCCCCGTTTGAATTAGCCAAGCGATGCGGGTGATGAGTACGCGGGTTTTGCCTGAGCCTGCACCGGCCAAAATAAGCGCATGTTGAGGGGGTAAAGTGACCGCGTCGAGTTGCGGCGTATTAAGGCCTTTCAAAAGCGGCGAGGCTGTTGAGGAAGATGGCAACGAATTAGGGTCGAGCGAATCGGTTATAGGGGTAAACAGGTCAGTCATTTTTCATTTCTAGATTCGTGTTGAATACGATTGGTGCGGGAGAGTGCTTGTATTTGATTCAAGGCACGAAATGCTACTTGGCGAGACAATTTCGATCAATTATATCCCTATGGTTCCATAACCGCTCCACGCGACTTGGAACAGGACAAAACCGTCCTAAATTACAATGTTTTTAATTACTTGCAATTCCACACACTTGTCATTACTGTAGATAATTATCCGATATAAATAGGCTTAAAAATAAGGATAAGATTCAAGAAAGCTCCCGTGGCACCAGTCAAAAAGGGTTTGCGTGCAACAGAAAAACTTCCATCCAGTACGAACAATTGGCGCACAAGCACTGGGGCCTGCACTTGGCCCCATTACCATCGAGAACATCGGTTTTCTTTGGTGGAGTATGGCCATCGCAATTAGCGGTTCTATTCTGTTTTGTGTTGTTCTTCTCCTCACTGCGCCGGATCACTTACTTCGTGCAGTGGGAGCTATCCTCACTATAGCCACATCAATCTCGGCAGCCATCGCACTTCATAAAGGCTTGCTACCTCACACCATTGCAATATTGATCTATGGTTCTTGGTGCACTTTAGTCGCTACAGCGATTATTAGCGGGGGCTTGCGCTCACCCGGAGCAATCGCCTACCCCCTTCTACTGTGCATGGCTGGCTGGCTACTCGGCCGACGCCATCTCATTACGCTGGCTGCACTAACGGTCGCCACCCTCGCTGTGTTAGCCATCGGCGAAGAACGTGGAATCTTTCCACTGGTAATTTTGCCTCCCACTCCGCCAGCAATCCTTCTTATTATCCTAATAATCATCATCTTCATTACTGCTATTTTTATTAACTACATTTTGGGCTGCTACGAATCACGCTTCCAACGAATCGTACAATTGGATGAAGATCTCGCAGAACGCATCAACACCTTGGCCGCGCGTGAAGCTCAGCTTCGACTGATCACCGACAACATGCCCGCCATGGTTGTTCACTATGATCGCGAGCTTATTTGTCGTTTCGCCAACCCCTCTTATGTAGAGCTTTTCGGCTTTACACAAAGCTCTATTGTGGGGCGACATTTGCGCGAAATTGTAGGCGAAGAAACTTTTGGCGGGCTAGGTGATTACATTCAGCGGGTGTTGTTCGGTGAATCTCTAAGCTATGAAAATATTTGCTATGTAGGTGAGAAACGGGAGCCGCACCATTTAGAAATTACATTAACGCCCGACAAAGATTCAACTGGTGAAATCAACGGCATCTACGTCATGATTTTGGATGTGACAGAACGACGACACGCAGAAGAAAACCTAAGGCGTTCAGAAGATAATTTTTCACTGGCCTTCCGCAATAGTCCTATCCCTATTTTAATTAGCCGCCTGAAAGATGGCTTGTACATAGATGTGAATAACGCGATTTGCCAACGTTATGGCTGGAGTCGCACGGAGATAGTAGGGCATACCGCCAACGAATTAAATGTGTGGGCTTCAGCTACTGACAGAGATAAATGGGCGCATTCTCTACAAGCTACAGGAAGGGTGAGTGCTTTTGAAACAACGATGCTCACCAAGTCAGGCGAACGCCTGCACGTACTTATTTCATCTGAAAAAATGCTCGTGGAAGGTGAAGAATGTGCGCTAAGCCTGCTGTTCGACCTCACCGAGCGCAAGAAGATGGAAGAATCTTTACGGCAAAGTGAAGCACGCGCAAGGGTGCTGGCTGAAGGCTCCAGCACAGGAATATTCCTTTGTGCTCCCGACGGCGAAACCGTTTATACCAACCCCTCTATCAACCAAATTATTGGCTGTACAAATCAAGAAACGCTGGGCTACCGCTGGACTGAATTCATTCACCCTGATGATAGAGATCGCGTTCATTCTGCTTGGCTGGCTAGTATAGAAAAACGAATTGGCTACGAACTGGATTACCGGTTTTTACGTAAAGATGGCGCGGTACGTTTTGTCCATGTACGCGCAATGGCTGTGCATGAAAATGGTCAATTGCTGTGCTACGTAGGCAACGTAGCTGATGTAACGGAGGGCAAGCGCGCAGAACAAGAAATTCTTCGCTTAAATACGGAGTTAGAAAGCCGCGTAAAAAATCGTACCGCAGAATTAGTGGCTGCCAATAAGGAGCTCGAGTCTTTCGCCTATTCCATCTCTCATGACCTGCGCGCCCCGCTTCGTGGAATAGATGGATTTAGCCAGATGCTGGTGGACGAATATAGCGACAAGCTAGATGAAAAAGGCCACGACTATTTAAATCGGGTGCGCCGCGCAGCCCAACGCATGGGCACTTTAATCGACGACATACTTGATCTTTCTCGTGTCACGCGACAAGGCATGCGGCGCGAATCCATCAATCTCAGCCAGCTGACTAAAGAACTCTTTGACGACCTGGAAAAAACTTACCCTAATCGAAACATCGCCCTGCACGTAGCACCTCATTGCGTTGTGGTTGGAGACCCTCAACTCTTGCGGGTGTTGATGCAAAATTTATTGGATAACGCTTTAAAGTACACCGGCAAAACGCCCGACGCACTCATTGAATTCGGCTACGAAAAAATCCGCGGGCAAACCACTTATTTTGTAAAAGATAACGGCGCGGGTTTTGACATGCAATATGCCGGCCGCCTTTTCCAACCTTTCCAACGACTTCATAGCCCCGAAGACTTTGAAGGTTCAGGGGTCGGCCTGGCCACTGTCGCGCGAGTGGTTCATCGACATGGTGGCAGCGTCTGGGCAGAAGCTTCTAAGGGCGACGGTGCCACATTCCACTTTACGCTAGGGGCGGGCGAGCACGTCAGCCAGTAAGGATACGCCTTCCCACACATCGCCTTTATTCATAGGTGATAACGTGTTTGTAACTCTTCAGCATTAACATCGCTCTTAAATTAGCAACACTGCGAACCATCATTAATGCCGAAAAAATCGGAATAACACAATGAAAAACCCCATGATGCTGCCTTGGATAGCCCGGCAAGCTGGAATCTCCGCAGAACGTGTCAACACTCTGTGGCTAGAAACGCTGAACGACCCTAATGTAGCGAACTTAACACCTAACACTTCTGAATATTGGAAAGCGGCTGAGGCTCAACTGCGTAACTTGGTTGAGCGTGAGAAATCAGACTTTGCGCTCCCTACTCCGCAATTTAGCTGGATAGTGCGCTTTCAAATGCGTACCGTGCATTGGCCTGTCCTCACGCTACAAAGTTGGTCCTTGGCGTGGATGCGCAGCTTAGCGGTTAAGTAAAGCTCCATTAAATAGAAGCAATAAAAAAAGCGGCATCTGCCGCTTTTTTCCCATGTCACGATTACAAGCCTTGATTGCCTCGACCTCAGCTAACAAAATCCCTACTCAAGTTCGCTATTTAACTACGCTAGCATTTAAATCCAAGCTCGTTTTTACTCTAGCCACCAAAGCTTTGGCTTCCGCCTCATCCGGCAAACCTACTAATAGCAATTCATAGCGCAACCCAGCCTCATTCTTGCGGCCATGTGGGCGTATCGTGGCCGCGTAGCCCGCATTGCGCGCTTTGTCGTAAACCGAAAGCGCATCTTGTTCACTTGTTACATTCGCCAACAATACCTTCCACTTACCCCCACTACGAACCGCCCCTGCACCCGGCGTTATATCTGTTTCAGCCGCCCAAATTTTCAGCTTTTCCGGATCCACTTTAGCAACACCATCCGGCGCCGCGTTTCTTGGGGCCACATAAAATGTCATCGCATCCGCCATATCGCGCGTATCCCCATCTTTATGGCTCACTGAAACTTGACCTTCCAACAGACACACCAAGTCTTTCTCAGGCAGCGTAATACCCCAGACGTCCGTACCACGGATCCCGACGGTCACCGCCGCGACGCGAATTTTCACGTCACGATTCAAAGGCCGTGCAACCTTGTTGGTGGTAAAGCGAAATGCGCCCTTCAGAACATCCAATGCCGCCGTAAAAACACCCCCCTCTTTCCGGCCAATGCTGTCTAACACCAGCACCCCATTTTCGCCCACCTTAACGGTACTGCCATCCACCATTTTTAAATAAACGCGAGAATCAACCCCTGTCCGAATACGATCAGTCCCCGTCATTTCCATGCCTACCGTCGCTGGCTCAACGCGCCCTGAACGCTCCACCCAGGCGGGAGCTTGCACCGCATCAATCACCGCTTGCGGTGTTGCCCAAACGGACCCTGCAGTAGCGCAAACAAAGGCAATAAGTAAGCTAAGAACAGTTTTTGAGGGTTTCATGGGATTCTCCATAAGGGTTAATCGTTTTCGCCAAGCAGAACTGCAGGTGGGGCTTCGTTGGCAGAGTATAATTCCTTCTTTTGTAAAGAGCATTGCGAAACCAATCATGCAGCGACCCATGCAGGAGAAATACAACCCCGCCGAGATTGAGCTGGCAGCACAACAATACTGGGATCACACCCAGGCCTTCCACGCCACGGAAGAGTCGGGCCCGAACGCGAAGCCCAAGTATTACTGCCTATCGATGTTTCCCTACCCTTCCGGCAAGCTGCACATGGGGCATGTGCGTAATTACACTATTGGCGATGTACTGACTCGATACCACCGCATGCGCGGCTACAACGTGATGCAGCCTATGGGCTGGGATGCGTTTGGCCTGCCTGCTGAAAACGCAGCCATGGCAAACAATGTGCCGCCCGCCAAATGGACGTACGACAACATCGCGTATATGAAGAAGCAGCTCAAATCGCTCGGCTTTGCGATTGACTGGACGCGAGAAGTGACGACCTGTAAGCCCGATTATTACAAATGGAACCAGTGGCTGTTTCTCCGCATGCTGGAAAAAGGCATTGCGTACAAAAAAACCCAGGTTGTAAATTGGGATCCTGTCGATCAAACCGTATTGGCGAATGAGCAGGTAATCGACGGTCGCGGCTGGCGCACCGGCGCTGTTGTTGAAAAACGTGAGATTCCCGGTTACTACCTCGCTATTACCCAATACGCCGAAGAGCTTTTAAACGATCTCAACACGCTGGAGGATTGGCCGGAGCGGGTTCGCCTCATGCAGGCTAACTGGATCGGAAAAAGCACCGGCGTTCGTTTTTCTTTTCCTTATGAACTGGATGGCAAACAAGAACAGCTCTGGGTATTCACAACGCGTGCTGACACCATTATGGGCGTGACTTTTTGCGCGGTCGCCGCTGAACACCCTTTAGCGGCCCACGCCGCCAAGAACAAACCTGAAGTCGCCGCTTTTATTGAAAAGTGCAAGCAAAGCTCGGTGATGGAAGCCGACATGGCCACCATGGAAAAAGAAGGTGTGCCCACCGGTATTTTTGTAAAGCACCCACTCACCAACGAGAAGATCGAAGTTTGGGTCGGTAACTACGTTTTGATGTCTTACGGCGATGGCGCTGTAATGGCTGTGCCCGCCCATGATGAACGTGATTTCGGCTTTGCCAAGAAATACGCCTTGGCTATTAAGCAAGTGGTCGCTGTTGAGGATAAAAACTTTTCTGCCGATGGTTGGCAGGATTGGTATGGCAGCAAAGAAGGTACGTGCATTAACTCAGGAAGCTACGATGGATTAAGTTACAGCGCCGCTGTTGATGCGATTGCGAGTGATCTTGCCGCACGAGAATTGGGCGCAAAGAAAGTGCAATGGCGCCTGCGCGACTGGGGCGTTTCACGTCAGCGCTATTGGGGTTGTCCAATTCCGATTGTTCATTGCGATACCTGCGGGTCTGTACCCGTGCCCGACGATCAACTTCCCGTTGTGCTCCCTGAGGATTGTGTGCCGGATGGCTCGGGAAACCCGCTCAATAAGCGCGAAGACTTCCTTAACTGCATATGTCCAAAATGTGGTGGCAAGGCGCGGCGCGAGACGGACACGATGGACACCTTCGTCGACTCTTCCTGGTATTACTCGCGCTACGCCAGCGCAGATAACGCCAACGCAATGGTGGATGATCGCGCCAAATACTGGCTGCCGGTCGACCAGTACATTGGGGGAATTGAACACGCTATCTTGCATCTGCTCTATTCTCGTTTTTGGACTAAGGTGATGCGCGACCTTGGCTTGGTGAATTACGACGAGCCGTTTAAACGCCTGCTTACGCAAGGTATGGTGCTCAACGAAATTTATTTCCGCAAACCCAACGTTGCTGAAAAAGGCGGTCGCATTGTCTATTACAACCCGACTGAAATTGACGTGCAGCTCGATGACAAGGGCAACCGCATAGGTGCTGTGTTGCGTGCAGATGGCTTGCCAGTGGAATCTGGCGGCATCGGCACCATGTCGAAATCCAAAAACAATGGGGTCGATCCACAATCTCTCATCGAAAAGTTTGGGGCAGATACGGCGCGCTTCTTCATGATGTTTGCCAGCCATCCCGAACAAACGTTGGAATGGTCTGATTCTGGCGTGGATGGTAGCTACCGCTTTCTTAAGCGTGTGTGGGGTTTAGCGTGGCGCTTTAAAGCCGAATTGCAACCGCTGATTGGAACATCGCGTTTACTGAAAACCAATACCAAAATTGATGGCGCTATCGCTGAAGTTCGACGCGAAATACATACGTGTTTGAAACAAGCCAGCTACGATTTACAAAAGCATCAGTTCAATACCGTTGCATCAGCAACGATGAAGATTTTGAATGCGTTAGAGAAGTTGCAACAATTACCGCAGGCTGGCAGCCAAGCCCATGCTGAAGCGGCCGAGGAAGGTTTGAGCATACTCTTGCGCCTGCTCTCGCCGATCACTCCGCATATTTGTCATGATCTGTGGGTGCAACTGGGTTTTGGCATCGACATTCTTCAAGCGCCGTGGCCGGAACCACTAGCAGCCGCGCTAGTGCAGGATGAGATTGAACTGGTGGTGCAGGTGAATGGAAAGCTACGTGGATCAATTACAGTTTCCGCCAGCGCAACCAAAGAACAAATTGAAGAAATAGCGCTAGCCACAGAAGCCGCACAGAAGCACATGGAAGGTCGACCTGCGAAAAAAATTGTGGTCGTACCTGGCCGCCTCGTTAACATTGTTGCTTGAACGGAAGATAAAGCATGAAAAACGCATCGCTAAAACCAGCTTGGCACACATTGGTTGTGCTCACGGTTACGCTGGCTCTGACTCTAACTTTAGCCGCGTGCGGCTTTCAATTGCGCGGTGCGCAGCCGTTACCGTTCAAGAGCCTGTACCTGACTGTGGCGGAAAACTCTGAATTAGGTGCCGCCCTGAAACGCAACATTCGCGCGGTGGGTGGCACAGAGATCACTGAGGCGGCGAAAGATGCCCAAGCCATTTTCACCATCGTAGGCGACGCGCGCGAGAAAAACATTCTCAGTCTTTCGTCTGCGGGTCGTGTGCGCGAATTTCAGTTGCGCTATCGCTTTGTATTCACGGTAGTCGATCAACAAGGCCGCGAGTTTTTGCCTACTTCTGAAATTGTTATTACGCGTGACATCACCTTTAGCGATGCACAAGTGTTGGCTAAAGAGCAGGAGGAAGTGCTCCTCTGGCGCGACATGCAAAACGATCTCATGCAACAGATCCTGCGGCGTATGGCGACTATCAAAGTCGCCGGATAACTTTCTAGTTGTTCCATGCAACTACGCGCTGACCAACTCTCTACCCATCTGAGTAAAACCCTCGCGCCGCTGTACGTCTTGCACGGCGACGAACCCCTTTTGGTCATTGAAGCAGGCGATGCCATACGCAGCGTGGCACGTGAAAAAGGCTATACAGAACGCGAAGTACTGGTCACGGGTCAAAGCTTCAAATGGGACACGCTGCACCTCGCCGCGGGCAACATGTCTTTATTCGGCAGCAACAAACTGGTTGATCTGCGCATCCCCAACGGCAAGCCGGGACGCGATGGTGGTGACGCTTTGCAGCGCTATTGCGAACGCATGGCAGACGGTGTGCTCACCGTCGTGACCTTACCTCAGCTTGATTGGGCTGCCCGGAAAACCGCGTGGTTTGGCGCTCTCAGCGAAGCGGGTGTTGCCATCGAGCTCAACGCTCCCGCGTTAAGTGACTTGCCTGAATGGATTGCGCTGCGCTTGTCGCGTCAAAAACAAACCGCCGAACGCAGCGCTTTAGATTTTATTGCGACACACGTTGAAGGCAATTTACTCGCAGCTCATCAAGAGATTCAAAAGCTCGGCTTGCTCTATCCCGAGGGCGAACTTAGCCTTGCCCAAGTGGAAGATGCGGTTCTCAATGTCGCGCGCTATGATGTGGATAAGCTACGCACGGCGCTACTGGCAGGTGACGCCGCACGGTGCGCACGGCTGCTAGACGGGCTGCGCGCCGAGGA
>Ga0209181_10002481_pt1 | contig 30113 bp, 18 predicted proteins | sample MAT05_FD_187208 | JGI IMG/M metagenome (GOLD analysis project Ga0209181, IMG submission 187208) | Freshwater microbial communities from Lake Fryxell liftoff mats and glacier meltwater in Antarctica - MAT-05 (SPAdes) (version 2) | ecosystem: Environmental > Aquatic > Freshwater > Ice > Liftoff... | reverse complement strand
TGCAACCGCTGGTTGGCTGGGCTATGGATAGAAGTTGGCAAGGCGGCATGGAAGGTGGCGCGCGGCTTTACATGGCGGCCGATTTTCGTGTCGCGCTATTCATCCTCGCCGGCACCGCCGCGCTCGGCGCCATCGCAACCTTGTTCGTCAAGGAGACGCGGTGTCGCAATATCTGGTCAGGTTGAGTCTTCTCCGCATTGGCGCAATACAAAACAAAAAAGCCCGGCATGCCGGGCTTTTTTGCTGGGCCGGAAAAGCTTAGATTGGGCGGATATTCGCCGCTTGCTTGCCTTTGGGGCCGGTGGTGACGTCGAAGGATACCTTCTGGTTTTCCGTCAGGGTTTTGAAGCCCGAGGATTGAATCGCCGAGAAGTGTGCGAACAAATCTTCGCCGCCGTCGTCGGGGGTGATGAAACCAAAGCCTTTAGCTTCGTTGAACCACTTAACAGTACCGTTTGCCATTTTGTCTAATCCAAGAAAAATTGAAGAGTCGGGCATATACCCGGGGCGCCTGTGAATCGCAGGACAGGGAACAAGACGAACAACTGATGTACCGATAAGGGAATTATAGGATTACAGCTGGCGAGAACTCTGCCTAGGACAGGCTCGCGAATTGTGCTAGCAGCGCCAGCCTATGTCAAGCACTCTTTTCAATTACTTCGCATATGCCACAAAAGAGGATATCGCCCGGCGGACCGCTTTTGTGCGCGCGGACGGTTTTGCCGCACTGCATTAGTGCATGCCGGGCCTTCTGCATTGTCTTGCCGTGAAGCAGCGAAATCGCTGAAACGCCTTATTCGGTGCGGCTTTCCGTGGGGATGCCGACTATTGGCACAGGCCTTGCTGACGCCTTTGCGTGAGACGGATGTTCCTCATCCGCGCAAAGTTGGAGCGACGATGAAAAGCAAAACCGAAGTAGCCCACAAAGTGTCGGACGTCGAGGCAAGAGAAAGCCCTGAAGCCAACCTGTCTCGCCGTGGGTTCGTGCGGCAAGCCGCTGTGGCGGGTGGTGCAGCGGCGTTAATGGGTCTTTTGCCGCCGGGCTTGCGTGCCGGCGCTTGGGCCGCCGGCTCGGACGCGCCGGAGAAAACCGAAGTCAAAATTGGCTTCATCCCGCTCACCGATTGCGCCTCGGTGGTGATGGCGGCCGTTGAAGGTTTCGACAAGAAATACGGCATCAAGATCATCCCGAGCAAGGAAGCCTCCTGGGCCGCAGTGCGCGACAAGCTGGTGAATGGCGAGCTGGATGCGGCCCATGTGCTCTACGGTCTGGTCTATGGCGTGCAGTTGGGCATAGGCGGGCCGAAGAAGGACATGGCCGTGCTGATGAACCTCAACCACAACGGCCAGGCCATTACGCTTTCGAATCAGTTGAAGGATAAGGGCGCGGTGGATGGTCCTTCGCTGAAAAAGCTCATCGCCACCGACAAACGCGAATACACCTTCGCACAGACTTTCCCCACCGGCACGCACGCCATGTGGCTCTACTATTGGCTCGCCGCGAATGACATTCACCCGCTCAAGGATGTGAAGACCATCACCGTGCCGCCGCCACAAATGGTGGCGAATATGCGTGTCGGCGCCATGGACGGCTACTGCGTAGGCGAGCCTTGGAATAATCGCGCCATCATCGACAAGATCGGCTTCACCGCCGTCACTACGCAGGACATCTGGACCGACCATCCGGAAAAAGTGTTGGGTACGACCGCCGACTTCGTTGCGAAGAATCCGAATACGGCGCGCGCTATGGTCGCCGCCATCCTCGAAGGCGGGCGCTTCATTGACGCCTCGCTCGCCAACCGCCGCAAGACCGCCGAAACTGTCGCCAGCAAGTCCTATGTGAACACCGATATGGACGTGATCCTCGAACGTATGCTCGGCCGTTATTCCAACGGCCTAGGCAAGACTTGGGACGACAAGAATCACATGAAGTTCTACAACGAGGGCACGGTGAATTTTCCCTATCTCTCGGACGGCATGTGGTTCCTCACCCAGCACAAGCGCTGGGGGCTGCTCAAGAACGACCCTGATTACCTCGCTGTTGCCAAGCAGGTCAACCGCATCGAGCTTTATAAACAGGCCGCGACGCAGGCCAAAGTGCCATTGCCCAAGGACGTCATGCGCACCACCAAGATGATCGACGGTACGGTGTGGGACGGCAAGGATCCGAAGAAATACGCCGCCGGCTTCAAGCTGCGTGCCTGAGTATCGGTTTGCCGGGAGGCCATCATGAGCGCGATAGCGAAATATGAAGACATCAATACTGGAAGCGAAGCGCAAATCGCCACCTCGCCCTTGCCGAAAAAGACGGCCAACATCGAAGCGGTGATTCCCAGGCAGTTAACCGCCTGGCGGCGCGCCACCAACGCGGGCGGTGCGCTGTTGCGTCGCGTCTTGCCGCCGTTACTGGGGCTGGCTTGCTTCATCGGCATTTGGGCGCTGGTGTCGCGCTCTTCACCACAACTGCCGCAGCCACAAGTCGTCTTGGATGCGGCCATCAAGCTGTTTGCTGATCCCTTCTATAACAACGGCCCCAACGACCAAGGCATAGGCTGGAACATCCTTGCTTCGCTGCAACGTGTCGGCATCGGCTTCGGTTTCGCCGCGCTGGTGGGCATACCGGCCGGCTTCATGCTCGGGCGTTTCAAATTGCTGGGCGACATGGCGGCGCCGGTGATTAGTCTGCTGCGACCGGTGAGTCCGCTGGCCTGGCTACCCATTGGTCTGCTGGTATTCAAGGCCGCTAATCCGGCGGCGATCTGGGTGATCTTCATCTCCAGCATCTGGCCCATGATTATCAACACCTCCGTCGGTGTGCAGCGTGTGCCGCAGGATTACCTCAACGTCGCTCGCGTATTGAATCTTTCCGAATGGAAAATTTTCACCAAGATACTTTTCCCGGCGGTGCTGCCTTACATGATGACTGGCGTGCGGTTATCCATCGGCGTCGCCTGGCTGGTGATCGTTGCGGCGGAAATGCTCACCGGTGGCGTCGGTCTCGGCTTCTGGGTGTGGGACGAATGGAACAACCTGAAGGTGGAGAACATCATCGTCGCCATTTTCATCGTCGGCATCGTTGGTCTGCTGCTGGAACAGCTTCTGGTACTGCTGGCCAAGCGTTTCAGCTACGAGTGAGGAGATGAACATGAAGAAGATGGTGCAGATCGAGCAAGTCGGCATGTGCTTTCCCACCAAGCAGGGCGAGTTCACGGCCTTGCGCGACATCAACCTCACAATCCACGAACACGAGTGCGTGTCGCTCATTGGTCACTCGGGTTGCGGCAAATCCACGCTGCTCAACCTGATCGCCGGCCTCACCCTGCCTACCTCCGGCGTACTCATCGCCAACGGCCGCGAAGTGGCGGGGCCGGGACCGGAGCGGACGGTGGTTTTCCAGAACCACTCGCTGTTGCCTTGGCTCACTTGCTTCGACAACGTTTATCTCGCCGTCGAACGCGTCTTTGGTCAGAAGGAAGGCAAGCCTAAACTCAAGGAACGCACGCATCACGCGCTGGCGCTGGTGGGCCTCACACACGCCGAAACCAAATATCCGCAGGAGATTTCCGGTGGCATGAAGCAGCGCGTCGGCATTGCGCGGGCGCTGTGCATGGAACCGAAAATCTTGCTGCTGGACGAACCTTTTGGCGCGCTGGATGCGCTGACCCGCGCTAATTTGCAAGATGAGCTGTTGAGCGTCATGGATGCCACCGGCGCCACCGTAGTGATGGTGACGCATGACGTGGATGAAGCGGTACTGCTGTCCGATCGTGTGGTGATGCTCACTAACGGTCCGTCAGCGACCATAGGCGAAATCCTCGACGTAAAACTGCCCTGGCCACGCGACCGGCTGAAGCTCGCCAGCGATCCGACCGCCGCTGGTTATCGCGCGGCGATCATGGACTTCCTCTACCGAAAACACCTCAGACGGGCGGCATGACAGCATGAAGAAGAAAGCTAAACTCGTCATGGTCGGCAACGGCATGGCCGGCGTGCGTACGCTGGAGGAATTGCTCAAGCTGGCGCCCAATGAATACGACATCACCGTCTTTGGCGCCGAGCCGCACGGCAATTACAACCGCATCCTGCTCTCGCCGGTGCTGGCGGGTGAAATGACCTTGCCCGAGATCATGCTCAACGATCTCGATTGGTATCGCGACAACGGCATCACCCTGCATGCCGGCAAGAAGGTCGTGCAGATCGACCGCGTGCATCGCAGGGTGATCGCGGAAGACGGCACGGAGGCCGCGTACGACCGCTTGCTGTTGGCGACCGGCTCGTTGCCCTTCATGCCGCCCATCCCCGGTTGCGATCTGCCTGGTGTGCTGGCCTATCGCGACATTGCCGACACCGAAGCCATGATCGCAGCAGCGGCCACGCATCGTCACGCCGTCGTCATCGGTGGCGGCCTGCTCGGGCTGGAAGCCGCCAACGGCCTGCGTTTGCACGGTATGGATGTCACCGTGGTGCATCTCGCGCCCTGGCTGATGGAGCGCCAGCTCGACCGCGTTTCGGCCGACATGCTGCAAGCCTCGCTGAAAGCGCGTGGCCTCAAGTTCCTGCTGGAAAAGCAGACTGAGGCGATGATCCGTGGTGAGGGTGGTCAAATGAGCGGCCGCGTTTGCGCCGTGCGCTTCAAGGACGGGCTGCAAATCCCCGCTGATCTTGTTGTTGTCGCCGCCGGCATCCGCCCCAACACCGCGCTGGCCGAAGCGGCCGGCATACATTGCAATCGCGGCATCGTGGTCAACGACACCATGCAGACTTTTGATCCACGCATTTATGGCGTGGGCGAATGCGTGGCGCATCGCGGCATCGCTTACGGTCTGGTGGCGCCGTTGTTCGAGCAGGGCAAGGTCTGCGCCAATCATCTTGCGCGCCACGGCATCGGTCGCTACACCGGCTCGGTACTGTCGACCAAACTCAAGGTGACAGGCATCGATCTTTTTTCCGCCGGCAATTTCACCGGCGGCGAGGGCACGGAAGAAATCGTGCTGCATGATCGCCAGGGCGGCGTGTACAAGAAGCTGGTCATTGCCAACGACAAGCTCGTCGGCGCGGTGTTGTATGGCGACACAGTAGACGGGTCGTGGTACTTCCAGCTCATGCGCGACGCCAAGAACATTACCGAGGTGCGCGATCACCTGATGTTTGGTGAATCGCATCTGGGCAACGCCGGCCATCAAGGCCAAAACAAAGCCGAGCAGCTTGCCGACTCGGCCGAAGTCTGCGGCTGCAATGGCGTGTGCAAAGGCACCATCATCAAGGCCATCAAGGAGCAGGGCTTGTTCACGCTGGAAGTTGTGCGCAAGCACACCAAGGCCTCCAGCTCCTGCGGCTCTTGCACCGGCCTGGTCGAACAAATTCTCGCCTCCGCCGTAGGTGGCGCTTACCAGCCGCAGGACGCTGCCAAGAAGGCGCTGTGCGGCTGCACCGATTACACGCACGAAGACGTGCGCCGGACGATTGTTGAACATCGTCTGCAATCTATTCCCGCCGCCATGGGCTTCATGGAGTGGAAGACGCCGGACGGTTGCGCCGGCTGCCGACCGGCGTTGAACTACTATCTGCTATGCGCTTGGCCGCGGGAATACCAAGACGATCCACAATCGCGCCTCATCAACGAGCGCGCGCATGCCAACATCCAGAAAGACGGCAGCTACTCGGTGGTGCCGCGCATCTATGGCGGCGTGACTACGCCGGCGGCCTTGAAGCGCATCGCCGAGGTGGCAGAAAAATACGCCATACCCACGGTGAAAATCACCGGCGGCCAGCGCATCGATTTGCTCGGCGTGAAGAAGGAAGATTTACCCAAGGTGTGGGCCGATCTCGACATGCCTTCCGGCTACGCCTACGGCAAATCGTTGCGCACCGTGAAGACCTGCGTCGGTTCGGAATGGTGCCGCTTCGGTGTGCAGGATTCCACCAAGCTCGGCATCGATCTCGAGAAAGCGCTGGACCGCATGTGTGCGCCGCACAAGGTGAAGCTCGCGGTCTCCGGTTGCCCGCGCAATTGCGCCGAAGCCACCATCAAGGATGTCGGTATTGTCGGTGTCGATTCCGGCTGGGAAATTTACGTCGCCGGTAACGGCGGTATCAAGGCCGAGGTCTCGCAATTTCTCGTCAAGGTGAAAACGGCGGAAGAGGTGCTGGAATACAGCGGCGCCTTCCTGCAAATCTATCGCGAAGAAGCGCGCTATCTCGACCGCACCGTGCATTGGGTGCAGCGCGTCGGGCTGGATTACGTGAAGCGCCGCGTGGTTGACGACGCCGAAGGTCGGCGCCAACTCTACGCGCGCCTGAACTACGCCTTGCAGGATTTGCAAGACCCCTGGCGCGAGCGCGTCTTGGAGTCAGGCCACGTCACGGGATTAAAGGCGCGGGAGTTCACAACGATCCAAGCAACTATCAAGGAGGACGGCGATGAGCGATTGGCTGAGAGTTTGTCTGCTTGAGGACATCCCCCTGCTCGGTGCGCGCGTGGTGCGGGTAGCAGGAGACAAAGATATCGCCGTATTTCGCACCGCCGGCGACGAGGTGTTTGCACTGAACGACCGCTGCCCCCATAAGGGCGGCCCGCTCTCGCAAGGCCTTGTCGCCGGTCGGCGCGTGACTTGCCCCTTGCACGGTTGGCAGATCGGCTTATTGACCGGCGAGGCGATAGCACCTGACTCGGGTTGCGCGCATAGGCACGACGTCGAGGTGCGGGACGGCGTGGTGTATCTCGCGGTGATGGCAAAAGTCAAAGCGGCGGCTTAGTTCTTTTGACGCGGATTTTCGCCCCCAAGGGGACATACTTCGTGGCGAAATCCGCGTCAAAGGCCTTTCACGTTCAAGCCACTTTTCGCGCCCCATTCTCCAGTAAGCGTTTGATCTCCGGCACGCAGGAGCCGCAGGCTGTGCCGCAGTTGAGTTTGCGTTGCAATTCGGGGAGATCGCAGCCCGCCGCGATGCCGGCGAGGATGTCGTTTTCCGAGACGTTGTTGCAGGCGCAGACGTTGCGGCCGCGTGGGGCGGCGCCGGCGGGGGGCGTAGCGAGGGGCGCGAAGAGGTAACGGCGGATATCGTCGGCGGGCTTGCCGGAAACGACGAAATCTTTTAACCAGTGGGCTGCCGCAGTTTCGCCGGAGAGATGTACGCCCGCCAAAGCGCCGTCTTCAATCAGCGCTTTCTTGCGTATGCCGCGGCGGGTATCGCGATAACTGAGGCAGTGACCGCCCTCTCCCTTTTCCTCGCTGCGTTCGGTCATGCCCAGCACGGTATCGATTTCGTCCAGCCATTCATCTGGCGCGGGCGCGGCATGCGCCAAACGCATGACTAGCGTCGCTGATTCGCTACCAGCGAGGGCGAGGCTGGCGTAATCGAATTGCGCCATGAGCGGTTGCAACTGTTCCAGCCATAGCAAAGCCTGACCCGGCGTCTTGCCCTCGCTGCGGGCGATGAGGGCGCGCCAGGGCAGTTCGGCTTTTTCCACGCGCACGGCGGCGTGTTTCAATTCCGGCTGTTTGGAAATCGGGTCACAGGCCGGTACCGTGAGTTCATTCGCGCCGGCATTGTTGAGCAGCCTCCGGCCCCAGTGCATCGATACGAAAACCTGACCAGGGCGCATCTCGTCGCTGGCGCGCGCGCGCAGCAGCACGCTACCGCGTCGGCTGGCGACGCGCACCAGGTCGCCGTCTTCGACGTCCAGCCGCGCCAGATCGTCGGCATGCAACGCGACACAGGCTTCGTCGTCGTGGCTGTAAAGGCGCGCCACGCGGCCAGTGCGGCTCATGGTGTGCCACTGGTCGCGCAGGCGACCGGTGAGAAGTTGCAGCGGATACTCGGCATCCGTGCTTTCGGCAGTGAGGTGGGTGGCGAGCGGAATGAAACGCGCGCGGCCGTTGGGTGTGGCGAAGCGTAGATCGGTATAGAGACGTGCCGTGCCTTGCGTTGCGCCCTCGGGGTAAGGCCATTGCTGCGGGCCGTTTTCCTGAAGCACGGCGTAGCTCAAGCCGGAGATGTCGAGATCGCGGCCGCGCGTCATGCCGGCGTGTTCGCGGAACAAATCCTCCGGCGTGAGCCAGGTGAACAGACGCAGCAAGTCTTTGCGGCCGAGGTGGAAGCACAGGCGCTGGGCGAAATTGCGCGCGATCATCCAGTCGGGGCGAGCTTCACCGGGCGGTGGCGCCACCGCGCCGACGCGCGTGATGCGCCGCTCTGAGTTGGTCTGCGTACCGTCGCGCTCGCCCCAGCTGGCGGCGGGTAGCAGCAGGTCGGCGTATGCGGTGGTTTCCGTCTGGCGATAGGCGTCTTGCACTACGACAAACTCGGCGCGCTGCAAGGCCTCACGCACCAGCGCCTGCTCGGGCAGCGAATGCGCCGGATTGGTGCAGGCGATCCACAGTGCGCGGATTTCACCTCGCCGCACCGCTTCGAACATTTCCACTGCGGTTTTACCGGGCTTATCCGACAAGACCGGGATCCGCCAGAGTTTGGCGACCTCGTCGCGATGCGCCGGATTGTTCGGGTTGCGGTGGCCCGGCAGCAGCGTGGCCATCGCGCCCACCTCGCGCCCGCCCATGGCATTCGGCTGGCCGGTGAGCGAGAACGGGCCGGCGCCCACCCGGCCGATGTGGCCGGTGGCGAGATGTAGATGGATCAGTGCGGCGCCGTTATGCGTACCGTGCGTCGATTGGTTGAGACCCATGCACCACATCGAGAGCGCCGCCTTGGCGGTACAGAACCAGCGTGCGGCGGTGATGATGTCCTCCGAGGGCACGCCGCAGATCACCGCGGCGGCGGTGGGTGTGTACTCGCGCACGGCTACACACGCCGCTTCAAATCCTTCGGTGTGGTCGCGAATGAAATCGGCATTCGCGAGGTTTTCCGCCAGCAACACATGCAGCATGGCGTTGAAAAGAATCACGTCGGTGCCGGGCAGGATGGCGAGATGCAGATCGGCGGCGCGCGCCGTCATGGTGCGGCGCGGGTCGATGACGATCAACTTCAGCGCTGGACTCTTGCGCTTGGCCTCCTCGATGCGGCGAAAGACGATGGGGTGCGCCCAGGCGGTATTGGAGCCGGCGATGACCAGGCAGTCGGTGTGGTCTATGTCTTCGTAGCTGCATGGCGGCGCATCCACACCCAGGGTCTGCGTGTAGGCGGCTACGGCGGACGACATGCAAAGCCGCGAATTGCTGTCGATGTTGTTGGTGCCGACCAGCCCGCGCGCCAGCTTGTTGAAGGCGTAGTAATCCTCGGTCAGTAACTGGCCGGAGACGTAGAACGCTACCGAGTCCGGCCCATGTTCGCGGATGGTTTTGGCGAAGCGTTGCGCGGCGTGGTCGAGGGCGACTTCCCAACTCGCGCGTTGCCGTGTTGCCTGCCGTGAAACGCGCAGTTCAGGATAGCGCGCGCGTCCTTCCAGGCCGGCGCTCAAGGCCAGCGCCGCGCCCTTGCTGCACAGCTTGCCGAAATTGGCTGGATGGTCCGGGTCGCCGCGTACGTCGCTGATGCGGCCACCCTCAGCCTCGATGATGACGCCGCAACCGGTGCCGCAATAACAGCAGGCAGATTTGATCGATACGCTCTGGTTCATAAGTGCCTAGATAGCAATGCCCGTGCCGAGCCAGGCAATGCCCTGTAGATCGCCTATCCATGCGCCTTTCCGGCCATCGTCTATGGTGCGGTGGTGGCTGGTCCGCTGGCGCGCAACCCAAACTGGTGCAAGCGGCGACCCCGTTGTCTCAAGTATGGGCATCGCTTTGCCGATAAGAACGACGATATATCCCTGGATTTGTGATGAGTAAGCCACCGCTCAAGAACCCCGACCCCGCTGGAACACCAGGCCGACCACGCAGTTTGTTCGCCCTTATGCGCAGCACGCACTGGCCGGTGGTCGCTGTCTTGGCCCTGTGCCTGTTGGCGACGGCGCTCGTCGGCCAGTGGGGGCGCGCTCAGGAGATGGTCGGCGCCGAGCGGCAACTGCGCGAGCGCGGTCAACGTGTGGTGTCCGATCTGGAATATCGCTTGCAGGTTTCCGCCCAGTTGTTGCGGGGCGCGGCCGGTTTGGTTGCCGTGGCGGGTGACGTGAAGCGCGAAGACTGGCGCAAATACGTCGCCCGGCTGGATATTGAGCGGCAGTTTCCCGGCGTCCAGGGCATAGGCTACGCCGAGTGGGTGCCGTCGGAGAAGCTTGCGGAGTACCTGCATCGCGCGCGTCGCGACAGCCCCGTTGACTACGCCTTGCGCCTGACTGGCGGGCGGGCGGTCTATGTGCCCATCACCTATATCGAACCGATGAGCTTGCGCAACCAGCACGCGCTCGGCTTCGATATGTATAGCGAAGCCACACGCCGCGCCGCCATTGAGCGTGCGCGCGATAGTGGCGAGATCGCCGCCACCGCGCGCATCATTCTGTTGCAGGACGCGGCTATTGCGCCGCAACCGGGTTTTCTGTTGTATCTACCGCTCTATGCGGGCGGCAATGTTCCGGAAAACCAAGGCGCGCGTGACGCCAGGCTGCTTGGTTTCGCCTACGCGCCTTTCCGCATGACCGATTTGATGACAGCGGTACTGAAAGATAGCAATCAGGATATGGTTGTGCGCATACGCGACGCCGCTATCCCCACCCAGCAGGGGAGCGAGGGTGAGCTGTTCGATTCCGCACCGGATACGAATGGCGCAGCGGCCCATTTTTCTGCGCGCGAACAGCTCGATTTTGCGGGGCAATCCTGGCAAGTGAGTTTTTACAGCACGCCGACACTGGAGGCGCGGGTTTCCCACGCCCGTTCCGACATGATGGCCATGGCCGGTTTGATACTGACTTTCTTCGCGACGTTGTCGACCTGGATGTTGTCCACGGCACGGCGCCGCGCCGAGCATCGTGCGCAGCAAATCACACAGGAACTGCGCCTGTCGCAAGAGCGCTTTGAGCTTGCCGTGCGTGGCGCCAACGATGGCATCTGGGATCGCGATCTGGTGAGTGGGAAGATGTATTTTTCGCCGCGCATAGAGTCGTTTCTCGGTTTGTCGCCCGGCACCTTGCGTGACGATCCGGCGGAGTATTCCCGTCGTGTGCATCCAGAAGACCTGCCGCGCTGGCGCGCTGCGCTGCGCGCGCACCTGCGCCATCGTCGACCCTACGAAATCGAGTATCGTCTGCGCCGCGCCGATGGTAGCGTCGGCTGGTTTCACTCGCGCGGCGAAGCGCTTCGCGACGACACCGGCCGCGCGCTGCGCATGGTGGGCGCACTCACGGATATCACCCAGCGCAAGGAGAGTGAAACGAAGCTGGCGCGCTATCGGACCTTCCTCGACCGCGTGCTGGATACACTGCCCGATCCGCTGGTGGTGAAGGATGCCAAGCATCGCTTTCTCATCGTCAACGACGCTTTTGCAAGCTTGGTAGGCCGCTCCAAAGCAGACATCGTGGGCAAGACCAGCCACGACATATTCACCAGCGCCGGCCTGGATGTGGCGGTGATGCAGGACAACGAAGTGCTGTTGGGCGGTACGACGAAACACGAAGTGGTGTTGCAACATGCCGAGCTAGGCGAGCCACGCAACCTCATCCTCACCAAAGTCGCGACAGCAGGGCCGGACGGCGAAACCGTCATCCTCAGCAGCGGTCAGGACGTCACTGAGCTGCGTCGCGCACTGGCGCGTTTCGCCACCGCCATACAAAGCACGCCGCTGGTGGCGGTGATCGGCGTGGACCGCCATGGCGTGATCGACTTTTGGAACGATACGGCTATGGCCTACTACGGCTACACCGCCGAAGACGTTGTGGGCTGCCGAGTGCAGACAATTCTCGACTCTGATGAGCAGATACGCGCGCATGAGGCGGCGATAGAACAGGTATGGCGTACGCGTCTACCCATGCCGTCCGGCGTCTGGAAGATTTCGCTCAAGAATGGCAGTTGGCGTTGGGTCTATGCGACGATGTTCCCGGTGCTGGTGGATGGTGAAGTGGTGGAGCTGTTCATCATGGCCGTCGATATCACCGCGCGCGTCGAGGCTGAGCAGGCCATCGTTCGCGCCAACGCGCAGATAAAGATGGTGCTCGATGCCGCGACCGAAGTGGCGATTATCGCTACCGACACCAACGGGCTCATCACCATTTTCAATCCGGGCGCGGAAAGAATGTTGGGCTATGTCGCCGCCGAGATGGTGGGGCTGGAAACACCGGCAAAAATCCATTTGGCGACCGAGGTCGCCGAGCGCGCAGGCCAGCTTTCGGCGCCGCTGGGCCGCACGGTGCGCGGATTCGATGTGTTTTCCGCTGGTGGCGTGGGTGAAACTGAATGGACCTATGTGCGCAAGGATGGTGGTCACCTCACCGTGAGCCTCGCCATCACAGCGATGCATGATGAAGCCGACGCCGTCATCGGCTATCTCGGTGTGGCTGTCGACGTGACGGAAGGCCGGCAGGCCGAAGCCGCGCTGACGCGGCGCAATGCCGTCTTGCAAGCGCTGATCGACAACTTCCCTGGCGGCATTACCCTCTTTGACGGCGAGCAAAACATGACCGCCTGTAACGAAGAGTTCAAGCGCCTGTTCGCGTTTCCTGATGCACTATTCACAGACGGCCTGCCTAGTCTCGAGGCCCTGTGCCGCTTTGAGGCGCAGCGCGGTGACTTTGGGCCGGGTGACGTGGAGGAGCAGGTGGCGCGCCGCCTTGCCCAGGCGCGCGTCCATCGCCTGCAGCCCCATGTGTTGGAGCGCCGTCGTCCCGACGGGCTGTCGATAGAAATCCGTGGCATGCCGCTGCCCGAGGGGGGCTCCGTCACCACCTACATGGATATCACCGAACGCAAGGCAGCGGAACAGAAGCTGCGCGAGCTGTCGGAGGTGGTGCGCCAGAGCCCAGCCTCCATACTTATTACCAATCTCAAGGGCGACATTGAATATGTGAATCCGAAGTTCGAGCGCTTGACCGGTTACACCCTGGATGAAGTGCGCGGCAGGCATCCACGCTTTCTGAATCCGGAGGAAGATAAGGAGGGGATGGAGGCCCAAGTATGGCGCACCGTAAGCGCAGGGGAGCAATGGCAAGGTGAATTGAAAAATGCCAAGAAGAACGGCGATTTGTATTGGGAGTACGCCAACATTCTGCCCCTGCTGGATGACGCCGGACACATCACGCACTTTCTCGCCGTCAAGGAAGACATCACAGAACGCAAACGTAACGAGCAAGAACTTGAAATGCACCGCGACCACTTGCGCGAATTGGTGGAAGAGCAGACTGCCGGCCTACTGCTCGCCAAGGAAGCGGCAGAGCGCGCCTATCGCGCCAAGTCGGAATTTCTCGCCAATGTCTCGCACGAGTTGCGTACGCCCATGCACGCCATCCTGAGCTTCGCCCAGCTCGGTCGCGAAAAGGCCGAGAAGGCGCCGCGCCAGAAGCTGCGCGAGCATTTCGATCGCGTACATATGAGCGGCGAGCGCCTGCTGGCGCTGGTTAATGATTTGCTCGATCTTTCCAAACTCGAGGCCGGCAAGATGCTGGTGGATGCACGCCCGCTCGATGTCACCAGCGTGATCTGGGCGGTGTTCGGCGAACTTGAGCCGCTCGCCGCCGCCAAGCGCCAGACCCTGGTGCTGCTGCCGCCGGAGGTGACGACCCAAGCCACCGTGGATGCGACGCGGCTGGGCCAGGTGATGCGCAATCTGCTTTCCAACGCCATCAAATTCACGCCGGACGGCGGGCGCATCGCCATCATGATCGATCACACCTCACTCGTCGCCGGCCGCCGCGCCACCGACAGCGGGGCGGCGCGCGCTTTACGCATTACCGTAAGCGATGCCGGTATCGGCATCCCGGCGGATGAGCTGGAAAGCATTTTCGACAAATTCGTGCAGAGCAAACGTACGCAGAGCGGCGCCGGCGGCACCGGGCTGGGATTGGCCATTTGCAAGGAAATCGTTCAAGCTCATGGTGGCAGCATCCGTGCCGCCAACAACCCGCAAGGCGGCGCCGACCTGATCGTTATCCTGCCCATCGATGCGCCACGGCGCACGCTGTCAGAGCAGGCGGTAGCAAGTGCCGTTCGGGAAGGAGCGCAGTTCGATGTCGCAAGCTAGGTTGCTGGTCGTCGATGACGATCCCCTCAATCTCGAAATCATCGCCGAATATCTGGAGGGCGAGGGCTACGCGCTGATCACCGCAGACAGCGGCAAGGGCGCCATGCGTCTGCTCGACGCGACGGATGCGCAATTCGACGCCGTGCTGCTCGACCGCATGATGCCCGGCATGAGTGGCATTGATGTGCTGAAGCTCATGAAAGCGGATTTTCGTTGGCTGCGGCTGCCGGTCATTATGCAAACCGCCGCCGCCGAGCCCGAGCTGGTGCGGGAAGGCCTCTTGGCCGGCGCCTACTATTACCTCACCAAGCCTTACGATGCCGTTACGCTGCGCACCATTGTCAGCGCCGCGCTGAGCGATGCGCGCGAACGTGCCGCCATAGCCGAGCGCCTGCGCCCCCACCCGGACGCGCTCAAGCTCATGGATCAAGCGGAATTTCGCTTTGCCTCGATTCATGATGCGCAGCAACTGACGGGGCTACTGGCGCTCACCTGCCCGCAGCCCGATCAAGCGGCGCTGGGGCTGGCGGAGCTGCTCATTAACGCCGTGGAGCATGGCAATCTGGGCATCAGCTACGCCGAAAAAAAACAGATCAAGATCGACGGCCTATGGGCGGCGGAGGTCGCGCGCCGTCTGACGCTGCCCGAATATAGCGCCAGAACCGTGAGTGTCCGTGTGCGGCGCTTGAGTGATGAAGTGGAATTCACCATCGAGGACCAAGGCGCCGGCTTTGACTGGGCCGCCTATGCGGAATTCGACCCGCAACGCGCCTTTGATCCAAACGGGCGCGGCATCGCACTCGCCAGACGATTTAGCTTCACCCGCTTGGAATATTCCGGCTGCGGCAACGTGGTAGTCGCAACGGTGGCCGGGGCGCCTCGGGAGACTGCGCCACCTGACGGAAAGGATTGACCATGTGGCCAGCGCCTTCAGAATCCACGTCTGAATTATCGGGTCGAGCCGACGCGGCAATTTTCGGGCGACGTGGTGGCAGCCGCCATCAGCGTTTTGCAGGTGTACAATTTCGTCAATGCGCTCGTCGGCATCAACTTGCCTATCTTGCCTATTTCGCCGGCGCACCCATGCACGACGACATTTCCGTGGTGATTGTCGATATGACTTCCTGAGCGCCGTCATGTCGGGTGTCGCCTTTTTTGACTCAAGCTTTACGTTTTCCGGCCGATCAAGAGATCAGGTGCGCTTTCCTCAGACCCCGGAAAGCGCGACGATCAGTTCGCAGGGGCGCACTGGCAGTGCTGCAATGAACGCAGGACCGAATCGATTCCTCGCAGGCGTCTGCAGGCAGCCGGTGAAAGCCGGCTTGCTATTGCTGGGGGTGCTGATGGTCTGCGTACTGGGCGCGCACCTGCAAGCCCGGCGGGTCGTTTATGATCGTACCGTGTTGCTTTTCGAGCGGCGCGTTGAAGCCTACCAGTATCAACTCAGTCTTCTGCGAGAGCGGCCCATGGCGGTGCTGGACGTACTGGCCATGTCCAAGGAACTGCAAAGCCTGCTGGCGCAGCCGAGCGAGGGCCGGGCGCGCGAAATAAATACCGTCCTGCAACAGACGGCGGAGGATCTCCATTTAGACGTCGTCTATCTCATGGATCGCAAAGGCGACGTCATCGCCTCCAGCAATTGGCGCCAGCCGGATGCCTTTGCCGGCCGTAATTACGCCTTTCGACCGTATTTCACGCAAGCCATGTCCGGTCAGCACGGTCGCTTTGTTGGCAAAGGCGTTACCAGTCAGCAGGTGGGTATGTACTTCGCCCACCCGCTCAGGGTGGATGGCGAAACGCTGGGTGTGATCGTCGTCAAGACCTCGATCAAGGAATTGCAAGCGCAACTCGACAAGATCTGGCAGCGCGATGGCGAGGTGGCGCTGCTGACTGACGAAAACGGCGTCATCATGATGTCGCCGATTGCCGCTTTGAACTTCAAGGCCGTGCACCCCATACCTGAAGCGGCGCTGCTGGCCATGCAACGCAGCCATCAATACGTCGACACCATCCTGCCGGCTGCGCTTACGCCGGGGAATAGTCTCGGTGACGGCATACGCTTCTTTGAGTTCGCCGATCTGCCGGGGCAGACGTTTCTGCAAAAGTCCTACGACTTTCCAGACAACGGGATGCGCCTCTATCTGGCCCTGCCGGCGCAATACTGGCAAGTAGTGACATTTTTTACGGCAATGGCCTTGTTAGTGGCAGCCGTGATTTTTCTGGCGGTCATCGTGGTGATTCTGGGTTGGGCGGAAGGTCAGCGGCTTATCGAGGCGGCGATCCGCGATCCTCTCACCGGACTCAATACGCGCTTGTACATGGAAGATTGGTGTAACGCCGCCGTGCGGGCGCACGATCGCGATGCGTCGCGCAGTTTGAGCATCATCGTTTTCGATCTGGACAATTTCAAAAAAGTAAACGATGCGTACGGTCATCTCAGCGGCGATGCGGTATTGCGCAAGATGGGCGAGATCATCCGCAATCACATCCGCGCCGAAGATCTGGCGGTGCGCTTCGGCGGTGAGGAGCTGGCCATCTTTGTGCGCAGCGCCAGCAAGGCCGAAGCGTTGGCGCTGGCGGAACGCATCCGTATATGCGTCGAGAACCACGCTTTCATGAGCGACGCTGCCGAGTGGCGTGTGACCTTAAGCGGTGGCGTGGCTGAGCACCAGGCCGGCGAGCCGCTTGACGCCATGTTCGCACGAGCCGACGAAATGCTCTACCAGGCGAAGGAACAAGGGCGGAATCGCGTCTGCGCCTGAGTTGCCGAATCGGAAACACGCTTTTTTATTGCCACGTCTCGGGGTAACCTTGCCCCTGGAATTTACGACGGAGGCAATCATGCATATCGGATTCATCGGCCTGGGCCTCATGGGTCGGCCCATGGCCATCAACCTGTCCAAGCGCGAACACACCCTGCATCTGTGGGCGCGCCGCGCCGCCTCGTTGGAGCCTTTCGCGCAGCTTGCCGCGCACACCCACGCCAGCCCGGCCGAGGTCGCGCGTCACGCCGACATCATCTTCACCATGGTGGCGGATGCGCCGGACGTGGAAGAAGTCGCACTGGGTGCCGGCGGCATCGTTGAGGGCGCCAAGCCTGGCCATATCGTGGTGGACATGAGCACCATTTCGCCGGCGGCGGCGCGACGCATCGGCAAGCGTATGGCGGAGCAGGGCATACAGTTCATCGACGCGCCGGTTTCCGGCGGCGAGGTTGGGGCAATAAGCGGCGGCCTATCCATCATGGCCGGCGGCAAGGCCGAGACTTTTGAGAAGGTCAAGCCGCTCTTCGAGTGCATGGGCAAGAACATCGTTCACGTCGGCGACAGCGGCGCCGGCCAGGTGGCCAAGGCTTGCAACCAGATCCTTACCGGTATCGGTATCGCGGCAGTGGCCGAAGCCATGGCATTCGCCAAGAAGAGTGATGTCGATCCGGCGCGCGTGCGCGAAGCGTTGCTCGGCGGCTTCGCCTATAGCAAGATCCTCGAGCACCACGGCCAGCGCATGATAGACCGCAACTTTAAACCCGGCTTCAAAGCCTGGATGCACCAGAAGGATTTACGCATCGTCATGGAAGAAGCCCACCGCATGGGCCTCATGCTGCCCAGTTCCGCCGCCACCGCACAAATGTTCAACGCCATGGTGGGTTCGGGTCTCGGCGAAGAAGATTCCATTGCGGTGTTGAAGGTGTTGGAAAAAAATAGCGGGCAGTGATGGATGACGTTCGTCATTCGTAGGATGGGTGAAGCGCAGCGTAACCCATCTTTTGCGACGTGCGACGAGTTATGGCGATGGGTTACGGCGCGATGCGCCTCCACCCATCCTACGCGTTGCTTAATGCTGGCCGTAACTCCCAAACTTCTCCACCACCACCGCCATCTCTGCTTCCGACAGCAGCTTGGGTTGGCCGATTTGCAGCGCGCGCCAGTAGTGTTCGCAGAGCGTTTCGAACTCGACGGCCAGGGCAAGCGCGTGACGCAGGTCGTGCCCACAGACCAGCATGCCGTGGTTGGCGAGCAGGCAGGCGCTGCGATCCTGGAGCGCGATGAGTGCGTGATCCGATAACTCCTGAGTACCGAAGGTGGCGTAGCGCGCGCAACGCACGGTGCTGCCGCCGAAGCGCGCGATCATGTAGTGGAAGGGCGGGATGTCGTCACCTATGCAGGCGAGCGACGTGGCGAAAGACGAGTGGGCGTGCACCACGGCGCCGACCTCGGGGCGCGCGGCGTAGATGTCGCGGTGGAAGCGCCATTCGGAGGAGGGTTTGCGCGGCCCGTCATGCTGGCCGTCCCAATGCATGGGCACGATGTCGGCTTCGCTCATGTCGGCGCAAGCCATGCCGGTGGGCGTGATGAGTAAGCCCGACGCGCTGCGTGCGCTGACATTGCCCGAGGTGCCGCGATTCAGTCCCTGCGCACTCATGGCGCGGGCGGTGGCGAGGACAGCGGTGCGCAATGCGATGTCCTTCATGGTCGCTCCGCAAAGAATTCGCGCAGCGCCGCAGGCTGACGTACGCCGCGTTCGGTAATGATGCCGCTGATTAGCGCGGCCGGCGTGACGTCGAAGGCCGGGTTGGCAACCGCCATGCTGGGCGGCGCCAGCGCGACTGTCGTCAAGCTAGCGCTGGCATTGAGGCCGGCGATCTGGCGCACTTCGTCCGCCTCACGATCTTCGATGGGGATGGCTTCGCCGTTGGCGCAGGCCATGTCGATAGTGGAGCGCGGCGCGGCGACGTAAAACGGCACGTTGTTGTCTTTCGCTGCCAGCGCTTTGAGATAGGTGCCTATCTTGTTGGCGGTGTCTCCGTTGGCGGCGATGCGGTCAGCACCGACGATGACGACATCGATCTCGCCTCGCCGCAACAACAGGCCGGCGGCGTTGTCGGCGATCAGGGTGTGCGGCACGCCGGCCTCATTGAGTTCCCAGGCGGTGAGCAGGCCCTGATTGCGCGGCCGCGTTTCCGACACATGCACATGCACGGCGATGCCGGCGCGTTGCGCCGCATACACTGGCGCTAAGGCTGTGCCATGCGCCGTGGTGGCGAGCCAGCCGGCATTGCAATGGGTGAGCACCTGCACGGGTTGATGATGGCTGGCCAAGGCGACGATGAGGCGCAAACCATGCTCGCCGATGGCGTGGTTGGTGGTGGCATCCTCTGCCGCGATAGCGTGCGCTTCGGCCCAGGCGGCCTCTGCACGATCAGCTGCCGCCAGCGGCGCAAGGCGCGCACGCATGCGCGCCAACGCCCACTGTAAGTTCACTGCTGTCGGCCGCGTTGCAGCGAGCGTATTTACCGCCGCGTTCAGTGCGGCGCCGTCCGCAGCGCTTTGCATCGCCAGCGCTACGCCATAGGCGGCGGTAACGCCGATCAGCGGCGCGCCGCGCACCTGCATGGCGCGGATGGCATGGGCGGCATCCTCCAACGTTGCAAGGCGGTGCGTGACGCGACGGTGCGGCAATTGGGTTTGATCGAGGATGACCACCGCCGGGCGGTCTTCGATCAGCGTACGGGGGGTGTCGATATGCATGCTTCGATGATAGCGCATAGCCGCTTATCGCCACATATCGCCACCTATCGCCACCTATCGCCGCTTGCGGCAGAATGCGGGCTTCGCAACCTCAGCCACCTTGCCATGCCGAGTTTCCCTGCTGCCATCGAGTCGCGCTTGCCCGATGTGGGCACGACGATATTCACCGTCATGTCGCGCCTGGCGCAGCAGCATGGCGCGATCAATCTGTCGCAGGGCTTCCCGGATTTTTCCGCGCCGCAGGCCTTGTTTGATCTGGTGGCGAAGCACATGGTCGCGGGCCACAACCAGTATGCCTATATGGCCGGCGTGCTGCCGCTGCGCGAGGCTATCGCGGAGAAGGTCGAGGCTTTGTACGGCCTCGCCTACGATGTGGAGGCCGAAATCACCGTCACTGCCGGCGCAACGCAGGCCATCTACACGGCTATCGCGGCGCTGGTGCGGCCCGGCGACGAGGTCATCGTTTTTGAGCCGGTGTATGACTCCTATGTGCCTTCTATAGCACTCAACGGCGGCAAGGCGGTCTATGCGCGGCTGACATACCCTGATTACCGCCCGAACTGGGACGAGGTGCGCGCGCTGATCACGCCACGCACCCGCATGATCATCATCAACACGCCGCACAATCCCAGCGGGACGGTGTGGACTGCGCAAGACATGCGGACGCTGGCAGCGCTGCTGCGTGGTACCGACATTGTCGTCGTGGCCGACGAGGTCTACGAGCATATCGTCTTCGATGGCGCGCGCCATGAGAGCGCGGCGCGCTATCCCGAACTGGCCGAACGCAGCTTCGTAATTTCTTCCTTCGGCAAGACCTATCACGTCACCGGTTGGAAGATCGCTTATTGCTTGGCGCCGCGCGAGCTAATGGCGGAGTTTCGCAAGGCGCATCAGTTCATCGTCTTCTGCGTAAACCATCCGATGCAACTCGCGCTGGCGGAATTCATGCAGGATCGGGCGCGCTACTTGGATCTGGCGGATTTCTATCAGGCCAAACGCGATTTCTTTTTGCGCCAGCTTGAAGGCTCGCGTTTCGTGCCGCTGCCTTGCGCTGGCACTTACTTCCAGACGGTGCGTTTTGATGCCATCAGCGACGAGGGCGATCGCGCCTTTGCCGAACGGCTGACGCGCGAGCAAGGTGTGGCGGCGATCCCCTACTCGGCGTTTTATCGCGATGGGCGCGATGACAAGGTAATCCGCTTTTGTTTCGCCAAGAGCGAAGAGACGCTGGCCCAGGCGGGCGAACGATTGCGCCGAGTTTAGTTGGCGAGCCTCTCAGGCCGGCTGTGGGGGCCGAGCGTGAACTGAAAGGTCGCGCCGGCGCCCGGGGCGGCCTCGGCCCAGATGCGTCCGCCATGGCGTTCGATGATGCTCTTGGCGATGGCCAGGCCTACGCCGGTACCGGGAAATTCCGCTTCGCTGTGCATGCGCTGGAAGACACCGAAGAGACGGTCGGCATAGGCCATATCGAAGCCGACGCCATTGTCGCGTACGAAGTAGATGGTGTCATCGCCTTCATGGCGCGCGCCGACATGCACTTCCGCGCCGTCCGTTTTTGAGGAGTATTTGAGCGCGTTGCCAATGAGGTTGACCAACACCTGTTTCAGCATGGTTTCGTCGCCGATAGCAGGCGGCAGCGCGCCCAAGGTGACGCGGGTATTTGGATAGTCTTCAGCCATTTCGCTCAGCGCGTCCTCGGCCATTTCGGCCATGCCTACTTCAGCGGAATGCACCTCGGCGCGCGATAGGCGCGAATATTCGAGCATGTCCTCGATCAACTGCGCCATGCGCGTCACATTGCGCATGATGCGTGAACCATGGTCGCGGCCTTCGGCGCTGAGCTGTTCGTTGTCGCTGTCGAGCAGCAGATGTACATAGCCGTTGATGGCGCGCAGCGGCGCGCGCAAGTCGTGCGAAATCGAGTAGGAAAAAGTGCGCATCTCCTGATTGGCGCGTTCCAGATCGGCGGTACGATCGGCGACTCTGCGCTCCAGCGTGTCGTTAAGGTTGCGGATTTCCGCTTCGGCGCGCTTGCGCTCGTCGATGTCGCGCGCCAAAACCAGAATGCAGTCGCGACCGGCGATGCGCAAGTGCCGCATAGCGATCTCTATCCAGAACAAGTGGCCGTCGCGATGTTTCCCCACCCACTCAAAAATCGGCGCCTCGCCACGCTGCGCGCGCTGCACCCACTCACGTATCTCGTTCACCGAATAGGGCGGCGTGTTTACGCTGAAATCGGCCGCCGTGAGCTGCGGCAGATCGTCGCGCGGATAGCCATACATTTCCGTCATACGCGCATTGACTTCGAGGATATCGCCGGTGTTGGCATCATGCACGAATATGGTGTCGTTGACGCCGTCGAAAATGGCGCGAAAGCGCGCTTCGCTTTCGTGTAGATCAGCCTGGATGGCAGCACGGCGGCGCATGGCCTGATGCACCAAGCCATACACCAGCACGGCGGTGACCAAGACATAGGCCCAGCCCTTGTAGATGGAAATGCGGGTAAGGGTGCGCGGGTCGCTGACCAGCGCTTCCAGCGCGCTGTCGCTCAAGAATATCCAGGCGGCGCCGAAGAGCGCGTAAATGCTGGCGATACGTAGGGCCGATTTTTCGACTGCCACCTACCCCTCCTGACGATGCAGCACGGCAGCGACGCGGCTCCCGCACGACATATATTACCAGTGCGCGGGGGATATGTACGAGGGGGGTGCGTCGAGTGTCGTTTTGTGGCGCAATTGGCAAGGCGGTTAGCTAGACGCCGTGGCGCCGAACACCATTGTCCACAATTCCGCCACACAGGCGATTTTCTGCGCCACAGCGGCGCCTTCGATGCGGGCGTATTTTTCGCCGTTCAGACGCAGGCTGTGTTGCAGGGTGCGATAGCTGCGATAGGCGTTGCGCACACGTTCGGCAAGTTCGGCGGGAATGAGCCCGAGGCCGGCGGCGATTTTCAGCAGCGCCAGATTGCCCAGGTTGCCTGTCAATTCGGCGTGCCGATGGGCGTAGCCGAGCACCAGAAACTGCACGATGAATTCCACGTCTATGAGTCCGCCGCGATCATGTTTGATGTCGAACAGCGTGCTCTTGTTGGCGTGCGTCGCCGCCATTTTCTCGCGCATGGTGATCACTTCCCGGCGCAGCTCGGCTAGGTCGCGCGGCTTTTGCAGCACCTCAATACGGATGGCCTCGAACTGGCGGCCGATGTTGGCGTCGCCGGCCGAGTAGCGCGCGCGCGTGAGCGCCTGGTGCTCCCATACCCAGGCCGAATCCATTTGATAAGTGCGGAAGGCGTCGATGGAACTGACCAACAGGCCGGATTCGCCATTGGGCCGCAAGCGCAAGTCGGTTTCATAGAGCACGCCGGCGGGCGTCGGGCTGGAGAGCCAGGTATTGATGCGCTGGGCGAGGCGGGCGTAGATTTCGTGTGCATCCGGCGCGTCGTCGTCGAAGAGGAAAATGATGTCCAAATCGGAGGCGTAGCCCAGTTCCTTACCGCCCAGTTTGCCGTAGGCGATGACGGCGAATTTCGGCTCCTCGCGGTGGCGCTTGGGCAACTTGCGCCACACCATGCGACAGGAGAGATCGATCATGATGTCGCCCAACTCGGACAGATGATCGGAGAGTTTTTCCAGCGGCAGCAAGCCGGCCAGGTCTTGTGTCAGCAGGCGAAATACCTGGGCGTTGCGGGCGTCGCGCAGGGTGTCCATCTGCTCTTCAACGTCTGGTTCCTGCAAGTCGAGTTGCTGCGACAGTTGCGCGCGGAAGGCCGCCCAGTCTGGCGCGGTTTCCAGCAGGCGCGCGTCGAGCAATTCATCGAGCAGGATGGGGTGACGGGTGAGAAAGCTCGCCGCCCAGCTCGATGCGCTCATCAGTTCCGCGACCTTGGCGAGCGCCTGCGGATATTGGTGCAACAACGCGAGATAGGCGCCGCGTCGGCCGACCGCTTCGAGCAGATCGACGCTGCGCGTCAAGGTCACGTCCGGATTGGGCAATGCGGCAGCGGCTTCAATCAGGCGTGGCACCAGGGCATCGAAGCGCTCGCGTATTGGCGTCTGCATCTGCTGATAACGCAGGCCGCTGCGTATGCCGTGGAGGCGCGCCGCCACAGCCTCGGCATCGCCATAGCCCAGGCGCGCCAATTCGCGCGCCGCCTCGGCTACGCCCTCGCTTTGGCGTGCGGCCTGCCAGGCGCTGCTCTGTGTATGGTTGTTGCGGTTTGGGTCGGCGAAGACGCCATCGAAGTGTCGGCTCACATTGGCGCGATGGTCGTCCAGCTCTTCCAGTAGCGCGGCATAGGAAGCGGCGCCCATGCCGCGCGCGACCAGCGCCTGATCCTCCGGGTTGGCCGGCAGACTATGGGTTTGCGCGTCATCCAGATATTGCAGTCGATGTTCCAGATTGCGCAGAAAGCGATAGGCGGCATCCAGCTCGCGCACGGCCGAGGCCGGCAGCAGCGCGCGCTCGGCCAAGAGCGCCAATACGGCGAGCGTGACGGGAATCTGCAAGCTCTTGTCGCGTCCGCCACGGATCAATTGAAACACCTGGGCGAGAAACTCGATTTCGCGTATGCCACCCGGCCCGAGTTTGACGTTGTTGGCCATGTCGCGTCGTGCCACCTCGCGGCGGATTTGCGCATGCAGCTCGCGCATGGCGTTGATGGCGCCGAAGTCGAGATATTTTCGATAGACGAAGGGTCGCTTGATGGCGTCGACCTCGCCACCGCGCTCGCCGTAAAGGGTGCGCGCCTTGATCCAGGCGTAGCGCTCCCATTCGCGGCCCTGGGCGATGAAATAGTTCTCCAGCATGTCAAAGCTCGCCACCAGCGGCCCGGAATCGCCGTTGGGCCGCAGGCGCATGTCGACACGGAACACCTGGCCGTCCTCGGTGATCTCCGCCAGTGCGCCGATGAGGTTGCGCCCGAGGCGGGTGAAAAAATCGAAGTTGCTGAGTTTCTGAGCGCCTTCAGCGTCACCGCACGTTTCGCCATCCTCGGGGTAGAGGAAGATGAGGTCGATATCGGAGGAGACATTCAACTCCCGCCCACCCAGCTTGCCCATGCCGATTACCACCAGTTCCTGGTGTTTGCCGACGGCGGAGTGTGGCTCGCCGTGACGCGCCGCTAGGGTCGCGGCGAGCACCTGCGCGGCGTGCGATACCGTCACTTCGGCCAGCACCGTCATGCTTTCCATGACTTCACCAAGATCGGCAAGCCGCGCCAGATCGCGCGTGACGAGGCGCGCCAGGACGCGCGCGCGCAAGCGGCGCAACCCGGCCTTGAGGCGCGCCTCATCCGGCGCTTCGCGCGCCAGGAAATCGCGCATGGCGACGGCGGTATAAGGTTGATCCAGATCGCGGCGCAGCTCCTCGCCGATCTCCGGGCGGCTTGCCAAAAGGCGGGTGAGAAAGCGACTGAGGGGAAGGATGCGTTCCAGCGTATCGGCTGTCATACTGGCGTGGGGCGTGAGGCCAAGGTTTAAGGGTAAAATCGGCTTAGTTGCCTGACGCGATTGTACTGTCTCAAGTTCCGCTTGGCGCCACCACTTAATGCAAGACAAGCTCCCACACCCCAGCGCCAAATTGCCGCCACGCCGTTTTTTCTCGCGTCTGCTACGGCGCCTTTACCGCTATAGCGGTCTCGCGCTGTTGCCGGCCTGGCTGCGCCGTTTACTGTGGTGGGCCTTCTGGCTCGGCTATTTCGGCTTTGCCCTGTTGATCCTCACGCTGCGCTATTGGGTGCTGCCGCATATTGAGGACTATCGCGGCGATATCGAGCAGGCGATTTCGCGAGCCGCCGGCCTGCCTATCAGCGTAGCGCACATCGACACGCATTGGCGCGGCCTGCGCCCGCATCTGGCTCTGCATGATTTTCGCGTGAGTGATGGCGAGGGCCGTCCCGCCCTCAAGTTGGAAACAGTAGAAACCGACGTGGCCTGGTCCTCCCTCTGGTATGGCGAATTGCGGCTATTCCGGCTGGCGATCGAAGCGCCTTCCCTTTCGATACGGCGCGAGGCGGACGGCAAGATTTTCATCGCCGGGCTGCAGATTAACCCGGATAGCGAGGGTGGCGGTTTTTCCGATTGGCTGCTGACGCAGGACAACATTGTGGTGCACAACGCCAGTATTGAATGGCGTGACGGCTTGCGTGCAGCACCCCCGCTGGTGCTTACCAACCTGAACTTCGTGTTGCAAAATAGTGGTGAGCGGCATCGCTTCAGCGTCACTGCCCAGCCGCCTACGGCCCTGGCGGCGCGCCTCGATGTGCGGGGCGATTTTCATGTGACCGATGTGTACACGCTGGCCGAGTTGGGCGGCGAAGCCTACGCCGAACTCGATTACGCCGATCTTGCGGGCTGGCGCGCCTGGGTCGATTACCCGGTGGATATTCGGCGAGGCGCGGGCGGTTTGCGCCTGTGGCTGGGGGTGGCCGACAGAAAGCTGAACGCCGTCACCGCCGATATCGCACTGCGCGATGTGCAAATGCGCCTATCGCCCGAGTTGCCTATGCTCGATCTCAAACAGCTCTCGGGCAGATTGTCCGGCCGTCTCGAAGGCAGCGCATTGCACGATGGCTTTGTACTGTCTGCGAAGAAACTGACGCTCGACACGCGCGACGGCATAGCCATCGCGCCCACCGATTTTCTCGTACGTTGGAGCCCCGCTGTTGGCCGTCGTCTGGCCCAGGGTGAGGCCAGTGTCAACGGTTTGGACCTAGACGCGCTGGTGCGCCTTGCGGCCCATTTGCCCTTGCATGATGACGCACGCAAAGTGTTGGCCGACTATGCGCCGCACGGTAGCTTGCAGGATTTTGCCTTGTCCTGGCACAGCGAGGGCAGTGCGAACCAATCGCCTTGGCAAGCGCTCAAGGACTACAGTTTACGCGGGCGCTTCGAGAATCTGGGCTTGAAGGCGCAAGGCCATTTTCCGGGCTTCGCGGGCCTCACCGGCAATCTGGACGGCAATGAGAAAGGCGGCAACCTCAGCCTGAAAAGTCGCGACGCTACCATCGAACTGCCGGGCGTATTCATCGATCCCCGACTGGAGCTGACCGAGTTGGGCGTGCAAGCCAATTGGAGCATCAAGGACGGTCGTGCCGACGTGCGTTTGCAGAGCGCCAGTTTTCACAACAAGGACACGGCGGGCAATGCGTCCGGCCACTATCGCAGCGCGCCCGACGGGCCGGGCGAGATCGATCTCAACGCCCAGCTGGTGCGTAGCAACGCCACCGCCGTCTGGCGCTATCTGCCGCTGTCGGTGGGCCATGATGTACGAGAATGGTTGCGGCCGGCTATCACCGGCGGTTACGCGGAAGATGCGCGTTTGCGCCTTAAAGGCGATTTGAAAGATTTCCCTTATGTCGACGGCAAGAAGGGCATCTTCAAGGTGACGGCGAAACTCGTCGATGCCACCTTGAAATACGCGTCCGACTGGCCTGCCATAGACAATATCCAGGGCGATCTCCTGTTCGAAGGCTCGCGCATGTTGATCCATGCCCAGAGCGGCAATATCTTTGGCGTCAAACTGAGCAATGTGGCGGCGGAAATTCCGGATCTCGACGCCGGTGACAAGCAATTGCTGAACGTCACCGGCAAGGCCGATGGCCAGACGGGCGAATTTTTCCGCTTCATCGACGCCAGCCCGGTGACGGAAAAGATCGACGGTTTCACCGCAGGCATGCGCGCCGAAGGCGACGGCAGCCTGTCGCTCAAGCTGTCTTTGCCCTTGGAGCACATGGACGATTCCAAAATCGAGGGTGACTTCCAATTTGCCAAGAATCGGCTGACCATTGATTCCGAACTGCCCGCGCTGACCGATCTCTCCGGCCGGCTGCAATTCACCGGCGGCAGTGTGCAGTTGAAGGAGGCGCGCGGCAATCTGCTGGGTACGCCGCTGACGGTGAGTGTGGTTACACGCAACGATGGCGCGGTGGCTATTAACGCCGCCGGCAATGCCAGCGTGGCCGAACTGCGCAAGAACACCGAGTTGCGCTTGTTCGATCACCTCTCGGGCAGCACGCCTTGGCGCGGCAGCATCGTGGTGAAAAAAAGGGGGGCGGAGATCGCATTTGAATCGAGTTTGCAAGGCATCGCATCGAGTTTGCCGGAACCCTTCAACAAATCGGCGAGCGAAGCCATGCCCCTGCGCTTTGAGCGTGCGCCTTATGTCGACACGGGAAAACGTCGCGGCGCGCCGGCAGTCAGCGAGCCGCGCGAGCAGACGCGCGTCACGTTGGGCAAGGCGCTCAATGCGGTTTGGCTGCAACGGCGCGAGGGCGGGCAAGCGCAAGGGCAGACGCAGATCGAGCGCGGCGTCATCAGTATCGGCGAGACGCCGGCGCTGCCGGAAAAAGGGCTGCATTTCGCAGCGAATCTGAAATCCATCAACCTCGATTTCTGGCGCAGCCTGATGCCGACAAGCAATGGGAACAGCGGCGCGAGCGGGGCAACATCCGGCCGACTGCCTATCAGTTCGGTAAGTCTGCGCGCCGCTGAGGCGACGCTGTTCGATCATCCGTTCGGCGAGGTGAGTCTGCGCGCCAATCTGCAGGATGACACCTGGCAAGCGCAACTGACCAGCAAGGAAATCAGCGGCGACTTGAGCTGGAAGACACAGGGGCAGGGCCGCCTCAAAGCGCGCCTGAAACAGCTCACGCTGAACGAAGCCAAGCCGGCCAAGGGCGCGATCGAGGAGCCGACGCGCGAGCTACCAGGCCTGGATGTGGTGGCCGACAGCTTCATTTTGCGCGGCAAGAAACTCGGCCGGCTCGAAGTGCAAGCCGCCAACGAAACCGGCGCCTGGCGCATTGAGAAGCTCAGCCTTGCCAGCCCCGACGGCGCATTGTTTGCGGACGGTTTTTGGAAGGGTACGAGCACCCAACTCAATTTCAAATTCGATGTCGCCGATATCGGCAAGATGCTCGAGCGTTTGGGTTACGTGGACGCCGTCAAGCGCGGCACCGCCAAGCTGGAAGGCAAAATGTCCTGGAACGGCGCGCCGACGCAGATTGATTACGCTTCACTCGACGGCGGTTTGGCCATGCACGCTGAGAACGGCCAGTTCAACAAGCTGGAGCCGGGCATAGGCAAACTATTGGGTATCCTCAGCCTGCAATCCCTGCCGCGCCGGGTCACGCTGGATTTTCGCGATGTCTTCAGCGAGGGTTTCGCTTTTGACAGCATCAAGGGCAACGTCAAGGCCTCGCATGGCGTGCTCAGTACGCAGAATTTGCATATCAGTGGTCCCGCCGCCAAAGTGTTCATGAGCGGCGAGGCCAGTATTCCGGCCGAAACGCAAAAGCTGCGCGTGCGCGTGCAGCCGTCGCTGAGCGATAGCGTCGCCGTTGGCGCCATGGTTTTGAATCCCGTCTTCGGGCTTGCCGCCTGGGCTGCGCAAAAAGTGCTGAAGGATCCGCTCGGTCAGATATTCGCCTTCGAATATGACGTCACCGGCAGTTGGAGCGACCCCAAGGTGGATAAGGTCCAACGCCAGGCGGCGAAAAATGATGGACAGTGAGAAGCCAGTGCTGATCGCAGCGGTGCAAATGATTTCCGGCCCTGACATCGCGCAGAATCTGCACGAGGCGGCGCGGTTGGTGGCCGAGGCGGCTGCAAAAGGCGCCAAGCTGGTGGTGTTGCCTGAGTATTTCGCGCTGATCTCCGGCGACGAAACCGACAAGCTGCGTGCCGGCGAGACGGACGGCGCCGGGCCTATCCAGGATTTTCTGTGCGAGACGGCCAGCAAACATAAGATATGGCTGGTCGGCGGCTCGGTGCCGCTCGCGGCATCCACACCAGACAAAGTCCGTAACAGTTGTCTGGTCTATAACGACGCCGGCACACGCGTCGCGCGCTACGACAAGATCCACCTCTTCGGCTTTGCCTGCGGAACCGAACGCTACGACGAAAGTCAGACCATCGAAGCCGGTAGCGAGGTGATGGCCTTCGATAGCCCGCTCGGTCGCGTGGGTTTGTCGATCTGTTACGATCTGCGCTTTCCCGAGTTGTATCGTGCGCTCGGCAAGGTTGATCTCCTGGTGGTGCCGGCGGCCTTCACCCGCACTACGGGCCAGGCCCACTGGGAGCTTTTGCTGCGAGCCCGCGCGGTGGAGAATCTTTGCTACGTCATCGCGGCGGCGCAAGGCGGCACACACCCCAGCGGACGTGTCACTCACGGCGACAGCATGGTTGTTGATCCCTGGGGCGTGGTGCTGGCGCGTTTGCCGCAAGGGCCAGGGGTGGCGATGGCCGAGATGGACAAAGCGCGCATCGCCGAAGTGCGCGCCAATCTACCGGCGCTCGAACACCGAAGGATTAATGTGTAGTTTCGGGTTTCTAATGTTGAGTTGAAAGTCGCCAGTGCGGCCGGTGTGCACTGACGATTCCCGTTACGAAGCAATGAAGCCCGGCCTACGAAACCCGAACCCGAACCCGAACCCGAACCCGAACCCGAACCCGAACCCGAACCCGAACCCGAACCCGAACCCGAAACCGAAACCGAAACCGAAACCGAAACCCAAACCCGAAA
>Ga0209181_10002480_pt1 | contig 30125 bp, 27 predicted proteins | sample MAT05_FD_187208 | JGI IMG/M metagenome (GOLD analysis project Ga0209181, IMG submission 187208) | Freshwater microbial communities from Lake Fryxell liftoff mats and glacier meltwater in Antarctica - MAT-05 (SPAdes) (version 2) | ecosystem: Environmental > Aquatic > Freshwater > Ice > Liftoff... | reverse complement strand
GATGGCGTGCTCAGCCAGCCTGTGATTGAAGCGGTGCTGCAACACCCCTGCACCATCATCGACACCCAAAAAGACCTACACCGCTACGCCGGAGCCACGCTGTTCACCCCAAATTTGCCCGAGGCAGAAAAGGCCGCAGGCTATGCCATTACCACCAGTGCCAGTTTGCCGCAGGCTGGGCACGATCTGTTGCAGCTGACACAGGCTGAGCAGATGTTGATTACCCGTGGCGACGAAGGCATGAGCCTATTTAGCCGCGATGGCAGTCACGAAACGATCCCCGCCTTTAACCGCACCGACGTATATGATGTCACCGGGGCGGGCGATACAGTTGTTGCAGCGCTGACTCTGGGGTTAATTGCAGGCGCATCGCCCATTGAGGCTGCTATGTTGGGCAATTTGGCCGCCAGCCTAGTGGTACGCCAGTTTGGCACCGCTACGACGACAGTAGACGCAATGAAAACGGCATTGCGATCGCTGCTCGAACCTTAAGTGCTAGAACCCCCAGCGAGAAAGGATTGGCGCAGATCCCAAAAAAATATGCGGGGAAAGTCGTAATTCTTAAAAGTCTGGTGTAAAGTTTAACTTTGAAATCAACTAAGCTTCCTGCTGGAATACTTATCTATCCCTGCCGGAATGCTGACGGATTTAAGCCAAGAAATCGTTTTATTCTAAATTTAGAACGGTTTCCACCCAAGGTCTGTTGGGTACTGTAAATCAGTAGAGGCACAGACTGCGCTAGTGCACCGGGTAGCTTTCCTGGATGCGTGGGATGGATGCGTAGTAAAGAACTTCCGTTATGAGACTAAATCAACCAGTATTGAAGCGCCAGCGTCCTACCCAATCTGCGACCATACCGCACCGTCGCCCCAGGCTGCCGTTTTGGCGGCTGGTGATTTTGACGATATTCATGTGCCTACTTTATAGCCACGCCATTAGCCACCTGCGATCGCCCCAGGCTGTTTTAGTGCTAGGGGGGGCCACTGAACGAGAACAGTTTGCAGCTGAGTTTGCCCAACAGCATCCCAATCTACCGATTTGGGTTTCTTCAGGCAGCAACCCCGAATATTCAGAATGGCTGTTTGCAGAAGCGGGCATTGCCCCAGGACGGCTAAATTTGGATTACCAAGCCGTCGATACGCTCACAAACTTTACAACCCTAGTCGATACGTTTAAGGCGCAGGGAATTACTAGCCTGTACGTGATCACGTCAGACTATCACATGCGTCGGGCGCAAGTGATTGGGGACATTGTGCTGGGCAGTCGCGGCATTGTCTTCAAATCCATTGCCGTTCCGTCTGGCCGTGCCCCAGAATCGTTTGAAAAAGTTGCCCGCGATGCCGCCCGCTCAATGCTGTGGGTGACGACTGGGCGAACAGGTGCGACCCTAGCGCGCTATTTCCAGTAGAGACGCGATTAATCGCGTCTCTACGAATCGCGTCTCTACGAATCGCGTCTCTACCCATTGCGTCTCTACGAATTTAGGATTGTTGAACGTCTTGTACCAGCACGTAGGGCTGCAAAATTAAGGCGCTAAAGCGTTTGCTACGATCGCTGCTCCATGCCTTGATCTGAGCATCCGAGGGCTTAGCAATTAGCCCTTCCGCAATCCAGTGCTGCACAGGCGTGGTGTTATCGGTGGCGATCGCCACTGCCACATCCAGCAAATCTAATTCTGGAGCCACCAGTACCAGCCCATTGCGTTCAGCATGGGGATGCAGCCAATTCCATTCAGCTTCACCCATGGTTCCCGCCAGTTCATCTCGCAAATCTTGCATCCCCACAGTCCTCATGCAGCAAAGGTCAGTAACGCCCAGTTACTTCACTTATTCTACTTTTTTCCATCATTTTTCCCCAATCTCTCAAGATAACACTTGCAAAATTGTGAATTGGCGATTGTCGGTCAAACGTTGTGAAACGTAACCTCTGGCAGGATTGATCTCCTAATTCAGCGCCCTAAATCGTGCAGCTGATGAATCGCCTCTACACATTGCTGGGTCACGCCTACCAAATCGTCGCGTTGGGTTGACACCGGAGCAGGAATCACTGCACCAATCCGAATGGTAATCGGTACAGGACGGGGGATCAAGCTCCCTTTAGCAAAAATTTGATCGGTGCCCCACAGACTTAGCGGTAGCAGCGGCGCACCCGTTTTAGCAGCAATTAGGGCAGCTCCCAGTTTGGCCTCGGGGATGCGTCCGTCGTCTGTGCGCGTACCCGACAGAAAAATACCGACCGCCCAGCCCTGATTCAGCTGCGTGATGGCGGCTCGAATTGCGCTGCGATCGGCAGAGCCGCGTTTCACTGGGTAGGCTCCGTAGAGGCGAATGGCTGAACTGAGCACGGGCACCCGAAACAGCTCTTCCTTGGCCATATACGACACCGGACGGCGCACACTGCACGAAACCAGAGGCGGATCAAAATCGCTGGCATGGTTGGCAACGATGACTAAAGGCCCATGTTGAGGCACCTGGTCGATGCCATACACCCGGCCCCGAAAATAAAGCCCCAGCGTGGGTGCAACTACCGACCACTTGAACAGGTGATAGAGCAAAAGGCTCGCAGAAGGTTCGCGATCGCGCATAAAACAGACCTAAACCTCGTCTAACTTGAAACCCAGAGTTTTCCCTCACCCTTTTCATATATGCCGAAGGCTTTAAGCCCTCTCCCCAGGGAGCTACCGTGTACACACAAGTCTTCTGATCTAGCCTCAACTGGGTTTGATCCCCCCAACCCCCCTTAAAAAAGGGGGAGCCGGATTCAAAGTCCCCCTTTTTTAAGGGGGATTTAGGGGGATCTCGCAGTACATTAATACCTTGTCCGAGATGTGTGTATACGGTAGCCCCAGGGAGAGGGACTTTGAAAGCTTTTCCGGCTCCCCTCGCCCTTTGGGAGAGGGGCTGGGGGTGAGGGTTAAAACTACAGTTCTCAACGTGGACTTGGTTTAGCTCTTCAAGATCGGCCTTAGATATCGGCGATCGCTCCCACATTTTTGAGCACTACCCCTGGGCAGGTACGTTTAATAATACCCGTCAGCACCTTGCCAGGGCCGACCTCAATTATGCTGTCTACGCCTACTTCAACCAGTTTGAGCGAGATTTCTCGCCAGCGGACAGAACTCGTCATTTGGCGAACGAGGCGCGCTTTCAAAACGATTGGATCAGTGCTAGGCATGGGGTCTACGTTAGATAGTACCGGCATCTGCGCTAGCTGAAAGGGAACATCAGCCAAAACTGGCTCAAACTCAGCCGCAGCATTGGCCATCAAGGGTGAATGGAACGCGCCGCTCACATTCAGTCTCAGCGCCCGTTTTGACTTGACGGCCGCCATCATCGCCTCTACGGCATCTGGAGTCCCCGAAATTACCACCTGGCCATCGTTATTATCATTAGCCAACACCACGCCTGGTATTTGAGCCAGCTGCTGCTCTAGTTGCGTTCGATCAAACCCTAACAGCGCCGCCATCGTGCCTTCGGACACGGCATCCATCAATTCGGCTCGACGCTTAACTAACTGCAAACCCGTTGCAAAATCAAATACTCCAGCCACGTAAAGCGCCACATATTCGCCCAAGCTATGACCTGCCACCACAGCCGGATGATGCCCCTGCTCACGCATTAAGTCTGCCAGAATGGTTTCGATGGTATATAAACAGGGCTGCGTGTAGAGCGTTTTAGAAACCCTGTCATCGGCGCTCTGACAAATCTCTGCCACAGACCAACCCAAAATTTCTGCCGCTCGCTCAAATCTAGCCTGTGCAGCGGGCAACTCGTACAAGTCGGCTCCCATCCCAATTGCCTGAGAACCCTGTCCTGGAAAAATCCATGCGGTTTTAGTCATTGATCAGCTGTAATTTAAGTGGTGCAGAATTGAGGTGAGTCAGATTTCGCCTAGCTTTAGTGGCTAATCTCTGCCCTCAACGCTGACTTTCCCCATCGAAAAATGGCGGCTCCCCACGTTAGCCCAGCCCCAAACCCAGCAGCGGCGATCGCATCTCCTGGCTTAATATCGCCCCGGCGCACGGCTTCATCGAGCGCCAGTGGAATTGAGGCCGCTGACGTGTTGCCATATTCTGCCATATTGCTGAGCACCTTCTGGCTAGGAATTTTGAGGCGATCGGCAACGGCATCCAAAATCCGCTGATTGGCCTGGTGCAGCAGCAACCAATCGATCTGATCGACGCTCAGGGCGGAGCGAAACAAGGCTTTTTCAATCACTTCAGGCACGCGCTTGACGGCAAATCGGTACACTTCTTGACCATTCATGGTCAGGGGTTGGAAACTGCCCTGCGCCACGCGGATGGTATCAGTTAATTCCTTGGGCTGGGGCTGATAGGCCAAATTGAGGCAGCTATTTTGGGTACCGTCGCTGCGCAGTTCAAATCCTAAAAGCTGGGTATCCTCGTCGGTAGCTTGCAGCACCACAGCGCCTGCGCCGTCGCCAAACAGCACACAGGTACGGCGATCGCCCCAATCCACCCAGCGAGACAGCACGTCTGCGCCGATTACCAGCACATTACGATACACGCCCGTTTGAATGAACTGTGAGGCCGTCACCAGGGCAAATACAAAACCAGAACAGGCTGCCGTTAGGTCAAACGCGACTGCTTTCAGAGCACCCAGTTCGGCTTGCACCTGGCTGGCGCTGCCAAATAGGTCGTCGGCAGTAGAGGTAGCCAAGATAATTAGATCCACATCCATCGCCGTCAGATCCGCCATGGCTAAGGCATTTTGAGCCGCTTGAGTGGCGATCGCCCTCAACGACTCATCTGCCGCCGCCAAATGCCGCCGCCGAATGCCTGTGCGAGACGCAATCCATTCATCCGACGTATCTACGACCCGGCTTAAATCGTCATTATCCAGGTAGCCTACAGGCGCAGCCGACCCACAGCCCACAAACGCAACCCCGGCATTCACATATTGCACCATTACTCAGCACTCTCTGGTTTGTCGCTGTTTCGAGACAGAGACGACTGACCGTCGGCGGCGATCGCTTCAGGCTGGCCATACTGCGATCGAATCCGCTCTAGTACTCCATGATCAACCGCTTCCTTCGCCATCCGAATCGCGTTAAAGATGGATGGAGCCTGAGAGCTACCGTGGCTGATAATGCAAATTCCGGCGACCCCAAGCAGCAGCGCACCGCCATGTTCAGCATGATCCATCCGCTGCTTAATCCGGCGCAGATTAGGCTTCAAGATGGCAGTCCCCACCATTCCGTTTAAACCCTGGGGCAACTCTTCCCGCACAATTTGCAGCATCACGCTGCCGATCGCCTCGGCAAACTTCAGCAGAATATTGCCCACAAAGCCATCACACACGACCACATCAAAGTTACCCGTGAGCACGTCGCGCCCTTCGGCATTGCCAATAAATGAAATGCGGGGATTGTCCTGCAACAGCTGGTGAGCGCGCACCGCTAGGTCGTTACCCTTGGTCGCTTCTTCCCCAATATTGAGCAAGCCCACCTTCGGTTCGGCAATTCCTAAAACGTACTTGGAATAGACGGAACCCATAATCGCAAACTGTTCTAAAAACTTGGGGCGACAATCAACATTCGCACCCACATCTAGAATCAATACGGGCTTGGCGGTCATCGTCGGTAGCACTGCACCAATCGCGGGACGATCGATCCCAGGCAATCGCCCTAGTCGCAACAGCGCCGCCGCCATTGCCGCACCGGAGTGACCCGCAGACACAACTGCGTCTGCCCTACCCTGTTTAACCAAATTCATGGAGACGTTAATGGACGCCGCAGGCTTGCGCCGAATAGCGCTCAGCGGCTCTTCGTGCATTTCTACAACGTCCTCGGCTGGAACGATTTCCAGATTATGAGGAGAGTTATGGTGCTTTAACGACGCTTCAATTTGCGCTGGATCGCCAACCAGCAGAACCTCTACGCCTAGCTCTGCCTGTGCCCTAATGGCACCTGCGACAATCTCAGCTGGGGCAAAATCCCCACCCATCGCGTCAACTGCAATCCGTGCCTGAGTTGAACCCATCGATCAAAGTTATAGAAACCTCAAAAATTCTATCAGATGGATCATACCCGAAACCGGAGAAGCGGATGAGAGCAGGCCGACTATTCTAATTCTCCGGGGGGCACAATTCGCTGAAACAAGTAGCCTGTGCCCCGCGCCGTCAGGATTAGCTCTGGATTACTGGGATCATCTTCGAGTTTGGCCCGCAGTCGAGAAATATGAACATCTACCACTCGGGTATCGACGTGACGCTCTGGAGTGTAGCCCCACACCTCTTGGAGAATCTCGGAACGGGAGAACGGTTCACCCGATCGCCCGACCAGTAGTTCGAGGAGACTGAACTCCATTCCTGTCAGCCGAATCCGCTCGTCGCCTTTGTAAACCTGACGCTTGTTGGTGTCGATGCGAATACTGTTGATATGAATCACACCAGAGCTAGGAATGCCCGAAGTGCCAGTTTTCTCAACCCGACGCAATACAGAGCGGATGCGGGCTTCTAGCTCTTTTGGAGAGAAAGGCTTGACTACATAGTCATCTGCCCCTAGCTCTAAACCCGTAATTCGATCGGCCACGTCGCCTAGCGCGGTCAACATGATAATTGGCACGTCAGATTCTTTACGAAGCTCTTGACAAACGCCATAACCGTCTAGTTTGGGCATCATCACGTCCAGCACAACTAGATCTGGAGCTGAATGGCGGAACGTCTCAAGGGCTTCTTCGCCGTCGGCAGCGGTGACGACATCGTAGCCAATCATGGAGAGACGAGTTTCAAGGATTCGCCGAATGCTGGCTTCGTCATCCACAACAAGAATTTTTTCTTTACGGTTCTCCAATTTACTCAACACTCCTTAAGGCAATTATTTTGGATAGTTAATTATTTGCACCTTATCATTAAGATAGTAGCGTATACAAATACCATCAAAGCGGTGAAATTCTCAGTATCGCTACATTCCAGAGTTTTTTAAGATTCGTACTATCTGAAACTATTCTGAAATAAATTTTAATCAAAGTCACCCAAGCCGACTCATTAAGAAATGTAAATAATCGCTAAGGATCATAACTCAAATAAAATTCAGTAGTTAATTTAACTGAATCAGAATGGCAAAACCGCGATCGCTATATGTCTGTAATGAGTGCGGAGCAGAATCTGCCCAGTATTTTGGTAAATGTCCGTTTTGTGCCAGCTGGAACTCGTTAATTGAGCAAGTCATCGCCCCCACGGCGGCTAACTCAGCCAAGGTTGGCGTTGGTGCAGCCGCTCGAGCGACCAAGCGCATTAAAACCAGCGATCGCAATGAGCCTCACCCGCTAGCCGCTCTGACCCTGCCCGAAATTTCTGACCATGCCCAAGCTCGGCTCTCGTCTGGCTATGGGGAACTCGATCGCGTCCTAGGCGGCGGCATTGTGCCGGGTTCTTTGGTATTGATCGGTGGCGATCCGGGGATTGGTAAATCGACTCTGCTGCTGCAGGTGGCAAATCAATTGGCTAGTCACTACCGCGTGCTGTATGTGTGTGCTGAAGAATCGGGGCAACAGGTCAAACTCCGAGCGCAGCGACTAGGAATCAGAGGGCAGAGGTTAGCCGGTGGGGAATCGGCAGCCAAACACTTGGCGTCCCAAGCTCTAACCCCCAGTACCCTGTACCTGTTACCCGAAATTGACCTGGAAACAATTTTGGCAGAACTGGAGGCGCTGCGTCCCCCCGTGGCGGTAATTGACAGTATTCAAGCGCTCTACTTTGCCAGCTTAAACTCGGCTCCCGGTTCGGTGTCGCAGGTGAGGGAATGTACATCAGCGCTGATGCAATTGGCGAAGCGCGAACACATTACCCTGTTTATTGTCGGACATGTCACCAAAGAAGGGGCGATCGCCGGACCTAAGGTGCTAGAGCATATGGTAGACACGGTGCTTTACTTTGAGGGCGATCGCTATGCCTCCCATCGGCTGTTGCGGTCGGTCAAAAATCGCTTTGGTGCCACCAATGAGCTGGGCGTCTTTCAGATGGTCGATCAGGGGTTAGAGCAAGTCCAAAATCCTTCAGAATTATTTTTGGGCAGCCGAGACGAGGAAAACCCTGGTACAGCCACCATTGTGGCCTGTGAGGGCACTCGGCCACTGGTTGTGGAACTCCAGGCACTCGTTAGCCCCACCAGCTATCCATCGCCTCGCCGCACAGCAACAGGGATTGAATACAATCGTCTGCTGCAAATTTTGGCGGTACTAGAAAAACGGGTCGGGATTCCGCTGTCCAAGCTAGATGCCTACGTGGCATCATCAGGCGGACTAAACGTAGCAGAACCCGCCGCAGATCTGGGGGTGGCGATCGCCGTAGCAGCCAGTTTCCGCGATCGCGTTGTCGATTCTGGCATGGTGCTAATTGGGGAAGTGGGGTTGGGCGGGCAAGTGCGTCCGGTTTCCCAAATGGAACTAAGGCTGAAAGAAGCAGCCAAGCTGGGGTTTAAGCGGGCAATCGTCCCCGCTAGTCAGGCCAATTATCCAGGGGTCGGCTTAGAAGTCATTCCAGTGGGGCGCGTTGTGGATGCGATCGCCATCGCCCTGGTCAGCACTAAAAAAAATGAGTAGGATGGGGGGCATCGTTCTCAGCTTGAATCCTAGAACATATACGGCGTTGGGTAAGCTGCTATTTAAAAAATTAGATAAAAATCAGAGATTAATCTGGGGCGTAGCGTAGCAAGTTTGAAGGTTCCATAAAGCAACGACCCATTTACGACTCATTGATTAAAGAGTTAATGTAGTCGCATCAGATTCAGGGTGCTACGGATGACGGATACCCCGCCCTTTTTGCTATGGTTACTTTTAAGAATGAGGCATGTTTGGCTTGCCACACGGATGCTGTGGTCAGTAGGTCTTGTCAGGTTCAGCTCAGAGTCCAGCATCGTGGCTTTAGCAGTATTTTCAAAGGAGTAGGCCATTGTGGTTTCAACAAAAGAAGTAACTCAATCGACAATTTCTGCACTACCTACCCCCGCTGCGCCCAATGGGGTAGCAGCTACAGAACTTCGTCCTTGGGGTTCTTTTACAATTTTGGAAGAAGCGCGAGGATACAAAATCAAGCGGATTGAAGTCAAGCCAGGGCATCGCCTCAGTTTGCAAATGCACCACCATCGCAGCGAACACTGGATTGTTGTATCAGGGACTGCCAAGGTAGTTTGTGGCGAAAAAGAAATGCTGTTGTTCAGCAATCAGTCTACGTATGTTCCCTCTTGCACCTCGCATCGGCTAGAAAATCCTGGCGTCATTCCGCTGATTCTGATTGAAGTTCAAAATGGCGAGTATCTTGGTGAAGATGATATCGTCCGTTTCCAGGACGACTATTCTCGGGCTAATTAACCCACGCCTGCTTAACTCTTGATTTCGGAAGCAGGTTAAGGCACTGAATGAGCCTGTAGACAACGCTCTGCACTCTTTCTGCCAATTTCTTTTAATTCTTTTGCGCAGAGCAACCCATGTTGCTCAATTAGGAGCTTTGCCCGCAGCAAAGCTCCTTTTTAGTCAGCTGGCGGATGATGAACTGAACTAGTGCTGACTAAAATCAGCGAGCCACAGCAGGTAGAATGCATCCATTTTTCTAAGGCATCCATTTTTCGCGGTAAAATCAGCGCATCCTTTTCCAGTAAATCTCTGGGCTAAGCATGATTCACCTCAGTACGGCTGCGGTTGTCGAAATCAATCGTCTTAAGGCTCGTCACCCCGAGTCCCACGCTCTGTTTCGGCTAAAAGTTGAAGCAGGAGGGTGTGAGAACTGGTATTACACCCTAGCGTTCGACTCAAAAATAGCTGCCGAAGACTCCATCTGGAATTGTCACGGAGTAGACGTTACCGTCGATTCCCAAAGCCTAATTTACTTAGATGAGCTAACCGTAGACTATTCTGAAGATCTGATGGGTGGCGGGTTTCGCTTCAACAACCCACAGGCGATCGCAAGCTGCGGTTGCGGCAACTCCTTCTCAATTGACCCATCTCTACTTAAAAAATAAGCTCTTATACCGAGGCAATCCTAAGCTCTTACACCGAGGCCATACAAGTAGAGCTGCCAAAACCAGATTCAGGCCGTCTGTGGCATAGCACCACAGGAACATGGCACGCAAAGGGCATATTTTGAATTAGTTCTAAACTTAAATTGACAGTTGGCTCCAAAACTCGGTATGCTTGAAGACTGTGAAAAGTTAGACCTACAAGCGGCAGAGTACGCCATTCGTCCATGCCTACAATTCAACAGCTGATTCGGACTGAGCGCCAAAAATTAACGAAGAAAACCAAATCACCAGCGTTGAAGAGTTGTCCTCAACGCCGTGGTGTTTGCATTCGGGTTTATACCACAACGCCCAAAAAGCCAAACTCTGCGCTCCGCAAAGTTGCGCGGGTGCGTCTGACATCTGGGTTTGAGGTAACAGCCTACATTCCAGGTATTGGTCACAACCTACAGGAACACTCTGTAGTGATGATTCGCGGAGGTCGGGTCAAAGATCTTCCTGGGGTTCGTTATCACATTATTCGCGGCACCCTCGATACTGCCGGGGTCAAGGATCGCAAGCAAGGGCGCTCTAAGTACGGAGCCAAGCGACCCAAGGCAGGTGCCGCCGCCGCTGCCGCCGCAGGCAAGAAGAAGAAATAGAATAGCTCGCAGGAAGGTTCTGAGCTGAAGGATTAAACTGAGGGGTAAGCGATCGCTTCAGTAGAGGATTTCTTGAGGCCATTTAGGCATCAGCTTTTAAGCCGTCCTGCCCTCCGGCTTTTTATGTGCTCATGCTAAGGTGATAGGCGTTCGAGTGCAGATGCGCTAGCGAGGCTTCTCTTCTTGGTTAGAAATTAGTTAGAAAAGCCCTCCCTGGCCTCACTCCGGTTCTATAGATAGGCTCTATCGGCCTTAACTACGAAAGACCGTCGTAAGACTGTTGCTAGATCGTAAGTCTCGTTTTTTTAGTCCCAAGCTCTAAGGTTTACTAAACGTATGTCCCGCCGCACTGTTATCCAAAAGCGTCCGGTTCCTCCCGATCCCACGTACAACAGCCGCCTCGTGAGTATGACGGTACGGCGTCTGATGTACTCCGGCAAAAAATCTATTGCGTCTGGCATCATCTACGATGCATTTAATTTGATTCAAGAGCGGACTGGCTCTGACCCACTTGAGGTGTTTGAAAAAGCAGTTCGGAACGTTACTCCTCTGGTAGAAGTAAAAGCTCGCCGCGTGGGCGGGGCAACCTATCAGGTGCCAATGGAAGTCCGATCTGATCGAGGAACTGCTCTGGCGCTGCGTTGGCTCATTCAATTTTCTCGCTCTCGTTCTGGCCGTACCATGGCAGGCAAGCTGGCAAACGAACTAATGGACGCCGCCAACGAGACAGGTAGTGCTATTCGCAAACGTGAAGAAACACATCGGATGGCAGAGGCAAACAAAGCATTTGCTCATTATCGTTACTAGACTGTGCAGATATCTTCAAGCCCAGATATCCCTAACGATTTACCGAACCGCAGGTCTGTCAAGGGGCAAGGCTAAAGTATAGAATCTCAACAGAGGCAGTCACGCGAACGTTGGCCGCACAGACTAAGGAGGTAGCCGTGGTACGCAGCATCCCGCTGGAAAGAGTACGAAATATAGGAATTGCAGCTCATATTGACGCAGGCAAAACCACCACAACAGAGCGAATTCTGTTCTATTCCGGTGTTGTCCACAAGATGGGCGAAGTTCACGACGGAACCGCCGTGACCGATTGGATGGAACAGGAGCGGGAGCGCGGCATTACCATTACGGCTGCTGCGATCAGCACCGCTTGGACTCGACGTGACCCTAAGGATTTAACTAAAGCTGAGCCTGGGGCACTCGAACACCGAATTAATATCATTGATACTCCTGGACACGTAGACTTCACAATTGAAGTTGAGCGTTCGATGCGAGTACTAGATGGGGTAATTACGGTTCTTTGTGCCGTAGGCGGTGTGCAGCCTCAAACAGAAACTGTTTGGCGGCAAGCCGATCGCTACCATGTGCCCAGGATTATATTCGTCAACAAAATGGATCGAACCGGAGCAGACTTCTTTAAGGTCTATGCTCAGGCATGCGATCGCCTCAGAACCAACGCCGTGCCAATCCAAATCCCAATTGGCAGCGAAGATAAGTTCAAAGGTATCGTCGATCTGGTACGGATGCGCGCTTATCTTTATACCAACGACTTGGGAACTGATATTCAAGAGACCGACATTCCCAGCGAAGTCAGAGAGGTCGTTAACGAGTACCGCATCAAACTGATTGAGTCGGTTGCAGAAACCGATGATGGTTTAACAGAGAAGTATCTCGAAGGTATAGATCTGACTGAAGATGAGGTACGTACAGCCTTGCGTAAAGGCACTACTGCGGGCACAATCGTGCCGATGCTGTGTGGCTCAGCCTTTAAAAATAAAGGGGTACAAGTCCTGCTAGATTGTGTAGTTGACTACCTACCCTCTCCACTGGAAGTGCCACCCATTCAAGGTATATTGCCCGATGGCACTACTGCCATCCGTCCAGCAGACGATGCCGCACCACTTTCAGCCTTGGCATTCAAGATCATGGCAGACCCGTATGGTCGTTTGACCTTTGTGCGGGTTTATTCTGGAGTGTTAAGCAAGGGCAGTTACGTCTACAACGCTTCCAAAGACAAGAAAGAGCGAATTTCTCGTTTAATTGTGTTGAAAGCAGACGATCGCATAGAGGTGGACGAACTGCGCGCAGGCGACCTTGGAGCCGCTCTCGGACTGAAGGACACCTTCACAGGAGATACGATTTGTGACGATAGCAATCCGATCATCCTTGAATCTTTGTTTGTTCCAGAACCTGTTATTTCGGTAGCAGTGGAACCCAAGACAAAGCAAGATATGGAGAAGTTATCTAAAGCGCTCCAGGCTCTCTCCGAGGAAGATCCCACTTTCCGGGTTCGTGTAGATTCCGAAACCAATCAAACCGTAATTGCGGGTATGGGTGAGCTTCACCTAGATATTTTGGTAGATCGGATGAAACGAGAGTATAAAGTGGAAGCAAACGTAGGTGCCCCTCAGGTCGCCTACCGCGAAACCATTCGCAAACCAGTTCGCGCTGAGGGCAAATTTGTTCGTCAGAGCGGTGGTAAGGGTCAGTACGGTCACGTTGTGATCGAAATTGAACCCGGTGAAGCGGGTACTGGTTTCGAGTTTGTTTCTAAGATCGTCGGTGGCACGGTTCCAAAAGAATACGTCGCCCCCGCTGAACAAGGGATCAAGGAAGCCTGCGAGTCCGGCATTTTGGCAGGCTATCCATTGATCGATGTAAAAGTCACAATGGTAGACGGCTCATATCACGATGTGGATTCGTCAGAAATGGCCTTCAAAATTGCTGGTTCAATGGCAATTAAAGAGGCTGTCATGAAGGCATCACCTGTCCTGCTGGAGCCTATGATGAAAGTTGAGGTTGAAGTTCCTGAAGATTTCATCGGGAGCGTCATTGGTGACCTCAACTCTCGCCGGGGTCAAATCGAAGGTCAAGATACCGACCAGGGAAATGCCAAGGTGACTGCCAAGGTTCCTCTGGCAGAGATGTTTGGATATGCTACCGACATTCGGTCTAAGACCCAAGGTCGTGGCATATTCTCGATGGAATTCAGCAGCTACGACGAGGTGCCTCGCAATGTGGCTGAAACCATCATCGCAAAGAGCAAAGGGAACGCTTAATCAGGAGATAAGGGACAAATAGATCCATGGCACGCGCAAAATTCGAACGAACCAAACCCCACGTTAACATCGGTACAATTGGTCACGTTGACCACGGCAAAACGACGTTAACGGCTGCAATTACAATGACCCTGGCGGCTAATGGTCAGGCTCAAGCTCGGAAGTATGATGAAATTGATGCTGCTCCTGAAGAGAAGGCTCGGGGCATCACGATCAATACAGCTCACGTAGAGTACGAGACGGAAGCCCGTCACTATGCTCACGTGGATTGTCCTGGTCACGCAGACTACGTGAAAAACATGATCACGGGCGCAGCTCAGATGGATGGTGCCATTCTAGTTGTGGCTGCTACTGATGGAGCCATGCCCCAGACCAAAGAGCATATTCTTTTGGCTCGTCAGGTCGGTGTTCCTAGCATCGTGGTTTTCCTCAACAAAGTAGACCAGTTGGATGACGAAGAGCTGCTGGAACTGGTGGAGCTAGAGCTGCGGGAACTACTCACTGAGTATGATTTCCCTGGTGATGATTTGCCCATTACCCGTGGATCAGGGCTAATGGCGCTAGAGTTTATGGCGGCCAATCCTAAGACCAAACGCGGGGAAAACGAATGGGTCGATAAGATCTATGAGTTGATGGACGCCGTTGATTCGTTTATTCCTACGCCTGAGCGTGACATCGACAAGCCGTTCTTGATGGCTGTGGAAGATGTATTCACGATTACTGGACGGGGTACAGTCGCCACAGGTCGGATTGAACGGGGTAAGGTCAAGGTCAACGAAACCGTTGAATTGGTTGGTATCCGCGATACTCGTACTACTACGGTAACGGGGATCGAAATGTTCAAGAAGAGCCTAGAAGAAGGCTTAGCGGGAGACAACGCTGGTTTGTTGCTCCGGGGTTTAAAAAAGGAGGACATTGAGCGGGGTATGGTAATTGCCAAGCCCGGCTCGATTAAGCCCCACACCCTGTTTGAAGGTGAAGTGTATGTCCTAACCGAAAAAGAAGGCGGACGGAAAACGCCCTTTTTCGCTGGGTACAGACCTCAGTTCTATGTTCGGACAACCGACGTAACTGGTACCATTCAAACCTTTACTGCGGATGATGGCACCGACGTAGAAATGGTGATGCCCGGCGATCGCATCAAGGTGAACGTTGAGCTAATCAACGCGATCGCCATTGAACAAGGGATGCGCTTTGCTATCCGTGAAGGTGGCCGTACCATTGGTGCAGGCGTTGTGTCCAAAATCCTGAAGTAGTGTTTTAGACTGCTCAGTAGTCAATTCCAGCAGCTGGCTAATCTGCTAGCTGCTGGAGTTTTTCAGGCAAGACTGTTTTCTCTGAACCTTGAAATTTATATACTCCAATGGCAACTATCCAGCAGCAGAAGATCCGCATTCGTCTCAAAGCATTTGATCGTCGTCTCCTTGACACATCCTGCGAAAAAATTGTAGACACCGCTAATCGCACGAACGCTACAGCAATTGGCCCAATTCCACTCCCTACCAAGCGTCGGATCTATTGCGTATTGCGATCGCCCCACGTAGACAAGGATTCTCGTGAGCACTTTGAAACCCGCACACATCGGCGCATTATCGATATTTACCAGCCGTCTTCAAAAACGATTGATGCATTGATGAAACTTGATCTGCCTGCTGGAGTAGACATTGAGGTAAAACTCTAAGCCACTATGTTTTACTTAAGGTTCTTACCTAGAAACTTTGCGCTCCTCGATTAGTCAGTTACCTTTTGGGGAAACTGGCCGATATGGGCTCTCAGTAATTAGTTTTCGCCAAAAAGCGATGGGCAATGCTCGTCGCTTTTTGGCTATTCGATGGCAAAGAACAAGCAACAGTAGTGCTTTTGAACTAAATCTGGCCTACCCCCGCTGCTCCCCGATTCGGCAGAGCCGAGGGAATGCGATAGACTGTAAGTGAGTTTGCCCGATGGGCGGCGGTTGTGTCGCTATCGCGCCCATCCGAGCAGTCATGCTTGTTCTCTCCACTCCTATCCGATTCTAGGTTCAATGGCTTCATCATCATCCGTTGTTGTTCGAGAGCTTCCGTTGTTTCCGCTGCCTGATTTAGTTCTTTTCCCCGGAAGAAGGCTGCCTCTCCACATTTTTGAGTTTCGCTATCGGATTATGATGAACACTATTCTCCAAAGCGATCGCCGTTTTGGTGTATTGATGGTTGATCCGATTGACGGTAATGTAGCCTCTGTGGGCTGCTGTGCAGAAATAACTCAGTTTCATCGAATGCCCGACGATCGAATGAAAGTTATGACTCTGGGTCAGCAACGATTTAGAGTATTAGATTATGTCAGAGAAAAGCCCTATTGTGTTGGGTTAGTTGAGTGGATTGAAGACCAGCCAACAGAGCGTGATTTGAGACCGTTGAGCGATCAAGTGGATCAGCTGTTGCGTGATGTCGTCCGTCTATCGGCAAAACTCACCAGTCAAGACATTGATATTCCAGACGATATTCCAGACTTACCCGTTGAATTATCCTACTGGGTTGCTAGCAATTTGTATGGCGTTGCCTCTGAACAGCAGGCGCTGCTGGAAGTGCAAGATACAGCCGCTAGACTGGATCGAGAAGCAGAAATTTTAACCTCTACTCGCAATCATTTAGCGGCTCGAACTGCACTGAAGGATGCGTTGGACTCTGACGGGGTGCGACCTCGCCTTGATGAACCTATGCAGGAGTAGCATCCTAGCGGCATATAACCCAAGTCATTATCCTCGAATTGATTGCGTGAAAGTCATATTAGCCAAAGTCCTTGTCTCTTCAAGTGGTATCGGATAGAGGTCGCAGTCTTCCGACGGCTAGCCACGTACGGCAAAGCTGGGTTTAGCTCTACTCCTTGACCCTCTAGGTGCTATCTGTAGGCTAACGGTGATGTTCGCTGATTGGCATGATGGAATAGCTACCTAGTACTTTGAGCGTTTCTACGTATTTTCTTAGCTCATTGAGAGCCGCTTGCACCGCTGATTCGCTGGCGTCTGCTTCGATGTCTACAAAAAATAGATAGTCCCCCAAAGAGCGTTTAGTCGGTCGTGACTCAATGCGGCTGAGGTTAATCCCTCGCTCTGCAAACACCTGAAGGGGCTTTACTAGCGCTCCTGGGACATTGGCGGGGACGCTGAACCCTAGTGAGGTATATCGGCCTCCAGGGGAGGGCTGACGGCTCAAAATCCAGAAGCGCGTGCAGTTATCAGGATAGTCATTGATGGGATGTGCCAAAACTGGTAAGCGATATAGCTCAGCGGCTCGTTGAGATGCGATCGCCCCTGACATCACTTCTGCTGGCAGGTGCTGTAATGACTCTGTGTTGGAGCTAGTAGGAATGAGTTGAGCTTGGGGAAGGACTCGCTCTAACCAAGTCTGGCACTGAGCTAGCCCTTGAGGATGGGCATAAACTCTCTGAATCGCATCTAAACTAGGAGCACAAGAAATTAAGGCATGAGAGATCGGGAGCACGAGTGCTCGCTGCACTTGCAGAGATTCTAGCTGCCAGAGCGTATCTAAGGTCATACTCACACTACCTTCAACAGAGTTTTCTACGGGCACAACAGAGAATTGAGCCCGTCCGTTTTGGGTATCCTTCAGAGCTTGGGAAATGCTCGCCGCAGGATGAAGCGATATTTCTTCTCCCGTAGATTCGCTCAGCCAAGCGGCATAGGCGATCGCCGCGTCTTCTGTATAGCTTCCTGGAGGTCCCAAATAGGCGATAGATGCAGCCATAGGGTTGTTTTGTAAAGGATTAGGTCAAGGATTAATTAAGGCTACTAAGCGTCAGCGGTGAACTGTAAAGTACGTAGGTAAGCCCGTTAACAGCTGTCATCAAGTGCTGCCAAGGACTCCCGAATCTTGACACGTTAGATGAATAAGTTCCAAATAATTGCAACATTCACGCAAGTCCTATGGTTTAAGCAAGGTAGAATTCTGCTAAGGGCGGGTGTCAAGGTGAATTTCCACAAAAAATTGTAAAATTTAGCTAAATTTAGATAGTGCAGTTTTTGCCTGCTCAGCTCAGTATGAGGGATTTACTGGCTGCTAAATTAATCCTGCTCGGGTACAGAAGCATCAACGTCTCAGGCTGACACCCATAGCGCCGCGACTAATTGCGTCGTTACAGCAATTGATGTCAGTCATCCGAGCAGTACTGACTCCTAGCTAGCCGCCACGACTACCCTCTAACACCAGTTTTCTGCTCCTACCTGTCTTCACTTTTTACTGTGATGCAAATTCGACTTACAGCGTCCCAATCGGTTGAACTACTTGTGCCCGAGCAGCCAATTCCGATTGAACATTATTTGCGACAACCCTATCGATTGATCAACGCCTTAATTGATCCTAGTCGGGTAGACGCCTTGAGCGGGGATACATTTCGCCTCAAGATGCGCCCTTTGAATTTTCTGACCCTCAGTATTCAACCTACTGTCGATATGCAGATCTGGGCAGACACAGATGGCACTATTCATCTGCGATCGCTGGACTGCGAAATTCGTGGAATTGACTACATTAACGAACGTTTCGACCTCAACCTGCTAGGTAAACTAGCGCCAACCCAAACTAAAAAAGGAACTTGCCTATTGGGTCGAGCCGATTTGCAAGTAGAAGTCGGCTTACCACCCGCCTTTTGGCTGACCCCTAGACCTTTATTAGAGGCAGCAGGCAATGGCGTACTGCGCAGTGTGCTCCTCACGATTAAGCAACGATTAATGCACCAGCTGCTGTCTGATTATTGTCACTGGGCAACCATGCAAATCAGTGAAGCAGATGAGGCGACAGAGGCGGGGCGATCGCCTCTGTCCTTGGTCACAGAATAGACCTAGCCTCGTCAATCGGTGATTGACGAGGCTAGGAACCGACCAGGAACCAATCAGGTTTTTTTGTCCAACCAGGCTCTACTGGCCTAGGCGGCAGGGAGCAAAGCTACATCGATGCTGACGAGTTGTGCCTAACTGCTGTAGACCTAGGCGATGCTTAGCGGTACCATAGCCTTTATTCGTGGCCAGATCGTAGCCTGGATAGCGCTGGGATAGACGCACAATCAATCGATCTCGCCAAACCTTGGCAATAATACTGGCCGCTGCGATCGCCAAAGATTGCTGATCACCTTTGACCAAGGTTTGCTGGGGCAGCAGCAATTGGGGAATCCGCTGGTTGCCATCAATCAAACATAGATCTGGCTGGGGGTGGAGTTGGGCGATCGCCCGACGCATCGCCAATAGAGACGCTTGCAAAATATTAAGGCGATCGATTTCTTGTACCGTGGCCATACCCACTCGATAGTCGGTGGCGATCGCTCGAATGTAACCAGCTAAATGCTCCCGCCGCAGGGCTGAAAGCTGCTTACTGTCAGTCACACCTGCCGCCGCCAATTCAGCTAAAGCTGTATCCGGTAGGATAACGGCCGCTGCCACAACGGGACCAAATAAAGCGCCTCGACCCACCTCATCCACCCCTGCGATAAGACCCTCAGGCTGGAGTGCAGCCATCTGCAAATTCAACTGAGACTCTTTCACCCGTTTCCACAAATCGGATCCAGTCATAGCGATATCTGCTTAAGTTAAAACCAGAGTGCGCTGCCCATCAAACACTCTGGTTTCCATGTAGTTAAGCACCACAATCCCGTTAGCCTTCCGAGTCGCCTCCATTTGTACTCACCGAGGAACGGCGACGGCGACGGCGACGGTTTGCCGCATCACCGTCCTCGGCCTCGGCAGCAGAGCTGTTGTCGTCAGCAGCACCGTTGTTCATGGCCATATCGGAGGCATCATCCCGCTTCGGCTCGGGTCGGGAGGGCAATCCTACAGGAATAGGTGCCGCAACCGATATAGACATAACGGGCATCTCAGCCATCTCGATCCGTAGATCTGGCTTTGAAGCGACATCAGAGTGACCTTTACTTCCGGCCAGCAAAGCCGACACATTAAGGGTGGCGCGCTGCCCTGGCAATGTCACTGCAATGATAGTAGATTTTGGATCTTTCACCGTTTCCTGCGTGAGCACCAACGGTGAAACCCCCATCACAGCATATACTTCTTGCTCTTCTAGAGTCATTTCCACAGCAATCACTTGGGGCGGTTCTACAGCAGGTTTCTCTCGTCGGGTCGCCGTGCGCCCGCTGCGTTCGACTCGTTCGACCCGTTCTACTCGTTCTACTCGTTCGACGCGTTCGACGCGTTCTATTCGTTCGACTCGTTCTGCTCGTTCGACGCGTTCTACTTTCTCAGGACGAGGTTCTCGAACCGCTGGCACTACAACCGGAGCTGGAATAATTAGCTCATCCAGGGGAGACACATCATCGACCTCTGCATCTGCATCTGCATCTGGCAATCGAGAGCCATTAGCTCTGACAATCGGTTCTCCGGGCCTGCCGCCGCGACTGCGACGACGGCGACGATTATCTGTTCGACCTCGCTCTTGGTAACTTGGATGATTAGTTAGATCTAACTCTTGAGCATCTGAGTCTGGGGCAGCACCCAAGTCATCATCGCTGCCACCTTCCCAAATCGGCTCGCGCACAGGTGCAACTCGCGGTTCATAGCTGGGAATAACTCGGGTAGATTCGAGCGACTGGGCGACCGCGTCTGCTTCACCTGGCAAATGCACCAAATGCCCTAAGCCCCCACAGGTTGTACAAGGCCGTCCAAACAGCTCGTATAGGTTTTGCCCTTGGCGCTTGCGAGTCAGTTCTACTAAGCCTAATTCGGTGAGCTGAGCGATTTGAGGTCTAGCCTTATCAGCCCGAATGGCTTTATTAAACTGCTCCAGTACCTGCAACTTATCGCGGTGGGAATCCATGTCGATGAAGTCCACCACAATCACCCCAGCAATGTTGCGTAGGCGCAGCTGGCGGGCAATTTCAGTTGCCGCTTCACAGTTAGTCCACAAAACCGTTTCGCGGGCGGTGGCCGAGCGTGTGAAAGACCCAGAGTTGACGTCAATTACCGTTAGGGCTTCCGTCCGTTCGATGATGATATAGCCACCCGACGGCAAATCCACCCGAGGCTTTAGGGCTTCTCGAATGGCGGCGTTAACTCGGAAATATTCCAAAATGGGAATACGTTCGCGATGGTGGTCAATTAATACCCCTGGTGGAGTTTTACCACCGCTCCAGTTCATCAGGTGCTGCTTCACCCGCTTGGAGCCCGTACTAGAATCGACCACAATCCGATTCACATCGGCACTATAAACGTCTCTCAGGACTTTTTGGATAAAGTCATCATCCCGATTGAGCAGGTTAGGTGGACGTGTGGTTGAGGCTTCCTGCTGGACATTTTCCCACTGCTTTTGCAGATTTTCCAGATCTTCAATAATCGCTTCTTCGGGCACATTCTCGGCTTCAGTGCGCACTAAAAGCCCCATGCCAGCTGGCTTAACTAGGATCGCTAGTGCTCTTAGCCGATTGCGTTCATTTTCACTGCGAATGCGGCGAGATAGGTTGACCCCACGACCAGAGGGCATCAGGACGAGGTAACGACCAGGTAAGCTAACATTTCCGGTCAGCCGTGGCCCTTTATTGCCCGTTGGCTCCTTCATGATCTGCACTAGCACCTTTTGCTGTGGCACCAGTAGCTCAGTAATTGACCCAGCCGAGCGCTTCAGCTTCAACGGTCCCAAGTCGGTCACATGGATAAAGCCATTGCGTTCGCTATCGCCAATATTGACAAAGGCGGCATCAATTCCAGGCAATACGTTTTCAACAATACCGAGGTAAATATCTCCAACTTGATGACTGCCCGTTGCAACAATCAACTCTTGGATCTGATCTCCTGAAAAAACAGCAGCAATCCGATGCTGTTCGGCGACAATTATTTGCGTTGGCATTCAATTTCCTCGAAAGGGAGCAGCCCAGGGAGCACGGATGGACGTGGTGCTGCCCCAGGGATGTGAATTGTTATTTGAAATACAAAACTCTGGCATGATGCTAAGGTGAAGAAAAATCTCCTACCTAAAATACTTCAGTGCCCTACAACTCATGGGTTGCAGAACACTGCCGATGATTCGCGGAACAGACAGGAAGTTGCGTATTGCTGGTATACGTCTAGAGCGTGGGAACAAAATTCTCACATCCCAAACGGATGATCCACTGAGCAATTCCGGCTCAATAGCCAAATTCAGGCATTACCTTTCCACAGAGACCAGGTAACCAATTTGACTAATTTCAGTCTCAAAAACCTGCGGAGACGAACATCACCCACGTCCTGCTGCCGATTGATCTGCTGGCAACCGCAGGGGCGTTGAATTCGCATCAGCGTCTTTTGAGTGAATTATAGCGCGCAAACGCCGCAACACTGCGGAAAGTGCATGATTTGTTAGAAATTTGAGTCTACATAGACGTGATGATGCATGGGAGTCGCATATCTCCATGCATCGCCCAGGAAGAAAGGTGGGGTTTATAGCGCGAACTCCAGCCGCTGGCGATGGCTGTGGAGGAGCTGAAGTTGCTGGTGAGAAACCTGTTCCAGCATATAGATTAGATGTTCTGGCCGCAGCAGGGTGCCATCATTTCGACAGCTGCCAACATACCGCAAAGCAATGCTAATATCTGGCGCTGGCGACTGGACAAAGGGAGTAGGAACAGCATTGACATCGATCAGCTCTAATTCAAAGAGGCGATCGCGCAAATTGATTTGCTGATGTTTGCCAGATTTGGTGGTTTGCTCATACAGCAGCTCTGAGGATTTCAGGACAGATTCAATCCAGCGCTGTGGCGGCTGGTTTAGTCCCACAGCCGGGGTTGCGGCCTCTGCCACTAGCCCCACCAAGAGGTAGTACTCAGCCCGCTCTAATAGCTGGGTTGCGGCAGGAGTATGGGGGGCGATCGCCTCCACCCGAAACAGGGGAATATGCGTCGGCAGTTGAGCAGCCAGTCGGGACAAGAACTCATCCGGTGGCATCACGGTGGTCAGATCAAAATCGACGACCTCGCCAGAACTAGTAGCTCCCAACGGCAGCGCACTAGCCGGAACAATTCGGGGATTGGGATGAAAGCCGCCCGTATAGGAAACAGGTAGAGCCGCCCGCCGTACCGCCCGATCAAACAGCCGCACCAGATCTAAGTGGCTAATTAAAGCCATATCGTAGAGTTTGCCAAACCAGACCCGTAACCGCTGCGATCGCTCTGTGTTGGGCACAAAGTGATGTTCAAACTTGGGAATAGGCAGCGGTGGCACGATCACGTTATGACCAAAATCGGCTCCGCATACCCCGCAATGCGAACAGCCATCAAACGAGCAATCTGGTACGGTCGCCGCCGCCAGTGCCCGCATTAAATCCTCTTGGAGCCAAGTTTTATCGACTCCAGAATCAATATGATCCCACGGTAGAGGAGCACTATAGGCACCCGCTTCCGCCTTCATCCCTCCGCCTTCATCTTGACCAAATAGATTCCACTCGCCCGACTCAACTTGACGGTATTTCCAGGTCAAGTCAGATTCGGCGATCGCCTGCGTCCAGGCTGCAAACGCTCGCTCTTGGTTTTCCCACCAAGAATCTTCACGGGCTCCTAGCTCCCAAGCTCGATGGATCACAGCACAGAGACGGCGATCGCCCCGTCCAACAAAGTCTTCCATCGCCGAAATGTGGACATCAGTGAAGTTAGCCTTTAACCCTCTAATCGTCCGAAATTCTTGCCGGAGCAAGGCTTGCTTGCGCTCAAACTCAGTGGTGGAAACCGAGTGCCACTGAAACGGCGTATGGGGTTTGGGCGTAAAGTTAGAAATCGTGACATTAAAATTAATGGGTCTACGGCCTTTGGCGCGGCACATTTGCTGGAGCCAGCGGATCGTTTCGGCAATCCCCAAAACATCGGCATCGGTTTCTCCCGGCAAACCGATCATAAAGTAGAGTTTCACCTTATCCCAACCCTGCTCGTAGGCGGTTTGCACCCCTCGCAGCAATTCTTCGTTGGTTAACCCCTTATTGATGATGTCTCGCAGGCGCTGAGTCCCTGCCTCTGGAGCAAAGGTCAGCCCACCCTTGCGAGTGCCCCCAATGATGTTGGCAATGTTTTCATCAAAGCGATCGACTCGCTGACTTGGTAAGCTCAGGGAAATATTTTCATCTTTGAGACGATTTTTAATTTCTAGCCCCACCGCCGGCAGAGCCAAATAGTCAGAACAGCTAAGAGAGAGCAAAGAGAACTCGTTATAACCCGTTTCCCGCATCCCTCGCTCAATGGTATCAATCACCTGCTCCGGCTCAACATCGCGCGCTGGCCGAGTCAACATCCCCGGCTGACAAAAGCGACAGCCTCGGGTGCAGCCTCGACGAATTTCGATCACCAGGCGATCGTGGACAGTTTCGACAAAGGGCACCAACCCAATAGAATAGGCAGGCATAGGAGGCGCTACTCGCCGTAGCACTCGTTCCGGCACGCCATCCCGGTTAGGATGCACCGCTCCTCCAGCACCGGGCGCATAAAATTGAGGAACGTAAACGCCAGGAACCTGGGCTAAATCTAGCAATAGCTCTTCCCGACTTAGCCCTGCCGCTTTGCCTTCCTCCAAAACCAGACCAATTTCAGGCAGCAGCTCCTCGCCATCGCCGAGGGCAATAAAGTCAAAGAAATCGGCATAGGGTTCGGGATTAGACGTTGCCGTTTGCCCGCCCGCGAAAACTAGCGGGTAGCTTCCCTGCTCCACATTCCACGCACCAGTGGCGTTGCGCTCTTGCCAGGTGAAGGGAATTCCTGCTAAGTGCAGCATTTCCAAAATATTAGTCGCACCTAGTTCGTAGCTGAGACTAAAGCCCAAGATATCGAATTCGGTTACAGCTCGCCGAGACTCTACCCCAAATAGAGGCGTGCGGGTAGCCTGCAATTTTGCCGCCAAGTCAGGCGCGGGCAGGTAGGCGCGATCGCACAACTGCCGAGGCTGAGTATTGAGAATGCTATAAAGAATAATGTGCCCCAGGTTTGAGGCTCCCACCTCATAGATCTCTGGATAGGTCAGCACCCACCGAATCTGAGCCTCATGCCAAGGTTTATGGACGGCTCCTAGCTCATTGCCCAAATAGCGCGCAGGGCGAAGAATGTCTGGCGTCAGCAACTGTTCAACCGCAATACTCACTACTTGTCCTCACTTCAGCACGTCTCTTAAGATCTCTAATACTAAATCTCTCCAGCTGTTTAAGGAGCGCCAACCTAGAAACTTACAGATTTTCTAGTCAAATCCTATTTGACTTCTACTTGCCAGAACTGGTCTTGCCGCTTCTGAGCCACAAAACCTGAGCTTTATTAACTGTTCAGCCTTCACAAGGCTAAGTTTTCTCAAGATCTCTAAATTTCTCAAGACCTCTAAATTATGGATATCAGGTTTCGCCCAAGCAAAAAGCGGACTGCAAACTAAATTCTACTGCCCGCTTTTCTGAGCCAGTATCCTGGCTTAGTCAGTATTGAAACTCTTGCAAACTGCCCCCACTACCTCTAGCGACCGTTTACCCTGCACAGAGAGTCAGAGGTCATCCCTGCCTAGAATTTACAATCACTCCATCCCCAATGGAGCTATGCTATCTAAGTGGATTTAAGCAGTCCACACAGCAGCGGCATCTCCCTCAAGTTTAGGCTCAGCGTGCTGAGCTGGAAGCGTCAGAGGAAACTTAAACAGGATTTAAGCGATCGCAGCCTCATAAGCAGAGCGATTTTCGAAGATTTTGAACGCTCGGTCTAGCTGAGTCACTTCAAAAATAATGCGGATCGAAGCAGGAACGCAGCAAATTCCAAAATCTTTATCCATTTGCTGAGAGAGAGTCAGCGCTGATACCAATGACATCAATCCGGCGCTGTCTAATGAATCGACTAGACCGAGATCCACCAGAATCGACGTGTGCTGCTCAGACGATACTGTCTCTAAAAGCCGCTGCTGAAACTCTGTCGCATTGGATGCATTGATGTGCCCAGTCGGCTGAACAATGGTCATGGAAGGATGTACTAGAAGGTTCTGCATTACTACTATCCTGGTTCGCTGGTTACGCTATGGTGGACGATCTCACGTCGGAAAATTGAAATAATTAAAATTTGAGATGTAGAGAATATAGCCTGCCAACTCTGTAAAAACTAGCAAATCTAAGTCATTTTGCGGAAACTTTAAGCGTCGAGCGGCCTTTTATAAAGTTTTGAACAAGTATCTAGATCGAACAGTACGGAAATATACAGTTCTTATCTGACATTTTTTCGCCCTGGCAAAATGAAGTGATTTAAATCACGCTCTAGTCGGGCTAAAGATCACGTCTCTATCCGGGCCAGGATCACGCCGCAGTTTTGATATTCGACAGAGAATCAGGATGTCAGCGTTCCTCTGATTTTGCGATGGTAACAGTATGAAAACTACCCACGTTATTCGTAAACTCGTATCAAAGGCTCTTCACATTAAGCAACTCACACCAGATATTGAAAATGAGATTAACTACGAACTAACTCGCCTAGGTCATATCTCGGATGCAGATTATGAGGCACTAGAACTACTTATGTCTGAAATGGATGCTGGACGAATTCGGTTAGTGCCTAGTCCTTAAGTCCAAACAGGGATTAAAAATCGAGCTAGAAGGCGGCTTTTTTGGCAGGTCGCCAAAAAATAGCTGGTTAGAGCAACTGCTCAGAGTTGGGGTCAACTGCATGGTCGCCAACTCAAATTTAGGTTAAGCCGCAATAGATGTAGGTAAGGAGATGTAGGTAAGGAGATGTAGATAAAGAGATGTAGATAAAGTCAGGCGATCGCCGCTTGCCTTAAAGCCGAAAAGCCTCAGGGGAGGCTTGCCAAGCTCGACGGGTAAAATCTTGCAGCTGACGGTGTGCAAGGCGATCGCCTGGTTGAGGCTTGTAAGCACTTAGCTTCGTCAACAGGGGCATCACTTCCGTATCCAAAGCCGCTCGCAAAAGTGCCAATGGCCACAGCAAATCTGCCCCTTCCCTCAAATCGCAGATTTGCTCGGCTAGTTCATCAGCTTGGTTCACTGGATCAGCGTTCCAGTCCGACTGTGCCTTACACAGCAGTAACGGCCGCAGCCAAGACATGGGGCGTAGCTCTGATACCTGGATGACTTCCGCAAACAGTAGAGCGTCATCCTGTTCGATACACACAATTTGATTGGGTTGGAAGGGTAAGCAAGTCGTCATCCGTTGCCCTAACGCCAAATAATCAGACGGAATAGTTCTATAGACACATTGTAGAAGACATATTAGGTCGGTTCTGCCAAAATGCAGGTTGAAGCCACATGGAGAGGTGGCTTAAGATAGCAAAAGATAGCAGAAAACCAGTTTACCCGCGCTGTGTCGCAAACATAACAGTGAAGGCAGGACTAGGTCAGGCTTGAAGCAACTATTTTCAGAGAGGGTCATAACTGTGTCTGTTGAGACCATTGAGCAGCGTTCAACGTCCCGTAAGATTGCACCCCGGTATCGGGTTTTATTGCACAACGACGATGTCAATCCCATGGAACATGTGGTGGAGGCATTGATTAAGACAGTTACTAGTTTGACGGTGCCTCAAGCCGTGAGCATTATGATGGAAGCTCATACCAACGGCATCGCCCTGGTGATTACCTGCGCCCAAGAACATGCCGAATTTTACTGTGAGAGCTTAAAAGGGCATGGGTTGACTAGCACCATAGAACCAGATGAATAAAATCGGCTAGCTAGAACCAGCTAGATTACCTCCAAGATTAAGCCTGCGATCAGGTACTGCTTCAACGCTAAACTTCAGCGCTAAACAGGGCTAAAGCAGCACAGCATTGAAAGTAAGCGTTCCCCGAAGCCCATTTCCGAAGTCCATTATTGCCTCAGCTCTTTTCGTTTTTTATCGTCACAAGTTTATGTTAGGAACCTTTCAGCAGAGTCACCTCCGCATTGAAGTTGAAGCGTCGCAAACCTCCATCCAAGAGGCTCTGCTTAGCCCAGACCAGCTGCGCCAGTGGATGGCTCCTCAATCCCTGTCTCAAGGGCTGCCCGAATGGCTGCAATTGGGAACTGTTTTTACTAGTTGGACAGGGCCAATCGCCATTCAACATCAGGTCAATGAGGTTCAATCCAATAGTCTACGTTTGCTGTTAGACCAGGGTATAGACGGGTTTCATCAGTGGCAGTGGGGAGATGGCTGGGTACAGTCCTCGTTAGAAGGAGTTTCCCCTTTGCCTTTGAATTTGGGGCAGACGTTTAGCCTTTGGAAACTGAAGCAGTTTTTGACCCACCGTTAAGCTATGAACCATTGACAGCTGGCATTAACACCTGGTAAGAGCTGGTGAGCAGAGCAGACTCGAAATTTATAGCTTCAGCCAGTCATCTTAGGACAAGGGGCTTAAGCCCCTTGTTGGCTGACGTACTGACCTGCATCCTAGCGTTTGTGGCGACAGCGGTACTTCACCCGGTTCTACCAGGCTAAATCTAGACGAATTACTTGAACAATCCGTTGACTAGGGCGATCGCTAAATCATCGCTCGCTGCTGTCCACATCCGTTGGCTTTTGCACCCGCAAACGCACAGAGTCCCCGTGGGAGGGCAGTCCCTCAGCGACAGTCAGAACATCTATGGCGGCAGCAACGTCCTGTAGGGCGGCAGGAGAATATTGGATGAGGCTAGAGTACTTCATAAACGTTTCTACGCTCAGCGAAGACGCATAGCGGGCAGAGCCGGAAGTAGGCAGCGTGTGGTTGGGACCAGCTAGGTAATCTCCTACGGCTTCGGGAGTAGATTTACCTAAGAAGATGGCACCCGCATGACGAATCTTTTCTAAAAGACTCCAAGGGTCAGCAATTTGCAGCTCTAAGTGCTCTGGGGCAAATTCATTTGAAAGCTCTGCGGCCGTTTCTAGAGACTCGACAACGATTACCAAACCGTAGTGGGCGATCGCCTTTTCGGTCAGCAAGTGGCGGGGGTGGTTCACCAGCATCCGCTCCACTTCTGCCACCACTTTCGGCGCAAGGGCAGCGTCGGTAGTAATTAAAACAGCTGCGGCCAAGGAATCATGTTCGGCCTGGGCTAACATATCAGCGGCAACGTGAACGGGGTTTGCCGTACTGTCGGCAATAATTAGCACCTCGGAGGGACCTGCCAAAGAATCAATGCCTACGGTGCCATAGACCAGCTTTTTCGCTAGGGTGACATAAATATTACCAGGGCCAGTAATCACATCTACCTTGGGAATTGTTTCTGTTCCGTAGGCGAGAGCTGCGATCGCTTGGGAGCCACCAACCCGATAGATTTCTTGAATTCCTGCCTCTTGGGCTGCTACTAAAACAGCCGGATTGATACTTTTATCTGCCCCTGGCGGAGTCGTCATCACAATGCGGGGAACTTTAGCCACCCGCGCCGGAATTGCATTCATCAACACCGTACTCGGATAGCAGGCTTGCCCCCCAGGCACGTATAAACCAGCTCGATCTACTGGCGTATAGCGTTTGCCCAGCACAATATCTGGCTCACCAAACTGCACCCAGCTTTTAGGCAAGCGCTGGCGATGGAACGCTTCAATTCTGCCACACGCAAGGCGAATCGCTTCCAGCAGCTCTTGGGAAACTTGCTGGTAGGCAGCATCTAACTCTGAACCTGTAACCCGTAACTCCTCTGGCTTGAGGGTAAGTTTGTCGAACTCTTCGGTATAGTGCAGCACTGCACGGTCGCCTTGACGTTTAACCGCCTGCAACACCTGCTGAACTGTGGCTTCTTTGTGGAGAATTTGCTCGTCACGAGTGCGATCGCAAATGCGTCGTAGCTCAGTGAGTGCTTCAGACCGTTGATTGATAATTCGCAGCATTGCCACATGGGGTTAGAAATGCCAGTCCGGGAGATACCTGACTGCCCAAAGGTCTGACTTGATTCTAGTGGGATCACCACCAAATCGACCTATATCTAGATTAGCTTGGATTTTTAGAAGCTACGTGTTTCTAGAGTAAGGAGCATTACCGTTAAAGCGCTAGAACCGCGCCGATTAGAGCACAAAATCTAGTGGGACAGCTATTGCTGATGGTAACTGGGCAACCATCACACGAGAAATCACTCAAAGAGAGATCATCCAAAGAGCATGCCCAATTCAGGCATCAGTTAATTAGCTATAATCAGGCTAATGAGGAAAAAAGGCTGGCTTAAAACATCTGTACTATATCACCACTCTTTCAGCAACACTAGAAGATGAATTGTGTTTCTGGCGTTTTTTTGCTTTCTTCGCTATGATGAAGTACTGCTGAATTTTTTGTATTTTGTATCTGTAGAGACGAACTGTGGCAAATATTAAGTCTGCGATTAAACGGGTTGAGATTGCAGAGCGCAACCGATTGCACAACAAATCCTACAAGTCTGCCGTCAAAACTCTAACGAAACGTTACCTTACGGCAGTGAGCGAATATGCTGCCAATCCTACTCCAGAATTGGGGCAGCAGGTAAAGGATCGGATGGCGGCAGCTTATAGCAAGATTGACAAAGCCGTCAAACGAGGTGTGCT
>Ga0209181_10002477_pt1 | contig 30136 bp, 21 predicted proteins | sample MAT05_FD_187208 | JGI IMG/M metagenome (GOLD analysis project Ga0209181, IMG submission 187208) | Freshwater microbial communities from Lake Fryxell liftoff mats and glacier meltwater in Antarctica - MAT-05 (SPAdes) (version 2) | ecosystem: Environmental > Aquatic > Freshwater > Ice > Liftoff... | reverse complement strand
TTTTGCGCCTTTGCGTCTCCGCGCCTTTGCGTTGAAATCTGGGCATTTCAACCTGTTCGGTGCTCCAGGAGCGTCGGGAGGGAGCGGGCATCATGAACCTCGAACTCCATGTCCCGACATCTGAAGGCTCCAGATCGAGCTGCACGGGGAGCACGATCATCGGCACCCCTACGTGCTGCATGCGGCGCTGGATCATGAACGCGGTCTCGTTGTGGAGGATCCGATTCCACCCGGTGTCCTCCTCGAAGATGATCTGCCCGGCGATCACGAGCGCCTTGGGATACCGCTTCAGCAGATCGATACCGATCTTCTCGGCCTCGACGGCGACCTCGATCCCGACCGCGTAGGCGCTCGTCGAGGGGAGCCCGAGCGCCCGGCCGAAGACGCAGTAGCGCTCCAGGCCCTCGCGGGTTCGCTGCTCCAGCGCGAGCGCCTACGGGGTTGACTTACGGGCTCGGGCACGGAGGGCTCCCCGGCGTGGGAGACCGTGACGCCGCGCGCGGCAGCGCGCAACCGCACCTCGGCTGCGCTGGCCTGCGCGCTCGTCGGCGACGGGAGGCGCGATCAGGGAGCTCGAGCAGCTCGGGTGACCGCGGGCCGGCGTCGCGCGAAGAGAGCGAGGAGCCCCAGCGCAGCGGTGAGGGGCGCTGAGGCCGCGCTGCGATCGCCGGGGACGCTGCATCCGCACGAGCGCTTGGTCGGGTTCTCCGACGCGTCCTTCGGTGCGGACGTCGCGACGGGGGCCGGCGGAGTCGGGGCGGCGTCGCAGTGCCACGGCCCCGCGCCGCGGAATCCGCACGACTCGATCACGCTGCCATCGATGCGGCGCGCGACGATCTTGACGCTGGGCCCGTCGATCGCCGCCTCGACGAAGTGGTGCACCGATTCGAAGGCGATGGTCTGGGGCGCGCTGAGCTTGTGCTCGTAGAGCGGGGCGCCGGCGCCGCCGGTGATGACGTACTTGAGCCCTTCACCGTCGCCGCGCTCGTAGACGTGGTCGTGCCCGGCGAGGACGAGATCGATCTTGCCGCTGGCCAGGATCGGGATGACGCCCGCGTTGATCAGCGCCGCGTTCCCGCCGTGCGGGCCGCTCGAGAACGGGCCGTGATGGAGCACGGCGACGCGGTGGACGAGGCCCGGCTCGTAGGCGGCGCGATCGAGCTCCTCACGGAGCCAGTCGCGCTCTTCGCCCGTCCAGGTGTCCATCGCGTTGAGCAGGAAGAAGCGGGTGTTCGACCAGCGAAACGAGCCGTAGAGGCGCGTCCGCTCGCCGTGCTCGTCGGCGCCGGAGAAGTAGCGGAGGAAGGCCACCTCGCCCGCTGGATCGCCGCGCGAGAGCTCGTGGTTGCCGACGCAGGCGAAGACGCAGCGGTCGCGGATCAACGGGCCTTCGATCGCGAAGAACGCCGCCCAGTCGGAGGGGTTCTTTCCGGCGAGGACCATGTCCCCGGTGTTGATCAGGAACTCTCCCGGCGCGGCGAGCAGGCCGCGGACGATCGCGGCGTGGGCGTCGGGGTCGCTGCGGCTGTCGCCGTAGATGAGGAAACGAAAGGGCGCGTCTCCGGAAGGAGCGGTGGTGAAATGGCCGAGCTCGCTCTTCACGTCACCGCTGAGAACGCGGTAATCGTAGGAGGTACCGGGCGCGAGGCCCTCGGCGCGGAGCGCGTGGAAATCCTTCGCGTCGGGGCTCCTGGCTTCGGTGATGCGGCGGCCTTCGCCCGCGGCGTAGATCTCGAGCGAGGCGGGGCCCGGCGCGTCGAGCTCCACCTTCACGGTGACGCCGCTTCCGCCGAGCGATTGCAGGTAAGGACCTTTGCTGAACGAGGCGGCCGCGCTCGTCCGGGCGCTCGTGGCGGTGAGCCCCAGCGCCATGGCGCCCGCGAGGAGACGGCGCGCCCATTGCCCCCCGGCAATCCCCGTTTGATCGAGCACGCCCTTCATTAACACGGGCATGCTGCGGCACGTTTGTCCTCGCGCCCGCGTCGGTTCGTTGACCTCGCGGGGCCTCACAGCGTAGCGTCGAACACAGCGCGAGCGCGTGGACCTCGGGCGACAGCAAGGGTTCTTTCATGGCGATCGAGGACGACAAGACCGTGGGCGCAGCCGCCGACGGCGAGGTGATGCCGAAGCAATTCGGCAAGTACACCCTGCTCCGGCGCCTCGCCGCGGGCGGCATGGCCGAGCTGTTCCTCGCCCTCCAGCGGTCCGTCGCCGGCTTCCAGAAGCTGATCGTCATCAAGCGCATTTTGCCCTCGATGAACCAGGATCAGGGCTTCATCGAGATGCTGCTCCACGAGGCGCGGGTCGCGGCCACGCTCTCGCACCCGAACGTCGTGCAGATCTTCGACGTCGGTCAGGTCGACGGCACCTACTTCATCGCGATGGAGCACATCCACGGCGAGGACATCCAGTCGATCGTCCGCGGGATGAAGAAGATGAACGTGGCCGAGTTCCCGCTCGAGCACACGATCAGCATCATCCTCGGCACCTGCGCGGGCCTGGCCTACGCGCACGACAAGCGCGATCTCGACGGCGCCGCGCTCGGCATCGTCCACCGCGATGTCTCGCCGCGCAACATCGTCGTCAGCTTCACGGGGGACGTGAAGCTCGTCGATTTCGGCATCGCCAAGAGCGGGACGGAGCCGAACGGGGACGACACGCCGAGCGGGCAGCTCAAGGGCAAAGCGCCGTACATGTCGCCCGAGCAAGCGTCGGGGCAGCCGATCGATTGGCGCAGCGACATCTTCGCCGTGGGCGTCATGCTCTTCGAGCTGACGACGGGCCGCCGGCTCTTCAAGGGCGCGAGCGAGTACGAGACCCTGAAGATGATCTGCGACAAGGAGTACCCGCTCCCGAGCGAGGTCAAGCCGGGCTACCCGCCCGAGCTCGAGCGGATCGTGATGCGCGCGCTCTCGAAGAAGCGCGAAGATCGCTACCAATCCGCCCGCGAAATGCAGGCCGATCTCGAGACGTTCGCCCGCGAAGAGCGCATCGCCGTCTCCCAGGTGGGCCTGACGAAATGGATGGAGTCGCTCTTCGCCGACAAGCTCGCGCAGCAGAAAGAAGCGCTCCAGGACGTGAAGCAGCTCGCCGACGTGATCGCGGCGCAGCAGACCTCGCTCTACGAGGGCGGCAACGCGACGAGCACCGGGACGCTCGGCGCCTCGGGCGCGGCCTCGGTGCGCGCCGCCCCGCCGAAGAAGAGCCCGGTCGGGGTGATCGCCGCGGTGCTCGGCCTCGTCGTGCTGGGCGGCGGCTTCGTCTTCATGCGCCGTCAGGCCGAGATGCAGCGCCGCACGATGACGGTCGCGCACGACAAAGAGATGCACGATCGCGCGCCGATCCCCGACGCGATACCGGAGGCGCACGGCGGCGTCGACATCACTACCAAGCCAGAAGGCTGCGCGATCTGGCTCAACGGCGATCTCCGCCCCGAGGTGACGCCCGCGAAGATCGAGAAGCTCCCGCTCGGTCGAGCGATCGAGATCAAGCTGACGAAAGAGGGCCTCGAGCCCCACCGCGAGACGGTGATGCTCAGCGCCGCGAACCCGATGAAGGCGATCACCGCCGAGATGAAGGCGATCAGCGTCGAGGTCTCGGCCGGCTCGGTCACGGCGGTGCTCAAGATCGATCCGGTGCCGACCGTGTGGGTCGACGGCAAGCCCTGGAAGGGCGATCGCGCCAGGGTCGACGGCCTCTCCGCCGGCGAGGAGCACAAGATCGTGGTCTCGGCGAACGGCTACGTGGCGAAGACGATCACCTTCACCGCCCAGCCCGGCGAGACGAAGACCTTCACCGAGACGCTGCTGAAGGGCGATCCCGTCGCGCCCGGCGTCGTCGCCAAGTCCGATGAGAAGCCCGCGGCGGCGCCCGCCAAGGTGCGCGTGGGCGCGAAGGGCGGCTTCTGCAACGTGACCGTCAACGGCGCGTCCCTGGGCGCGACGCCGGTCGAGGCCACGGTGCCGTCCGGCGCGGTGCGCGTCTCGTGCAAGCCGACCAACGGCGCGGCGATGTCGCAGACGATCCAGGTCGCCCCGGGCGAGACCGGCAAGGTCTCGTTCAAGGTCGATCCTTGAGAGCCTACCGCGCGCGTCGGCGGTAGCGCAGGCGATGGATCGGCAAGCCGTCGGCGATCGCCTGGTGCTCGCGCGGCGACCGCGCTCCGTAGGGGTTCTCGGCCATCTTCGGCGAGCCGGGCTCGTCCCCCGCGGGCTCGAGATCCGGGTGCGCCGCGAGGTGTTGATCGTAGAGCTCCGCCCGCTCTTCCACGTCGGTCTGCACGAAGAGCTCGCCCCCGTCGATCAAGAGGCGGCTGATCGAATCGAGGAGCATGCTCCCCATCACGAGGCGCTTTTCTTGACGCTTCTTCCACCACGGATCCGGGAAGTGGAGGAAGAACGTCGTCACCGAGGCGTCGGGCGCGACGCGCTGGAGCTCCGAGCGCGCGTCGGCGTTGAGGCAGCGCGCGCGGGCGCCGAGGCCGGCCTTGCGGAGCTTCTCGTCGACGATCGCCGACCACTTGAGCCGGATTTCAAAGCCGATCATCCGCACGTCGGGGCTCGCCGCGCAGCGCTCGAAGAGGAAGCCGCCGCGGCCGGGGCCGATCTCGATTTCGAACGGCCCCGCGCCGGGGAGGACGTCGTCGAGCCGCACACGCTCTCCTTCGGGGAAGCGAGGAGCGTGCGCGTAGGGGTGATTGGGCCGTGGAGTGAACGTCGTCATGCGAGCGCCGGCTCTCTAGCAGAACTTTGGTCCTGCGAGAGAGCCGGCGAGCGAAGATCGCGCGCGATCAGCGCCCGATCTGGACGTTTTCGAGGATCCCGAGCGCGTCGGGGATGAGGATGGCGGCGGAGAAGTAGGCGCTGACGAGGTACGAGGAGACTGCCTGCTCGTTGATGTCCATGCGCCGAACAGAGAGGCTGGGCTCGACCTCGTCCGGGATGCCGGTGCGATGAAGGCCAATGACGCCCTGGTCCTCCGCCCCGGTACGGAGCACGAGAATGGAGGTCGTGTTGCTGTTGCTGATCGGGATCTTGTCGCAGGGCAGGAGAGGGACACCGCGCCAGGCGAGGACCTTGCTGCCATCCAGCTCGACGCCGGTCGGGTAGATCCCGCGACGGCTGCACTCCTGACCAAACGCCGCGATGGCGCGGGGATGGGCCAGGAAGAACCGCGATTTCCTGCGCCGGGAGAGCAGCTCGTCCATATCGTCGGGCGTGGGAGGCCCGCTGCGCGTGGTGATGCGCTGCTTGAGATCGGCGTTGTGGAGGAAGCCGAGCTCACGGTTGTTGATCAGCTCGTGCTCTTGCCGCTCGCGCAAGGCCTCGATGGTCAGCCGGATCTGCTGCTCCGTCTGGTTCATCGGATCGTTGAACAGATCCGCGACGCGGGTGTGGACCTTGAGCACGGTCTGCACCACCGAGAGCTCGTACTCGCGGGGCTTGAGCTCGTAGTCGACGAAGGTCCCCGGAAGCACCGGCTCGCCCGAGTGGCCGGCGGCGAGCTTGATCGCGGCTTGACCCGCCTTGTCCTGGGGCTTCTTCAGGCTCTCCTTGAACTTTTCGACGTGCGCGTGCAGCGTCGCGGACTGCGTGATCAGGTCCTCGAACACCTGCTGCGGCAGCATCAACACCGTGCACGCGGTGGTCGCCTTGACCGTGAACTTCCACTGATCGTCCGACTCCACCACCGCCTGATCACCGAAGTGATCGCCGTCGGCCAGCGTGTCGAGCGTGGTGGGATCACCGTACTCGCCCACGCCGAGCTTGCTGGCTTTGCCGTGCGCGATCAGGAACACGTGCTCGGCTGGCTGGCCGACCTCGACGAGGAGGTCACCCGCCTTGAATTCCTTCTGGACGAACCGGCCCGCCAGGGCGATCAACATCGCGTCGTCGTCGAAGCCGCGCAGGAGCGGGAGCTCGCTCAGCGCCTGGGGAACGACCTCGATCTTGGCGCCGACGTTGCTGAAGCTGAGGCGCCCGTCACCCCTGGCGTAGCTCAGGCGGCGGTTGACGCGAAACACGCCGCCCGACACCTGGACCCAAGGCAGCATCCGCAGCAGCCACCGGGGAGAGATCCCCTGCATCTGCGGCGTCGTCTTGGTCGTCGTCGTAAGCTGTCTGGCAGCAGCCGTACCCAGGCTCAGCAGCTGTTTCTCAGCGTCTGAACCCGCACCCGTACTCACCGAATTCGCCATGACCTACCTCTCGACTTTATCTCAGATGCACAGGGCAAGCCTGGCAAGAGCCCCTCTCCCGTGAGCGCCTGTGCGCTGGAGAGGGGCTGTTCCCACGCTCAGCACGAATGGCCTACTCCGAGCGACCGATCTCGACGCTCTCGAGGATGCCGAGCGCGTCGGGGATGAGGACAGCCGCCGAGAAGTAGGAGCTGACGAGGTAGGAGATGACGGCCTTTTCGTTGATGCCCATGAACCGGACCGAGAGGCTGGGCTCGATCTCGTCGGGGATGCCGGCGTGGTGCAGACCGACGACGCCCTGGTTCTTCTCGCCCGTGCGCATCAGGAGGATCGAGCTCGTGCGCGACTCACTGACGGGGATCTTGTTGCAGGGGAAGATGGGGACGCCGCGCCAGGCGGGGACCATGTTGCCGCCCACGTCGACGCTGGTCGGGTAGATCCCGCGGCGGGTGCACTCTTGACCGAACGCGGCGATGGCGCGGGGGTGCGCGAGGAAGAACGACGGGTCCTTCCACACCGTGGCCAGGAGATCGTCCATGTCGTCGGGGGTCGGGGGACCGCTGCGGGTGTGGATGCGCTGCTTGAGATCGGCGTTGTGGAGGAGGCCGAAATCACGGCTGTTGATCAGCTCGTGCTCCTTCTGCTCCTTCAGCGCCTCGACGGTCAAACGGAGCTGCTGCTCGGTCTGGTTCATCGGCTCGTTGAAGAGATCGGCGACGCGGGTGTGGATCTGGAGCACGGTCTGGGCGACCGAGAGCTCGTACTCACGCGGCGAAGTCTCGTAATCGACGAAGGTGCCCGGCAGCACCGGCTCACCGGTGTGACCGGCGGAGAGCTCGATCGCGGCCTGCCCCGAGACGTCCTGGCGCTTGGCGAAGAGGGCCTTGAAATCGCTGATGTGCTTCTGCAGCGACGGGGACTGGGCGAGCACCGACTCGAACGCCTCTTGCTGCATCATCAGCACGGTGCAGGGCGTGACGGCCTTGACCGTGAACTGCCAGTAGTCCTGCGACTCCAGGATCGCCTGGTAGCTGTAGTGGTCGCCGTCGGCGAGCGTCTCGAGGACGGTCTCGTCACCGTACTTGCCGGCGCCGATCTTGTTGACCTTGCCGTGGGCGATCAGGCAGACCGAGTCGGCCTCTTTGCCGAACTCGGTGATCATGTCGCCGGCCTTGAACTCCTTCTGCACGAAGCGGTTCGCCAGGGCGGTGAGCACCTCGGCGTCCTCGAAGCCGCGCAGGAAGGGCAGCTCAGCGAGCTCCTGCGGGACGACCTGCACCCTGGCGCCGGTGCTGGTGAACGTCACGCGGCCATCGCCGATGGCGTAGCTCAAGCGACGGTTGACGCGGTAGATGCCGCCGGAGACATGCACCCACGGCAGCAGCTTCAGCAGCCAGCGCGACGAGATGCCCTGCATCTGCGGCGTCGTCTTGGTCGTCGTCACGAGCTGGCGCGCCGCGGCCGTACCGAGGCTCATCAGCTGCTTCTCTGCATCTCCGCCCGGCTTCACAGAATTCGACATGATTTACCCTTTTTTACAGAAGAACAGGATCTCTCTCGCCGAGAGATGATGACAAACCCACTACGAAATTCAGAGCTTCTCGCGCCAGTTGAGAGCCCAGCTCTCGACGCCGCGGGGCGCCCCCTTGGGCAGATAGCTGGTCACGGGCTCGAGGCTCTTGGCCTCGGGCTCCGCCGCAGCCGCAGGCTGCTTGGCGCCGAACAGCGACGCGATCTTCGCCGCCGAGTTTCCCATGGGCTCGAGGCGCTTGGGCTGGGGCGCCGCCGGGGGCGCGGTCCGCTTGACGTTGAACAGCGCCGAGAGCCGCGCCGCCGAGGTGCCGATACCCGACGGGGCACCGTAGAGCCGCCCCGGCTTCGGGGTCTTGCGCAGCTCGAACTCCTTGTAACGGTCCACGGCGATGTGCCACCGGAGCACGCCGGCCATGTACTGCTGGAGCCTCTTGACGTAGCCGAGCAGCTTGTCCCGTACTGCCTGATCGAGGTGGAAATCCTCGAAGAGGGCGGGCAGCTCGGTGGCGACGATGTACTCGAACTGCTCCATCCGGGCCGTCATCAGCTTGTTGACCACCAGGACGGCTTCCTCCGGCGGGATCTCGAGGAAGTACTGGACCACCAGCACGCTGTTGTTGATCTCGCCCTCGTACTCGATCTCTTTCTGGAACGAGAAGACGTCGTTGGTCATGCAGGCGTAGTCGGCGACCGAGTTGTCGATCCCGCGCATCGGCCGGGTGCGGAAGATCGCGGCCGGGATGCTGTCGCCCTGGGCCATGCGGGACAGGCTCATCGTCAGATCCGAGCCGAACGTCTTGCGACGCATCTCCACGTAATCGACCGGATCGGGGACCCGATTCTGGATCTGATTGGAGAGCTCCCACAACCAGCTCTCGATCATGTCCTCGATGGCTTTACGGAACAGGTTGCGCGAGTTGGGCGTCATCGGCCCCGCCGTGCGAGCCCAGAGGTCGGCCAGGCCGAGCTCCACCGGGTTGGTCGGGGTCGCGACCATGGTGGTCGGGTCGTCCGGCATGAAGGTCTTCAATCGGGCATTGAACACCTTCGCGCCGGCCATGTTGCGGGGGTTCCCGTAGAGCGCCGGGAAGTAATCGTCGGCGTAGGTCCCCCAGACAAGCCAGCCCGCCGTCAGGTTGAGCTCGGGGCCGCTCGCCGCCGGGTGGATCATCGCGCCGCACAGGGCCACGTCGGCGACGTCGAACTTGTGATCATCCCAGATGTATCCGTGGGGAACACCGGGGATCGTGTCCAGCATCCCCATCCGGCGCGCCCACTCCTTGGAGTCCTTCCGGGCGGCGTCCAGGTTGGGATTCACCGTGGTGGTGTAGGGCATGTAGAACTGCGGCAGCTCCAGGTGCCCCACGTCCTTGTAAGGAGTGAAGGTGTAGTTCTTGAACCGCTTCAGCCCCAGCGTGCCGGGCGTGAGCTTGATGCTCGCCGCCGAGGTCCCCATCAGGCCCGTGAGGCCGAGGAGCCCGACGGGCATTTGCCCCACCTGCGCCGCGGCGCCCTCGGAGGCGCCGTTCATGTAGCGGCTCGACCGCATGTGCCACTCGTGGCCGCCGGACTGCCAGTCTTGAAGCCCTCGAATGTAGGTGAGGACCTCCGCCTGCTCGACCGGGCTCAGGGCGAACTCCGCGAAGAGGGAGGGCAGCTCGGTGACGGCGGTGTTCTCGAACTGCTGGAGCCGTGAGGTCAGGAGATCGTTGGTCAGATCGGCGGCGCGCTGCGTGTCGCAGTCCAGGAACCGCTCGAGCACCAGGATGCAGTTGGAGAGCTCGCCCTCGTCCAGGATCTCGCGCTCGTACGAGAAGATGTCGTTGCGCAGGTGGACGGCGTCGGCAAACGAGTCTCTGAGCACGCCCATCGCCCGAGAGGCGGCGATCCGGGCCGGGACCTCGACGAAGACGGCGTGCTCCACGAGCTCCGCTGACCAGGGGGCCCCGCCGACCTTGCGGCGCATCTCGATGTACTCGATCGGGTTCGAGACCCGCTGGGCGCTGATGTTGGACAGCTCCCACGTCGACTCGTCGAGCAGGTGCTTGGTGTTCTCGAAGAACCGCTGTCGCCACGCCACCGATTTGCTGGGCACCGTGCGCAGCCACAGGTTGGCCAGGCCGCGCTCCACCGCGTTGGTCGGCTCCGGCATGGGCGAGAGGTCGACTGGCATGAACGCCGGCAGACGGTCGAGGTACCTCTTCGCGCCCGCCTGATCCTGAGGGCGCTTGTAGACCTCGAGGAAGTGATCGTCGAAGAAGAAGACCCAGACGTACCAGTCGGTGATCAGGTCGAGCTCCGGGCTCGGCGCCTCGGGGTGGGTGTACGCGCAGAGCAGCGCGTAATCCATGGCGTCGAACTTGGCTTCATCCCAGACCTTGGGAATGGCCTCTTCCTTCGGCGGATCCAGAATCCCCATCTCGCGCGACCACGCCTTGGAGTGCGTTCGGGCCGCCTCGAGGTTGGGGTTCAGGCGCGCCGGCCAGGGGACGTAGAACTCCGGCAACTGGAAGGGTTGTTTAGCCTGCGCCTCAGCCATTGCTCCACATCGTCCTTTCCGACATTCTCGTAGTGCTATCCACTTGGACCTGCAGGTTCATGCCCCTCTCCAATCGCGCTCGAGTTGAGCGCGAGCAATAGCGCAGCTCCCCGGGGTCGGATCCAGGGCTTCAGGGGATCGGTGGCATACCGAGGGCACGGCGCTCTAGCACAACTTGGGAAATGGGAACATTCTTTCCAATCCTCCAGGTTATTTTTAAGAGTGTGTATCCTTACGTGGGGGCATGGTGTTGCAACTGCCATTCTCCTGAGTGACCGTCAACTGGTTGACGCATCGAAGACATGCAGATGTTCGTGGAGAAGAGGGCCGCCCTACTGTCAGGTGGTTATCAGTCTTCCGTGCGAGGGGGCTCGGTGTCCTTAATACGATTTCGCGCCCAGGTGCTCGCCTCGCCCTGCATCTCGAAGAGGCGGTAGGGGCACGGCATCGGCCCCATCGCCAGGATCCCACGGAGGAAGGCTTGCTGGCCTTCGGTCTTCGCCACCGCTGCCATCCCGGCGCAAAGCCCGAAGCGGACCTTCTTGCCGGAGAAGAAATCGCCGATCGTGCTCCGCGTCTTCGCGGTGCCGGCGTCGCTCGCGATCAGGTCGATAACGATGGCGAGTGGGACCGTGGTGCGCTGAAGGTGCGATTTTATCCCCTCCAAGAGCGCGGTCACGTCCTCCTCGGTGATGACGCCGTTGAGGGTGATGGTCACGATCCGCTGGGCTTCTTGGATGTCGATCGACATGGAATTCCGCCACTACCATTCTCCGGTCGGCGTTACAAGCGGCGCGAGGGATGTCGCGTCCGAGGCGCTCCCCCCTGCGAGACTGACGGCTTCCGAGGGCCAGGGCGCTGGGCGGGCGGCGCTAGAGCACGGCTTCTCCAGCGCCCCCCGCGAGGAGCTTGACAGGGACGAAAGCTCCAGCGTCTCTTGTCGGTTGAACGAGGAGGCGGAAAACATGTCGGACGATATCAAGGCTGAAGCGCTGTTACGGATCCTAGACCGGTTGCCAGGGAAGGTATGGTCAACCCGTGTCGACCCGGCGACCATGCAGTCGACGTGGCTCTACATGGGCCCCCAGATGGGGGAGCTCTACGGCATGTCGGACGCCGAGCTTCGCGCTGACCCGCTCGGGCTGCTCCGGCGGATGGTGCCCGAAGACGCCGCCCAGCTCGAGCGGCTGATCGCGGTGAGCGTGGAGACGCTGGCTCCATTGAGCTACACCGGGAGGGTCCTTCAGGCCTCCGGCGCGATCCGATGGATCGAGACGCAATCGGTCTTCGAGCGCGACGTCACTGGGGAGGTCCTGTCAGTCGGTCAGTCGTTCGACGTGACCGAGCGGAAGCAGACGGAGCTGATGCTCCGCGCGGCGCTCGACGCGCTGCCCGCCGGCGTCATGGTGATGGAGCCCGGCGGGAAATTCCTCGTCTACAACCCCTCCGCGGACAAGTATGCTGGGCGCGCCCCGGCGGATCACGGCGGCGACCTGACGCACGCATTCGGTATCTTCAAGACCGATGGGGTAACGCCGTTCCCGAACGAAGAGCTGCCCCTGTTGCGCTCTCTCGGCGGGGAAGAGGCGCCCGAAGCGGAGATGATCGTCCGCAACAGCTTCCTCGAGGGCGATTGCTGGGTTCACGTGAACGGGATGCCGATCCGCGACGAGGTCGGCAAGATCATCGCCGGGATGGTGGCCTTTCATGACGTCACCACGCAGCGCGCGCTCGAGCAGGAGCTGCGGACGCGCAATGAGCAGCTCGCCGCCAGCGAAGAGGCCAAAACGATGCTGATCGATCGCCTGCGCTACTCGATCGACGAGCTCTCCAACCCGATCCTCGAGGTCTGGGACGACGTGCTGGTGATGCCAATCATCGGCGTGGTCGACTCGCGGCGTACGGCCGACATGGTACAGCGCCTGCTCAACGAGGTGACGCGGGCACAGGCAAGCTTCGTGATCATCGATCTGACGGGCGTGGAGATCGTCGACACCAAGACGGCCGATCACCTGATGAAGCTGATGCGCAAGGTCGAGGTCGTGGGCGCGCGCTGCGTGCTCACCGGGATCCGCGCGGCGGTGGCGGAGACGCTCGTGGATATCGGCGTGGATTTCGGGCGGATAACGACGCTGCGCAACCTCAAGCACGGTCTCCGCGAGGCGCTGCGCCATGCCCGGCGCCAGCGGGAAGGGACACGCGACGTCGGCCTCGTTGACGACGAATCGAGCGAGGAGCCGCAGGCACCCTCCGGCGGGCGCCGTCGCCCACAATAACGGCGGGCGCTCACGGCTCGCAAAACACGAAAGGCCTGCTCCCTTTGCGGGGAGCAGGCCTTTCACGTGTCACGAATCCGAATTCGTTACCCCAACTCCATCAGGGGGAGGGCCCTCGCGCGCGCGCGGGGAGGGGACTTAGCCCCCGTGGGGTTTGGGGCCGCTCGCGGCCCCATCGAAACTCAGAAATCGCCGTGGCCGTGGCCGGCGTGACCGCCGCCGGCCGAGGCCTTCTCGTCCTTGGGACGCTCGGCGATGAGCGCCTCGGTCGTCAGCATCAGGCTGGCGACGCTGGCGGCGTTCTGGAGCGCCGAGCGGACGACCTTCGCCGGGTCGATGACGCCCATGGCAATGAGGTCGCCGTACTCGTTGGTAGCGGCGTTGTAGCCGAACGAGTCTTTGCCCTCACGCACCTTCTGGACGACGATCGAGCCCTCTTCGCCGGCGTTCGCGGCGATCTGGCGCAGGGGCTCCTCGATCGCGCGGCGCACGATGTTGACCCCGAAGCGCTGCTCGTCGTTGAGCTGGAGCGTCTCGAGGACCGACTGAGCGCGGATGAGCGCCACGCCGCCGCCGGGGACGATGCCCTCTTCCACGGCCGCGCGGGTCGCGTGGAGCGCGTCTTCCACGCGCGCCTTCTTCTCCTTCATCTCGGTCTCGGTCGCGGCGCCGACCTTGACGACCGCGACGCCGCCGACGAGCTTCGCCAGGCGCTCCTGGAGCTTCTCGCGATCGTAGTCGCTGGTGGTGTTCTCGATCTGGGCGCGGATCTCGCTCTGACGAGCCTTGATCTTGTCCTTGTTGCCGGCGCCGCCCACGATCGTGGTGTTGTCCTTGTCGATGATCACGGTCTTGGCGCGGCCGAGATCGCTGATCGTGACGTTCTCGAGCTTGAGCCCGAGCTCCTCGGAGATCACCTGACCGTCGATGAGGACGGCGACGTCCTTGAGCATCTCCTTGCGGCGGTCACCGAAGCCGGGGGCCTTGACGGCGGCGCAGTGGAGCGTGCCACGGAGCTTGTTGACGACGAGGGTCGCGAGGGCCTCGCCCTCGATGTCCTCAGCGATGATCAGGAGCTGCTTCTGGCTCTTGGCGATCGCCTCGAGCACGGGGAGCAGGTCCTTCATGTTGGAGATCTTCTTCTCCGACACGAGGATGTAGCAATCCTCCATCGTGCACTTCATGGCCTCGGGATCGGTCACGAAGTAGGGCGAGAGGTAGCCGCGATCGAACTGCATGCCCTCGACCACGTCGAGCGTCGTCTCGGCGCTCTTGGCCTCCTCGACGGTGATCACGCCTTCTTTGCCGACCTTCTCCATCGCGTCGGCGAGGAGCTTGCCGATGGTCTGATCGCCGTTGGCGCTGATCGTACCGACCTGGGCGATCTCCTTGGGGTCCTGGGTCGGCTTCGCCGTCTCCTTCAGGTGCGCGACGATGGCCTCGACGGCCTTGTCGATGCCGCGCTTGATCTCCATCGGGTTGTGCCCGGCGGCGACGAGCTTGGAGCCCTCGCGGTAGATCGCCTGGGCGAGCACCGTGGCGGTCGTGGTGCCGTCACCGGCGATGTCGCTCGTCTTCGAGGCCACTTCGCGCACCATCTGGGCGCCCATGTTTTCGAAGCGGTTCTCGAGCTCGATCTCCTTCGCGACCGTGACGCCGTCCTTGGTGACGGTCGGCGATCCGAAGCTCTTCTCGATCACGACGTTGCGGCCCTTGGGGCCGAGGGTGACCTTGACGGCGTCCGCGAGGGCGTTGACGCCAGCGAGGATCAAGCTGCGGGCGGTCTCGTTGTAGACGATTTCTTTGGCTGCCATGTTCGTATCTCCTCGAATCTCAGTGCCCGAAGCTCAGTTCTCGATGACGCCGAGGATGTCATCCTCGCGGAGGATGAGGTGCTCTTCGCCGTCGACCTTGACCTCGCTGCCCGAGTACTTGCCGAAGAGGATGCGGTCCCCCTCCTTGACGTCGAGCTTGCGGATCGTGCCGTCTTCGAGGATTTTCCCGTTGCCGACGGCGATCACGGTCGCCTCGACGGGCTTCTCCTTCGCGGAGTCGGGGATGTAGAGACCACCCTTGGTCTTCTCTTCTTCCTTCACGCGGCGCACGATCACACGGTCCTGGAGCGGCCTGATCTTCATGACGAGTTCCTCCGAGGCGTGGACAAAGCGTCGACGCCTGATAATGAGCGCCCGGCGGCCCGAAAAAGAGGAGGAGCGGTCCCGCTGCGTGGCCTCGCCCCCTTCGGAGTGGCGGAGCGGCTCGCGGTCCTCTTGGAGGGCGCCGGACGTGGTTCTGGGTGTGTTCTGGTCGCTTTGCTAGCACTCAGTTCCATCGAGTGCTAGCGGGCGCGGCGGAAGATAGCCACACCCTTGGGGGAGTCAAGCGGCGTGAATGCGCGAGCTTTGAGGCGCTGGCACTCGGGGCCCCGGGTGGCCACAACTCCTTGATTTCCTTTGATGAAGTCTCCGCGGGGAAGCTGGCCCCTCGTCGCCCTTTGAGCTAGATCATGAGCAATGACGCAGAGTTCCGGCCTTGGTCGGGCTGCGGCAGGCCTCCCATCGAGGCGCGCTCAAGGGTCAGTCAGCCCGCCGGGACGTCACCACGTCGGCCCGGGGTTTTCTGCAAGGCGAACGGATTTCTGCACCTGCGCGCCTTGTGGCGAGAGGTGTCCTGTGTCCCAGCCTTCGATTGCGATCACCCCCAACGTTTCCCACTATTTTCAGGAAGTGCTCTCCGAGGCGATCCGCGTCCGGCGGGTCGAGGCGACCGACGCGGCGTCGAGTTACCTGGTCGGTCTGCTCTGTGAGTACGCTCACCCTAACGAAGACAGCGGATCGACGTTCAGCCAGCCGCTCACCTTCCAGCTCCGCGACGCGCTCGAAGCGGATGGGTCGGTGCGGTTCCGGCGGCTGCGCGGGCTCGGGGACCACGTGCTCTACGCGATCGGCTTCTTTCGCAGCCACTTCGAGGGGCGCGGGGCGGACCGCGGCTACGTGGTCAACGTGGGGAGCACGGCGTACCGCGAGGCGGCGGGGATGATGCGGATGCGGAGCAAGCGCCGGCGGGAGAGCGACGGTTTGGCTGCGGAGCCCGATGTGCTCTCGGAGCTGGCGATCAAGTTTGATCGCTTCGCGCAGGTGCTCGCGGACGTGGCCGAGGGCACGCTGGCCTGCGGGGCGCGCGATGAGCGCTCGGTGGTCAAGCTCTACGAGCGCTGGCTCAAGACCGGATCCGCGCGCCTGGCGGAGGAGCTGGGATCGCGCGGCCTCTTGCCATCGCGCGGCGCGGGCGGCGTCAACTGATTCGAGCTCGCGCGCGCGGCGTAGCATAATGGCGGGATGACCCGCCCCGGCCCCACGATCCCCGACGGCTCGCTCGACGGCGGCGGCTCGGGGCCTTCGTGGAACAGCCCTCCGCCCCGCGTCTCGCGGCCTTCGCTGGCGCAGGGGCGGCCGAGCCAGGTGCGCACCGCCGGCTCGAACGGCCTGGTGATCGCTTTTGGCGGCTGCGCGCTCCTCGTGCTCCTCGGCGCCATCGCGGCGGTGGCGGTTTACCTGATCGCGCCGAAGAGCTTCGACTTCTTCAGCCCTGATCCTCCGCCCAAACGGGGCGCGCAGCCGGCTCCGCCGCGGCGCGGGCTCCTCCCCGACGCGGGCGCGCGGCCGGTTCGTTGAGCCTGAACCAAGCCCAGCGCGGCGCGGTCGGGTGATACCTTGGCGGGACCGATGGGCGACTCGCCGATCTTCTACTTCAGCACGCCGACCGCGGTGGCCGCGCTCTCGGCGGCGGTGGTGCTCGCCGCCTTCCTGATCAACCGGTACGCGCCCCGCAAGCGCAAGCACGTGCGCCGCGCGGTGATCCTCGCGCTCTTCTACCTCGCCGCCTTCGTCGCGCTGCTGACGCTCTCGGCCCTGCACCAGGACGGCCCGGCGCGCGTGGCGCGCGAGATCACCGAGCTCATCGGCGTCATCTCGGTGGTGAGCCTGTGCGCGCTGACGATCTTCGACCTCGCGCTGCCGGCGATCGGCGTCGACGCCGCGCCGATCCTCACCGACATCGTCGTGGGGCTCGGCTACCTCGCCGCCGCGTTCATGACCATGCGCCGCGCCGGCTTCGACTTCTCCGGCATCCTCGCCACCAGCGCGCTGCTCACGACCATCACCGCGTTCTCGCTCCAGGGCACGCTCAGCAACGTCGTCGGCGGCGTCGCGCTCCAGGTCGACGACTCGATCAAGGTCGGCGACTGGATCCAGCTCGAGAGCGGCAAGCAGGGCCGCGTGCGCGAGATCCGCTGGCGTTACACGGTGATCGAGACGCGCGACTGGGACACGATGATCGTGCCCAACGCCACGCTCCTGGCCGGGACGATCCTCATCCTCGGCAAGCGCGAGGGCGAGCCGCTCCAGCACCGCATGTGGGTCTACTTCAACGTCGATTTTCGCTTCAGCCCGGCCGACGTGATCCGCGCCGTCAACGAGGCGATCCAGGCGGCGCCGATCGAGGGCATCGCTGCCACGCCTGCGCCGCACGCGATCGTGATGGATTTCGCCAAGGAGCACCGCGATAGCTTCGCGTACTACGCTGTCCGTTACTGGTTGACGGACCTGTCCCGCGACGATCCGACCAGCTCCCGCGTGCGCGAGCGCATCTACACGGCGCTGAAGCGCGCGGACATTCCCCTCGCGGTACCGGCGGCGCACCTCTGGGTCGAGGCGGACAACGCCGAGCACCGAGATCGCAAGAAGGCCAACGAGCTGGAGCGGCGGATCAAGGCGCTCGCCGCGGTCGATCTCTTCGAGAACCTGCGCCCCGAAGAGACGAGCTCGATCGCCGCGGGCCTGCGCTACGCCCTCTTCGCGCCGGGCGAGCCGATGACGCGGCAGGGCGCCGTGGCGCACTGGCTCTACGTCGTGGTGGACGGTACGGCCGAGGTGCGGATCTGCGTCGAGGGAGAAGAGAAGATCGTCGCCACGATCGAGGCGCCGGGCTTCTTCGGCGAGATGGGGTTGATGACGGGCGAGCCGCGCACGGCCAACGTCGTCGCGGTGACCGAGGTCGAGTGTTACCGGCTCGACAAGGCCGCGTTCCACCGGATCATCACCGAGCGGCCAGCGCTGGCGAAGGAGATCTCGGAGCTCCTCGCGCACCGGCGGGTCGAGCTCCACGCCGTGAGGGAGGGCCTCGACGCGGCGGCCAAGGCCAAGCGCCTCGCCGCGGAGAACATCCGGATCCTCGCCACGGTGCAGCGCTTCTTCGGGCTGTCGGACTACGACGGGCCGGCGGAGATCTAGGTCGCGACCTGCTCGGGGCGACATCGAAGTCGCTCCCGGGAGGTCGCGACCTGCTCGGGGCGACATCGAAGTCGCTCCCGGGAGGTCGCGACCTGCTCGGGGCGACATCGAAGTCGCTCCCGGGAGGTCGCGACCTGCTCTTCGCGGGGTATTACGGCTTGGGGATGCGCAGCGTCTTGCTGATCATCGCGTTGCCGCTGATGAAGTACATCAGCGCGAGCGGGTGGAGCGCCCAGGGGCCGAGCTCGATCACGCCGAACGGCAGGTTTTCGCCGACCTTCCCGAGGCTCGAGAGGACGTAGAGCACCATGACCAGAGAGAGGCTCGTCGGGATCGGCGTGCCCTCGAAGTACTTCACCTTGCCGGCGTCGTCGGAGAGCGACGCGGCGGTGGCGTTGTAGCGGGCGAGGCGGCTGATACCGCAGCCGACGAAGTAGATCAGGATCGCCGCGTCCCACCCGCCGCGCATGCCGAGGGTGAAGGCCATGACCGAAGGGGCGACGCCGAAGGAGACGAGGTCGGCGAGCGAGTCGAGCTCTTGCCCGAGCATCGAGACCTTGTTGCGCATCCGCGCGACGCGGCCGTCGAGGAAATCACAGACCAGCGCGATCGGGAGGAGGCCAAAGGAGAGCTTGAGGTACGTCGCGTCGGCGGAGACGAGGTACTTCATCGCCGCGAGGATCGAGCCCATCCCCGAGAAGCCGTTGCCCAGCGTGAGGAAGTCCGCGAGCTGAAAGTCGCGGATCATCGAAAAGTGGCGGCGGCGAGGGGCTTCCATTTCGCCCTGCGTGCATCGCACGCCCGGCCCGGGCGGCCAAGCTTTCTCGGGGGAGGGGAGGACGTTGATTACGCCTGGCCGCTCTCGCGGAACCAGCGGACAGCGCGCTCGATCGACGGCGCGAGCGGCCGCGATCCGAGGTCGAGCTCGCGCCGGGCCTTGCTGGAGTCGAAGAAGGCGTTGAGCTGGAGGTAGGCGATCGAGCGGTAAGTTGCGCGCGGCTCCGTGTGAGAGACGTAGTCGCTCCAGAGCTCCATCCCGACGGCGGCGCCGGCGCCGAGCCAGCCGGGGAGGCGCAGCATCGGCTTCTTGACACCGGCGACCTCGGCGACGAGGTGGACGAAGTCGCGGAAGGTGATGTTGTGATCGCCGAGGATGTAGCGCTCGCCGACGCGCCCCTTCGTCTCGGCGGCGACGTGCGCGGCGGCGACGTCCTCGACGTCGATCGCGCAGAAGCCGCCCGGCGTCGTCCCCGGGACCTCTCCGCGGAGGATGGAGAGCACGATCTTACCGGTCGGCGTCGGCGCGATGTCCCGCGATCCGAAGGGGAACGCCGGGTTGACGACGACGATCGGCAGCGTCTTCGCGAAGCTCAGCGCGATGCGCTCCGACAGCATCTTCGTGAGGATGTACTCGTTGGCGACGTCGTAGAGGTTGAAGTCCACGGTCTCGTCCGACGGGACGCCGCCTTCGCGGAGCCCGACCGCCGCGATCGAGGAGGTGTAGACGATCTTCTTCACGCCCGCGGCGCCGGCGGCGAGGAGCGACGTCGTCGTCCCCTCGATGTTGACGCGGTAAATCAAGCTCGGATCGGGCAACCAGAGCTTGTAGACGGCGGCGAGGTGGTAGTACGCCGACGCGCCGTCGAGGGCGCGCGCCATCCCGTCGTAGTCGCAGACATCGACGGTCACGCGCTCGATCTGGGACGCGGGGAGGTCGTCGAGGTTCCGTGTCGAGGCCGAGGGTTCAAGGAGAACGCGCACCTTGCGGCCGTCGGCGATCAGCCTGCGGACGACCGCCGACCCGATGAAACCGCCCGCGCCGCTCACGGCTGCAATCATCGCCGCAGTGTACACAAGGTGCCGGGTGATCTGCACCGCTGTCCGGCGGCTCCTCACGGTTCCCGCCCGCTGGACCACGACGAGAGCGGTTTCTCTTGACCGATCCCGCGCGGCGTACTCTCATCCGCCCAACAATGGCCGCCGAAAGCACGACGCAGCTCCGAGTCCTGGTCGCCGAAGACGAGCCGGCGATGCTCAGCCTGGTCACCCGTCACCTGAAAAGCCTTGGCCTCTCGGTGATCGAGGCGGGCGAAGGGGACGTGGCGTGGGAGCTCGCCCAGGAGCACCACCCCGATCTCGTGCTGCTCGACGTGATGATGCCCGGCATGAGCGGCTGGGAGGTGTGCAAGCGCCTCAAAGGCCCGTCCGCCGAGGGCAAATTCGCCTCGACCGGCGTGATCATGCTGACCGGGATCGGCGAGAACCTGAACGACATGACGTCGCCGCTCTTCGCCGCCGACGCCTGGCTGAACAAGCCGTTCGAGTTCACCGACCTCGACAGGAAGATCGCCGAGACGCTGGCCCGCTACGGGAAATCGCTCCCGGTGGGCGGCGGCGAGCACGCCGCAGCCGCGGCCGAGGCGCCCGTGAAGGCCACCAAGAAGCCCGCGGCGAAGAAGGCTGCCGCCAAGAAGGCTGTGGCGAAGAAGGCCCCCGCGAAGAAGGTGGCCGCGAAGAAGGCGGCGGCGAAGAAGCCTGCGGCCAAGAAGAAGTCCGCTCGCTAGATCCCGTTCGCGCTCTGCTCTCGAAGGGGCGCCACGCGTGCTGTCGCTCGCTCGGAGCGGGAATGATCTCGTGTTCTGGGGCGTAAGAGCCGCGCGGCTCGCGCGTTGATCGGCGCCGGAACTTCCGGGCTTCGCACCCGTCAGCAGCTACACTCACGCGGCTCTCCAGCCCGGCCGAGACGAGCTGCTGGAGCGCCTTTACCCCGAGAACCAAGAGCAACCCGACCTGATGAGCGAGCCTCGCCAGACTGAGCTTGGGAAGATCCGACGGGCAGCCGCAGTGGTGGAGCTTCGGATGCGCCTCGCGCGGGCGCTCCTGGTGCTCCCGAGCGCGCTCGTCGTCGCGCTGGCGATCACCGCCGTCACGCTCGCGATCCGGAAGGTTGCTCCGGATCGGCTCTCGAACGTGCGCGCGATCGAGATCCTCGCGGGGGCCGCCGCGCTGACGCTGCTCTCGCTCGTCGCGGTGATGCTGCGACGCCTCTCGCCCGGCGCCGGGACGATCGCCCTCGACCGGCACCACAAGCTCCATGATCGGCTCACCAACGCGCTGGCGTTCGAGGGGATCGCCCCGGCGGATCGATCGGCGTTGATGGAGGTCGCGATCGACGATGCCTGCGAGCACGCGGCGCGCCTCGATCCGTCGAAGGCCGCGCCGCTGCGGGCGCCGTGGGATCTCTTCGCTCCCCTTGCGCTTGGCGTCGGCGTCGCGGCGCTCGCGCTGCTCTACGTGCCGTCGGCCGTCTTCGTCCCCCCGCAGGCCAAGCAGATCGACGCGCTGGCGATGTCGCCGGACGACATCGAGCTCTTCCGCGACGCCGCCAAGGCGCTGGAGCGGGCCGATCAGAGCCCGGAGATGAAGGCGGCGGTCGACAAGTTCAACCAGCTGATCGAGGACATCGCCAACAAGCGGCTCGATCGGACGGAGGCCTTCCGGAAGATGGAGGCCATCGAGCGCGATCTGCTCAAGGGCGCCGAGGCCGACGCCAAAGAGTTCGAAGAGGCGCTCAAGGACGCGGCCGAAGAGCTGAAGAAGAGCGAGCTCAGCCGGCCCGTCGGCGAGTCGCTCGAGAAGAAGGATCTCGAGAAGGCCCAGAAGGATCTGAAGGCCCTCGCCGAGCAGCTCAAGAGCGGGAAGAAGCCCGACAAGGCCGCGCTCGACAAGCTGAAGCAGGCGCTGGCGAAGGCCTCGGAGCGGAAGAAGGAAGCGCTCGCGGCCCTCAACGAGAAGCGCAACGAGATCCGCGAAGACCTCCTCCAGAAGAAGAACCAGAAGAAGGACGACCCCGACGCCGGCCCGAAGAACGAGCAGGAAGATCGCCTCCTGAAGAAGAAGGAGCGCGAGCTCTCTCGCCTCGATCGCGAGGCCGAGCAGAAGGAGCGCGTCGGGCGGCAGCTAGAGCGCCTCGACCGCGAGCTCGCCAAGGCCGCGCAGGACTTGATGAAGGACCTCGGCCTCTCGGCGCAAGACCTCGAGCAGGCGGCGGAGGACATCAACCGCATGCAGCAAGAGCAGCTCACCGAGAAGGACAAAGAAGAGCTGCGGCAGCGCCTCGAAGAGCTGCGCGAGCAGATCCGCCAGCAAGGCCAGGCCGGCAAGAAGCGCATGGCGCGGATGATGAAGTTCGGTAAGCGCGCGCGCGGGAGCCAGGGCAAGGGGCAGAAGGGCAACGGCGAAAAAGGGGACGGGGACAAGGGCGATCAGGAGGGCGAGGATCAGGAGGGCAAGGACGGCGAGGGCAAGGACGGCCAAGGCAAGGACGGCGAAGGCAAGGACGGCCAGGGGCAAAAGGGCGGGGGCAAAGGCCAGCAGTGGGTGATCGGGCCCGGCGGCAAGAAGATGTTGATCCCCGGGATGGGGCAGGGGCCGGGGCAGGGGGACATGCCCGGCGCGGGTCCGGGTCAAGGGCCGGGGCAAGATGGGCCGGGCGCGGGCCAGGGCGGCAAAGAGGCCGGGAGCGGGCACGACGGGAACCTCGCGGGCAAGCGGACCGACCTCAAGGGCGGCACGACCGACGTGCAGCAGCAAGGGCTCGATACGCAGCAGGGGCCCTCGAACAGCCAGGTGATCCTCAGCGCTGCGGAGCGGGGATTCAAGGGCACGGGCTACAAGAAGGTCTTCAAGGACTACCACACCGTCGCCGAGCAGCAGATCAACAAGGACCAGGTGCCCGACGGCTACCGGTTCTACGTTCACCGCTACTTCCAGCTCATCCGGCCGCGCGAGTAGCGCGCCGCCCCACGGAGATAGAGAAGGCTCATGGCCGAGAAGACCAAAGAGGCGGCGCGCGCCGACGTCATCGAGTTCCAGAAGAGCATCGGCGAGCTCCGCGAGGAGATGGGGAAGATGATCGTCGGTAACCGCGAGGTCATCGACGGCGTGCTCACCTGCATGCTCGCGGGCTCGCACGCGCTGCTCGAGGGCGTCCCCGGCCTCGGCAAGACGATGCTGGTGCGGACGATGGCCGAGGCGCTGGAGCTCCAGTTCGCGCGCGTCCAGTTCACGCCCGACATGATGCCGGCCGACATCCTCGGGACGACGGTGATCGAGGAGTCGGCGACGGGCGCCAAGTCGTTCTCGTTCCGCAAGGGGCCCCTCTTCGCGAACATCGTGCTCGCCGACGAGATCAACCGCGCCACGCCGAAGACGCAGAGCGCGCTGCTGGAGGCGATGCAGGAGCACCGCGTCACCATCGCCAAGCAGACCTACGTGCTCGACGAGCCGTTCTTCGTGCTCGCGACGCAGAACCCGCTGGAGAGCGAGGGCACGTACCCGCTCCCCGAGGCGCAGCTCGACCGGTTCTTCTTCAAGCTCCACGTGCCCTTCCCGGGGCGGGAAGAGCTCAACGAGATCCTCGAGCGCACCACGGGCAATGTCACGCCCAAGGTCAACGCGGTGATCCGCAAGGGGCGCATCCTCGAGATGCAGCAGCTCGTGCGCGAGGTGCCCATCGCCAAGCACGTGCAGGATTTCGCGGTGCGGCTGCTCATGGCGACGCACCCGACCACGCCGGGCGCGCTCGACGGGGTGAAGCGCTTCGTGAAGTTCGGATCCTCGCCGCGCGGGGCGCAGGCGCTGCTGCTCGCCGGGAAGATCCGTGCGCTGTTCGAGGGCCGCTTCGCCGCGTCGCTCGACGACATCCGCGCCGTCGCGCTCCCCGCGCTGCGCCACCGCGTGCTGCTCAACTTCGAGGGCGAGGCCGAGGGCGTGAAGACGGACGACGTGCTCCACGACATCCTGAAGCATCTGCCCGAGACGATGAAGTAGGGCGTGCCGCGATGGGCGTGCTCGATTTTTTCAAGAAGGCCACGTCGCCGCTCTCGCGGCGGCTCGGGCCTTCGCGCACCGACGACGACCTCTTCGACGACGAGTTCCAGCGCAAGCTCGACTACCTGGCGATGGTCAGCCGCCGCGTCTTCACCGGCGCGATGCGGGCCGAGCGGCGCACCAAGAAGACGGGCTCCGGCGTCGAGTTCGCCGACCACCGCGACTACGCGCCCGGCGACGACTTTCGCTACCTCGACTGGCACGCTTACCAGCGCTTCGATCGGCTCCTGATCCGCCTCTACGAAGAGGAAGAAGACCTCTCGATTTACTTCATCGTCGACAGCTCGTCGTCGATGGCGTTCGGCGACGGCGAGAAGCTCCGCCAGGCCAAGCGCCTCACCGCGGCGCTCGCCTACGTCGGCCTCGCCAACCTCGATCGCATCGCCATCGTCACGGCCACCGACGAGATCAGCGGGCGCATGCAGTCGACCCGCGGCAAGGCGCGCATCTTCAGGATCTTTCGGTTTTTGAAGGACGTGAAGGCCGAGGGCCACACCGATCTCGGCGAGGCGATGAAGACCTTCGTGGCCCAGCACAAGCGCCGCGGGCTCGCCGTGCTCCTGACCGATCTCTACGATCCTGCCGGCTTCGAGCGCGGGATCAACGTGCTCCGCTACAACAAGTTCGAGCCCTTCGTGATCCACGTGGTCGATCCGACCGAGGGCCGGCCCGATCTCAAGGGCGACGTGCGCATCTACGACTGCGAGACCGGCGAGGAGCGCGAGGTCACCGTCACCGCCAAGGTGCTCGAGCGCTACGGCGCAGCCTTCGAGGAGTACCTGGAAGAGGCCAAGCGCTTCTGCACCGCGCGGCAAGTCAGCTACTTCCGCGCCGACGTCAACGTGCCCTTCGACGAGCTGATCCTCCGCGTCTTCCGGCGCGGCGGGTTCCTCCGCTAGCGCCTCCATGCACTTCACGGGCGTCCCCCTCCAGACGTTGATCCAGATCGGCGCCCTCGCCGGCGCCGCGATCGTCGTCTTCTACATCCTCAAGCTCCGGCGCCGGCCGGTCGCCGTCCCGTTCTCGAAGATCTGGCAGAAGATCCTCCGCGACAAAGAGGCGACGAGCCTCTTCTCGCAGCTCAAGCGCCTGCTCTCGCTCCTGCTCCAGCTCGCGCTGCTCGCGCTGCTCCTGCTCGCCCTCGGGGATCCGCGCACCGCGGCCAACCTGATCGAGGGGCGCAACATCGTCGTCCTCATCGACGGGAGCGCGAGCATGAAGGCCACCGACGTCGGCCCGAGCCGGATCGAGTCGGCGCGCGAGCGCGTCCGCGCCATGGTGCGCGGCCTCTCCGGCAGCGATCGGATGCTGATCGCGCAGATGGACGCCGCGGTGACGCCGCTCTCGACGCTGACCGGCGAGATCTCCGAGCTCGAGGCCGGCGTGGCCGCGGTGAAGGCCTCCGACGCCTCGGCGGACTTCGCGCGCAGCCTTCGTTTTGCGGCCGACACGCTGCGCGGGTTGCCCTCGCCGGAGATCATCGTCGTCTCCGACGGCGCCTTGAGCGAGGCCGCGGACGCGGCCGGCCCCGTCCACCTCGGCGAGATCAAGCTCTCGTATGTGCCGGTGGGGATGCGCGCGAAGAACGCGGCGATCACCGGCTTTTCGGTGCGGCGTTACCCCCTCGACAAGAGCCGCTACGAGGTGATGCTCGAGGTCACCAACACCAGCGACGAGGCGATGGACGTCGAGCTCTCGCTGATCGGCGACGGGCAGCTCACCGACCTCAGCCGCCTCCGCTTGAACCCGCACGAGAAACTGCCGCGCTTCTACCCCAACCTCTCCGGCGCCTCGAAGACGCTCGAGGCGAAGATCGCCCTCGGCGACGGCACGCGCGACGATCTCCCCGCCGACGATCGCGCCTACGCGCTCTTGCCCGAGCGGCGTCGCGCGCGCGTGCAGGTCGTCACCACCGGCAACATGTTCCTCGAGGCGGCGCTGCTGCTCGATGAGTACCTCGACGTCACCACCGTCGATCCCGCGAAGTACCCGGCCAAGGGGGCGTACGACGTCACCATCTTCGACGGCGTCACGCCCAGCGTCGCCGCGGGGAGCGGGAGCTTGCTCTACCTCAACCCGACCGGGACCAACGTGCCCTTCGAGGTCGGCGCGCTCATCGACGACGAGGTCGGCTTCGACGAGCTCGACGCCAAGAGCCCGCTCCTTCGTTACACAGCGTTGTCCGACGTCAACATCGCCCGCGCCCACCTGCTCAAGGGCGAGAAAGACGACAAGATCGTCGCCCGGAGCTTCAAGGGCCCGCTCCTGATCCAGGGCCGCCGCGCCGGGGTGAAGTTCGTGGCCCTCGGCTTCGACGTGCGCGAGAGCGATTTCCCCCTGCGCATCGCCTGGCCGCTCTTCCTGCTCAACACCATCAACGAGTTCGTCGAGGAGGACGTCGGCTACATCTCCTCGTTCCGCACCGGCACGGTGTGGAGCATCCCGGCGTCGTCGGCGTCGGAGTCGGCGACGCTGGAGCTACCGGATGGGTCGAAGCGGAGCGTGCCGATCAAGGACGGGCGCGCGGTGTTCCTCGGCCAGGAGGCGGGCTTCTACAAGATCTCGACGGGCACGCCGCAGCCCGGCGCCGCGGAGGACGTGACCATGTTCGCCGCCAACCTCGCCGATCCCGAGGAGAGCGCGATCGCGCCTCACCCGAAGCTCGAGGTCGACGGTCGCGCCGCGGGCGACGTGGGTGAGCTCAAGATCGGCGTGCGCCGCGAGATGTGGGTCTACCTGCTGCTCGCGGTGCTGCTCGTGACCATGCTCGAGTGGCTCACGTTCCATCGGAGGGTGACGGTATGAGCGCGTTTTCTGGCCGTCGCTTCCGCATCCTCGCGTGGAGCATCTCCTGCATCGCGCTGCTCGGAATCCTGGCGTGGGCCTACCGACGCTACGTGCTGATGCACCCGGATCCGACGATCGCCTGGGTCCGCTACGGGATCACCTACGAGCTCCTCAACCCGAAGATGCTCGGCGTGATCTTGATCGCGCCGTGGTTCGTCGGCGTGCTCTCGCAGTCGCTCGCGGATCTGCCGCTCCCGCAGAAGATCCTCTCGGTCTTCCTCCGCGTCGCCTTCGTCGTCCTGCTCGGGCTCGGGCTCTCGCGCCTCGCGCGCACCGCGACGACGGAGAAGGTGTGCACGGTGTACCTGGTCGACGTCTCGGACTCGATCGCGGACGAGGCGATCGCCGACGCGCGCGCTCTCGTCGATCACGCCTGGGCCGAGAAGCCGAAGGACGGGATCGTCAAGCTGATCACCTTCGCGCGGCGCCCTCGCCTCGCCGAGCCGAACGAGAAAGAGCCCGAGAAGGCGCCGACGATCGAGCGTCACGCGGACGCCAAGGGCGAGCGCGGCGAGCTCGGCGCGGGCACCAACCTCCAGGCCGCGCTGCAGCTCGCGTACGGCCTCTATCCGAGCGGGTACCTCAAGCGCGCGGTCTTGCTCTCCGACGGCGTGCAGACCGATGGGGATTTTCTCGCCGAGGCCAACCGCGCCAAGGACTTCGGGATCCGCCTCTTCACCGTCCCGTACCGAAGGCCCGCGCCGCCCGAGGTCGCGGTGCGCGATCTGCGCCTCCCGGATCACGTCAAGGTCGGCGAGACGTTCGAGGTCCACGCTGACATTTACGCGAGCCGCGCCACCACCGCGAAGGCCAAGCTCTACCAGTCCGAGGCGCTCAACGGCCTCGAAGGGATCAAGGATCTCACCCTCAAGGCGGGCTCCAACGACGTGGTCTTCAAGAGCGTCGTGCGCGTGAAGGGAGCGACGACGTACAAGCTCGACCTCGAGCAGATCGCGCAGGACAGGTTCCCCGAGAACAACCGCTACGCGACGACGGTCGACGTGCCAGGGCGCCCGGTGGTGCTCTACATCGAGGGCACGCCGCAGCACGGGCAGCCGCTCTCGAGCGCGCTCACGGCGCAGCAGATCGACGTCGACATGCGGCCGCCCGCGGGCTTCCCCGGCTCGCTGAAGGAGCTCCAGCGCTACGATTTCGTGGTCCTGTCCGACACGCCGAAGGAGGCCGTCTCGATCGAGGCGCAGGACTTGATCGAGCAGTACGTGCGCGATCTCGGCGGCGGCTTCCTCTTCGCCGGCGGCGAGTCGGGCTACGGCCTCGGCGGCTGGTATCACACGCCGATGGAGCGGATGCTCCCGGTGCGGATGGACAACGAGCGCAAGAAGGAGATGCCGAGCGTGGCGATGAGCGTGGTCATCGATCGATCGGGATCGATGACCGGCCTGCCGCTCGAGATGGCGAAGGCCGCGGCGCGCGCCACCGTGGGCGTGCTCTCGTCAGATGATCTCGTCGAGGTCATCGCCTTCGACTCCACGCCCACGCGCTACGTGAAGATGCAGCCGGCGCGCAACCGCTCGCGGATCAGCGCCGAGATCGCGCGGATCCAGCCGGGTGGTGGGACGGAGATCTTCCCCGCGCTCGACGCCGCGTACCAGGACATGACCGTCACCCAGGCGCGCAAGAAGCACGTGATCCTCTTGACCGACGGGCGCGCCCCGAGCGGCGGGATCCGCGATCTGGTGTCGGCGATGATCGCCGAGTCGATCACCGTCACCACCGTCGGCCTCGGCGGCGACCTCGACGAGCAGCTGCTCAAGATGATCGCCGACGTCGGCGGCGGTCGCTTCCACGCCGTCTCGGATCCCACCAACCTGCCCCGCGTCTTCACCAAGGAGACCGAGATGATCGCCCGCGCCGCGGCCGTGGAAGAGTGGTTCCCGGTGACGCAGGTGGGCGACGCGGCCTTCCTCCGCGGGCTCGACATCCGCACCGCGCCGAACCTCCACGGCTACGTCTCGACGAAGATGAAGCCGACCCCGGCGCAGGAGCTGCTCACGAGCGATTCGCAGGAGCCGATCCTGGCGCGCTGGCGCGTCGGCCTCGGCTGGGCGCTGGCCTGGACGAGCGACGTGAAGTCGCAGTGGGCGGTGGAGTGGCTGCGCTGGGCGGGCTGGGAGAAGTTCTGGGGCCAGCTCGTGCACGAGCACATGCGGCAGAAGCACACGCGTGAGCTCGACATGAAGGCCGAGGTCGTGGGCGGCCAGCTCCACGTCGCCGTCGACGCGTTCGGCGCCGACGAGCGCTTCGAGAACAACCTGACGTCGTCGCTGAAGATCATCGGCCCCGAGTTCAAGAGCGACGAGCTCGACGAGGCCAAGGACGCGAAGAACGTCAAGCAGGTGGCGCTGCGTCAGACCGCGCCCGGCCGCTACGAGGCGACGCTCGCGCTCGACAAATACGGCTCGTTCCTGCTCCGCGCCGAGCACAAGCACGAGGACAAGGACGGGCTGCTGCGCCCCGTCGCGGTGAGCTACGGCCACGTGTCGAACCCGTACCCGCGCGAGTACGCGAGCTTCGAGCCTGACCTCGTGACCCTGGAAAAAGCTGCGATCGTGACCGGCGGAGCCGTGGACCCGCCCACCGTCGCGGCCGTCTTCGACCCGCAGGGCGAGAAGGTGACCTTCCACGAGGAGCTGTGGCCGCGCTTTATCTACGCGGCGATCGCGGTGTTTTTGCTCGATCTGCTGGTGCGCCGCGTGCGCCTCTTCGACCGCAAGTTCATCCCCCGGGGCGGGCCCCGGAGCCGGGCGCCCCGCGCGGCCTGACCGCGATTTCCGAGCATCCGGGAGAGAAGATCGTTTACGGTCGAACCATTGCGCCCGGCGCCCTTTCTCCCTCCGATCCTCGCGAGCTCGTGACCGTTCAGCCCCCGATCCTCTCCTGCCTGGCTACGGGGCGCCCCCTTCTGGTGAGCGCTGACCCGGAGGCCAGCTTTCGAGCGCGCGGCATCGCCCTCAAGGCGCCAGCCTCGGTGGGGCGCCTGCTGCGCGAGCAGCCGACCGAGGCCGTCGAGCACTACCACCAGGAGATCGTCGCCGGGGTCGACGTGCTCTGCGCGCTCACCGCCGAGACGATCCCGCGCGCGCTCGGGCAGATCGGGATGCCGTTTCGAGCCGCCGCGCTCACCGGATCCGCCGTCGAGCTGGCGCTGGAGGCGGTGGAGGGCGCGCCCCGGCCGATCGTCGTGGCCGGCGTCCTCGGCTCGGCGCAGGTGACGCCGACGGCCGTCGATCGCATGACGGAAGACCTGGCGATGCACGCGACCCGCCTCGCCGCCGCGGGGTGCGAGCTGCTCCTGGCCCGCGGCTACGGGCAGCCGAGCGCCGAGCCGGGCCTCTCGCGCATGGCCCGCCGCGCCGCCGTGGTCAGCGCCGCCGCGACCCAGCTCCCCACCTGGGCGGTGATCGAGCTCAGCGTGAACGGGACGACGAACGACGGCGAGTCGATCGAAGACGCCGCCCACGCCGCGATGGAGGCCGGCGCCCAGCTCGTGATGCTCGAGCTCCCCGACCTCGCCTGCGCCCCGGCGCTCCTGGAGCGAGCG